>Ga0070717_10002089_pt1 | contig 13994 bp, 14 predicted proteins | sample LARL113metaG_FD_71366 | JGI IMG/M metagenome (GOLD analysis project Ga0070717, IMG submission 71366) | Corn, switchgrass and miscanthus rhizosphere microbial communities from Kellogg Biological Station, Michigan, USA - LAR L11-3 metaG | ecosystem: Host-associated > Plants > Roots > Rhizosphere ... | reverse complement strand
CGTCACGGCCATCTATCGCGACGTGCCGCTGCGTGAGGTGCCGCTCGACGGCATGCGCAGAGCCATCGCCAACCGCCTGGCGCAGGCCAAGCAGACCATTCCCCATTTCTACCTGACCGCGGATGTCGAGATCGCGCGCTTGATCGCGCTACGCGAAGAGGCGAACGCAGCCGCGCTCAAGGACAAGGACGGGAACCCCGCCTTCAGGCTCTCGGTCAACGATCTGCTCATCAAAGCTTGGGCGGCGGCGCTGCAGCGCGTGCCGGCGGCAAATGCGGTGTGGGCGCAGGATCGCATCCTGCGCCTGCAGCATTCCGATATCGCCGTCGCGGTCGCGCTGGAAGGCGGCTTGATCGCTCCGGTGATCCGGCAGGCGGAGTTGAAAACCCTCTCCGCGATCTCGAACGAGATGAAGGGGCTGGCGGCGCGGGCGCGTGCGAAGAAGCTCAATCCGAGCGAATACGAGGGCGGCTCGTCCACCATTTCCAATCTTGGCATGTACGGCGTGCGCGAATTTGCTGCCATCATCAATCCGCCGCAGGCGACAATTCTCGCGGTCGGCGCGGCGCGCCGGCAGCCGGTCGAGAGAGAGGATGGCGGCATCGCGTTCACGAGCGTGCTCTCGGTGACGCTCTCCTGCGACCACCGCGTAGTCGATGGCGCGCTCGGCGCCGAGCTCATCGCTGCGTTCAGTGAACTTGTCGCTCAACCCGTCACCATGCTGGTGTGATGCTCTCGGCCGTGCGCACTGACGCTTTTGCCGATGGATGCGCGGGTAATAAGCGCGTTTACGCGCGTCTTCGACGCGCTTCTGCCCGCGCATGACCGACTCAAGGGCAACGATCGTTCGCAATCAGGAGTAAATCATGGCTGCCGAAAAAGCCGATGTTCTGTTGATCGGTCCTCCCAAGCCAGTGATCGTGAACAGGCTCTCCGGCACCTTCAACCTCGTCAGGTTTCCCGATACCCAGCATCGAGACAAATTCTTTGCCGAGAGCGCGTCGCGCGTGCGCGCCATGGCGGTAGCGGCGACCGAGGAGCGGGTCGATGGGCCATTCATGACCCGGTTTCCCCGGCTCGAGATCGTCTCCTCTTTCGGCGTCGGCTACGACCACGTCGATGCAGCCTGGGCCGGCGCGCACGGCATCACCGTCACCAACACGCCGGATGTGCTCACCGAAGAGGTGGCCGACACCGCACTCGGGCTCTTGCTGTGCACCGCGCGCGAATTCGTGCAGGCCGAGCGCTACGTGCGCGCCGGGAAATGGCCGCAGAAGAACTATCCGTTGAGCAAGGCCACCTTGCGCGACCGTACCGTCGGCATGGTCGGAATGGGCCGCATCGGGCAGGCGATCGCGCGTCGGCTTACGGCCATGCAGGTCCCGGTGGTCTACCATTCGCGGCGGCCGGCGGCAGGCTTGTCCTACCGGTACTATCCGAACCTCATCGACATGGCGCGTGACGTCGACGTGCTCATGGTCATCACGCCGGGTGGCGCGGAGACCAAGAACCTGATCAACGCCGAGGTGCTCAGCGCGCTCGGTCCCAACGGCATCCTCATCAACATGGCGCGCGGCTCGGTGGTCGACGAGCCGGCGCTGATCAAGGCGCTGCACGAGAAAACCATCCTGTCGGCGGGTCTCGACGTCTTCGCGCGCGAGCCCGAAGTGCCGCCGGAGCTGATCGCGATGGATCACGTCGTGCTGTTTCCCCATCTTGGCTCCGCCTCGGTTGCGACCCGCGAGAAGATGGATCAGCTGGTGGTGGACAACCTTTTGGCCTGGGGGGCGGGCAAGCCGCCGCTGACCCCGGTCGCGGAAACGCCGTGGCCGCCCAAGCAACGCAAACAGTCATGAGTGTGCTCGAACGGCGCATATGCGCTGCGCGCAAGGCTGTTCGCCGGCGCGCCGGCGAAGCATGACGCGCTGCGCATGGCGTGATAGCGTGAAAATGGTGCACCCGTAGTCGAGTTTTCCCATGGCGGCTCGTCCTTGTCTCGCCGTGATCGCGGTTGCGCTGTTCGCCGCGGGCGCTGCTGCGCAAGCGCCGGTGCCGAGCGACGCGGCCAAGGACATGGTCGGTGACTGGGAAATCTCCAATGCCGCGCGCGACAAGACCTGTCCAGTCAGGTTTAAGCTCGAACCTGCCGCCAGCGGTTTTAAGCTCGACCTCGATGGCGTCTGCGGCACCGCCTTCCCGGCGCTGAAAGACGTCGTGGTCTGGGCCATGGGACCAAACGACGAGGTGCGGTTGTTGAACTCCAAGGGCGCCGTCATTCTCGATTTCATGGAAGTCGAGGCGCATATGTACGAAGCCGAGCGCAAAGGGGAGGGGCTGTTTTTCATGCGCACCCAGGACGCCATCAAGGCGGCCACGGTTACGCCCGAGCAGGTGTTCGGCGAATGGATCCTGCTAAAGGAATTCGAGAAGCCGCTCTGCAGGCTCACCCTGTCGAGTGCCTCGGCCGGAGGAGAAAGTTATAAGATCACCGTGAAGCAGGGCTGCGATCCCTCCGTGGCTGATGTCGAGCTTTCGACGTGGCGGCTTGACAGCGACGGTCTGCTGCTGACCGGCCGCGGCGGCAGCTGGCGTTTCTCCGAGAGCGACGCCACCACTTGGGAGCGGATACCCGCAAGCTCCGATCCATTGGTGCTGATGCGGCAGTAGCCGCCCGCCGCGCCCGCTCGCGTCCCTAGCGGCGACTCTGCTGTTTGCTTGTGAACGGATCGAGGTCGACCGAATCAATAAAAGTTGCGCGTCAAAGTCGGGAGGAAGAGATGCAGAGGCAGAGGCGTTTTTCGAAGCCCGCGCTGCGAACAGGTGCGGCCGCGGGCGCAGCGGCGGTGGTCGGGCTCATCATCTTGCCGGCTATGGCGCAATCGCCGGGCGGCATCCCGGGTGTGGTAGCGGCGGGCGCAGAGCCACAGTTGGTGCAGGAGGGATTCGTCTTCACGGAAGGGCCGGTAGGCACGCCGGACGGGGGCCTCTATTTCTCCGATATCCGTCCCAATCGGATCTACCGCCTCGACCCCAATGGAAAGGTCGATCTCGTCCGCGAGCAGACCAATGGCGCCAACGGCCTGGCGCTGACGCGAGAGGGGGACTTGCTGGCGGCGGAAGGCGACGGCAAGCGAATCAGCAAACGCAGCCGCGACGGCACGCTCACTACCGTCACCGAAGGCATCGCCGGCAAGCCGTTCCTGGCGCCGAACGATCTCATCCTGGACGCGAAGGGCGGCATGTACATCACCGATCCCGGCCCGCGACCGGTGGTGCCGGGCCGCATCGCCTATGTCTACTACCTGCCCGCCGGCGCCAAAGAGCCCATCGTCATCGACGATCAAATCGCAAGGCCCAACGGATTGACGCTGACCCGCGACGGCAAGACCCTCATCGTCGACGATACGCTGGGGCCGACGGTATATGCCTACGACGTGCAGCCCGACGGCAGTGTGAAGAACAAGCACCCCTTCGCGCAACTCCGCGACATTCCGGAAGGCAAGGAGAGCGGCGCCGACGGCATGGCGCTCGATCGCGAGGATCGAGTTTACATTACCACCGCCGCCGGCGTTCAGGTGTTCGACGCCGCGGGCAAATATCTCGGCACGATCAAAGTTCCGCGGCAGCCGGCAAATGCGGGCTTTTCCGGACCGGACAAGCGAATGCTCTACATCACGGCGCGCGAAGGTCTTTATCGCCTGGACACGCTGGCGCAAGGCCCCGATCGCATCGGCAAATGAGCGCGGTGCAATGATCTGACACTGCGGCAAAGCTCGCGCAAATCAGGGAGACGAACATGCTCTGGATCGCATTCCCACGCGGTTTCATCGGCTTCATGGCAGCGATGCTGCTCTTTGGCCTGATCATGCCGCTAGAGGCAAAGGATTTCATCAAAGGCGAACGTCCGCAGCAGCGCGGCTATTCCCAGGCGGTGATCACCGATGGCGGCAAGACAGTATGGCTGGCCGGCGTGCTCGCGGTGGTCGATGATTCCGGCAAGTCGCTCGCTGGCGACCTCGACGGGCAAGTGCGTCAAATCTTCAAGCTCCTCAACGCCACGCTCGAAAAGGCCGGCGGCAAACTCAGCGATATGGTGCAAATGACCGTGTTCATCACCGACGTGCGCTACGGCGATCGCGTGACCCAGCTCCGACGGGAAATCCTCGGCGACAATTTCCCCGGCAGCGCGCTCATCACCGTGACCGGCTTGGCTATTCCCGAGGCAAAGATCGAGATTCAGGGCTACGCCGTCATCGGCAGCAAATAGTGTTCGGGAACGAGAAATTGGAGGAGTGAGACCGCGGCGGCGCCTCAAGCGGCTGCGGCGGGGTCCTCGATCATCCAGGCGCCGTAGCCGACCACGCGCGCGCGGCCCCCGGCCGTGTCTCCCGAATTGCACAGCGCGAGCCGCCGCGGCGCGAGGCGTCGTCGGTTCGTTTCGACGATGAGGCCAGCCACTGCAAGAAAGCCGCAGGCTTGGTCGGGGCCGAGGCTTTGCCAGTCGCCGCGCTCGATGGCGGCGGCAGTTGCGGCATCGAGGCGCCGTGCTGTGTCGTAGTCGTGATAGTGGGAAAGATCGGAGCTGACCACGATCACCGTTTCCGGCCCGCCCCAGCGCCGCCGCAGCACCTCCGCGACGTCTTGCGCAGTCGCATCGCCGATCGCCAGCGGCAGCAGCGCAAACGACGGCAACAGCGCCTGCAGGAAGGGAAGTTCGACCTCGAGCGAATGCTCCGGCGCATGAGGCACGACTGCGCGCACGGCGCACGCGGCCTTCACGCGAGCGCGCGCAGGTCGCGCCGCAGGCGCTCCGCGCCGTCGTCCGGAACGAGGCGGTCGATCTCGGCATGGGTGCGCCGCCAGACGGGGACAGCGCGTGCGAGCAGCCCCCGGCCGGCGGCGGTGAGCTTGAGCCGGCGACTGCGCCGGTCGCTGTTATCGACTGTCACCGTGACGAGGCCGCGCCGTTTGAGCGGCTTGAGCGCGGCGGTGAGCGTCGTGCGGTCCACGCAGAGGATCGACGCGACCACCCCGATGGTCGGCGGCGCCGGTTGGTTCAGCGCCATCATCATGGAGTACTGCCCGCTAGTTAGGCCGAGTGGGCGCAGCGCGTCGTCGAACCGTCGCGCCAACGCCCGCGCCGCGCGCTGCAGGTGAAGGCACAGGCAGGTGTCGCGGACGAATAGCGTGGTCGCGAAGGGAACTTCGGTTGCCTTTGACACGCCACAATTATGTTGATATCAACTTATTATGTCAATCGAGCGCGGTGCGCGAAAATCGCACCGCTGTTTACGCCGCGTAATCAGATGGAACGCCGATGAGCAAGAACTCGAGCCGAGAGCAAACGATGCAGCATCGCGTGGTATCGCGGGAGGAGTGGCTCGCCGCACGCAAGGCGCACCTCAAGAGCGAGAAGGCGCTCACGCGGATGCGCGATCTCGTCGCCGCCGAGCGGCGCGCGCTGCCTTGGGTCAAGGTTGAGAAGAAATATGTCTTCGATACCCCCGAGGGCAAAAAGACCCTCGCGCAGCTGTTTGAAGGGCGCAGCCAACTGATCGTCTATCATTTCATGTGGCGATGGGATTTGGGCCAGGGTTGCGCCAGTTGCTCGTTCTTCGCCGACCACGTCGACGGCGCCAACCTTCACCTCGCCAACCACGATGTCACTTTCGTCGCGATCTCGCGCGGGCGGCTCGCTGACCTCGAGGCCTATCGCAAACGGCTGGGATGGCGCTTCAAGCTTATTTCGTCCTACGGCAGTGACTTCAATTATGACTATCACGTGTCATTCACGAAGGAGGAACTCGCGCAGGGCAAGATCTACTACAATTATGCCACGATCGAAGACGAGAAGTACCTGTCCGACGAGCTGCCGGGCTTCAGCGTATTCTGCAAGGATGAGCACGGCGAGGTGTTTCATACCTACTCGTCATATGCGCGCGGCGGCGACTTGCTGCTCGGCGCCTACAACTTTCTCGACCTCACGCCGAAGGGCCGCAACGAGAGAGAGATCATGGATTGGGTGAAGCGCAACGACGAGTATGAAGCCGAAGCGGCGCAAACCCATTGTCACCCGCCAGCGCGGACGAGTGCGGCTTAAAGCCGCGCATTCGACCGCCGCAAATCAAACGAGCAGACCTGAAAGGAGCAGATCGTGTCGATGACAGCACACGGGATCACGCCCTGCCTGTGGTTCGATACGCAGGCCGAGGAAGCGGCCAAGTTCTACGCCTCTGTCTTCAAGGACGCGAAGATCGGAAAGACCAGCCGCTACGGAAAAGAGGGAGTCGAGGTCCACGGCAAGCAGCCGGGAACGGTCATGACCGTCGCCTTCGAGATCGCGGGGCAGAAGTTCCTGGCGCTCAACGGCGGCCCGCACTTCAAGTTCAACGAAGCGGTGTCGTTCCAGGTCCACTGCGAAACCCAGGAGGAAATCGACTACTTCTGGAGCAGGCTCGCCGAAGGCGGCGAGGAGGGGCCCTGCGGTTGGCTCAAGGACAAGTTCGGCCTGTCGTGGCAGGTCATTCCGACGGCGCTGCCGCAGATGCTGATGGATGAGAATTCCGACAAGGCGCAACGAGTCATGCGGTCGATGTTGCAGATGCGCAAGATCGACCTTGCGGCATTGAAGCGGGCGCAGGCCGCCTGAACGCCGGTAGTTTCAATATCGAAAACCCCGAAAGGAGAGAGTCATGCCCGTGACACCGTACCTGTTCTTCGACGGCCGCTGCGAGGAAGCGCTCGACTTCTACAAGAAAGCGCTTGGTGCCAAGGTCGAAATGATGATGCGCTACAAGGAAAGTCCGGAACCGCCGCCGCCCGGCATGGTTCCGCCCGGCAGCGAGAATAAAATCATGCATTCGTGTTTTCGCGTCGGCGAAGCGCCGGTGATGGCATCCGACGGCTGCGCGCAAGGCAAGCCGAAATTCGAGGGCTTCTCGCTCTCCCTCAATGCCAAGGACGAAGCCGACGCCGACCGCATGTTCAAGGCGCTCTCCGCTGGTGGAGAAGTGCGCATGCCGCTGGGCAAGACGTTCTTCGCCAAACGCTTCGGGATGGTCGCCGACCGCTTCGGCGTGGGCTGGATGGTCATCGTCGAGCAGTAGCGCCGCGGCAGCGAGGGCGGTCCACCAGCAGAGACGCACGAGCCGCCGGAGTCCCGCGGGAGCGCGTGGCTCTGGCGACGCTTGCGCGCGCTGATGTTGTTAACACCGGGTATCGCTGAACGGAACATTGGGGGTGCCGGCGATGCGGCGCGCGTCTGCATCGCGCTCGCGCCGGTCGCCCTCAACACCCACGGAGGAGCATTTCAATGAGCTATGTCGATGGATTTGTCGTGCCTGTGCGCAAGCGCGATCTTGCCGCCTACCGGCGCATGGCGAAGACGGCGGGCAAGGTCTGGCGCGAGCACGGCGCGCTCGAGTTCCGCGAAAGCATCGCCGATGACGTCAGTTGGGGAAAGCGAACCTCGTTTCCGCGCAGCGTGAAGCAAAAGAGCGGGGAGACCGTGGTCTTCTCCTATATCGTCTACAAATCACGCGCCGACCGCGACCGCATCAACGCGAAGGTGATGAAGGACAAGCGGCTTGCCAAGATGATGGAGCTCAAGGCATTGCCCTTCGACGCCAAGCGCATGATCTGGGGCGGCTTCAAGACCGTGGTCGCGCTCTAGGGCGGACGGCGCGCGGTGCGGGCGCTGCAAGGTGACCGCGCGACCGCCGGCGCCACAAGGATTTGCGCCTCAGTTCGCGATCGGGAAAAATGGAAGGCGCGCCGCGCTGATTGATCCGCTGTTGCGCCCCCTGGCGGCTGTGACCGAGGGGTCACCTCGCGCCGCTGCGGGGCTCATCGAGCAGATTGATCGCTTTGCGTAAGACCTCGATGTGAATCGGCTCGCCGTCGATCGCCCAATATTTGGTATGCGTGAAGGAGCGCGACTGGCCGCGCAGAGACTTCAAGTCGATATCGATAATGGCCGGTCCGAACGCGTTCGCCACTGGTCCGCCAATGATGTCGCCACGAAAAACCAGTGAGGCCGAATCGTAAATGTTGGTCCAGCGCACGACCGCAAACGGTGCGGCGTGATGCAGTTCCCATACATGCGGCGAGGAGGGCGGCGGAAAACTAATCAGCTTGCTGGTTTCGAAGCTCGGTCCGACCGGGAGCTTGTGCGTAGCCCGCGCGAGCTGGAAGACCCTCGGGTCGAGTTCTTCGCGCAAGGGCGGTGATTGTGGAAGCTCCCGTTCGAATTTGCGTGTGGCAAAATCCTCGGCACTGGCTGCGATCAAGAATTCCGCGTGCGCGAGCGGACTTCCGAGCGTGATGAAATCCGTGATCAACCAGCGCGGATCGGGCGACGTTTGTCGATCGGGCGTAACGGGCGCCGGCCGGGAGGCGAGGGCAACGCGCAGGCGGCATTGCGCCGCATAATACTGATCGAGTGCCGCCGGCGTGGGATTTGGCCGATCGACTGACGCCGCGGCGCTTTCCAGCGCGCAGAGCGCTTCGAATTCCGGCGAGGACTCGGCAATTTTTCGCGCCGCCTCGCGTTGCGCCCAGAAATAGCTCAGAAGATCATGGGCGAGCATTGTGCCGAGGCTGTGCGAGACGATGATGATGCGCTGGTAGTGGTCCCCCTCGTGCAGCGCATTCATGAGTTTGAGGCCGCGCTCGCGGACGGCCTGACGGGCGGCGATATTGTCGGGGTCGGCCCTGGTGTAACGCACGACACGCCCGAAGGAGGCGGTGGCGGCTTTGTGCAGCCACCGGCCGAACGCGAGCGCGACGAACGCCAAGAGCCAATGCCAATCGGCGAGCCAAGGCGCGCCGATCTTGCGCCAAGCATCTGCCGGCAGGACCGCAAGAGCTGCGATCGCGATGACCGCCACGGTTGCGATCCACAAAACGATCCACGCCGATCTCACGTCGGGAGGCACCCGGCTGACAGGTCGCAAGAGCAGCCCGCGAACCCAGCCGGTGAATTGGTCCCAGGTCGAGCCGGCGGTGAGGTCGGCCCAGTAGAGTTCGTAAAAATCCGTGCGTACGCCATGGGGAAACGCGGCGCTGGGAATGCTCTCGCGCGTGGTGATTCGGCGCAACTCGAGCGATCCGGTGCGGGGGTCAGGCTTGCTCCAGACTTGGCTCGGATGCGGCAGCTTGTTCGCGGTGATGACTGCGTCCGTCTCCCAGACGGCTTGCACGAAAGCTTTTATCGTGTCCATCGGGCGCTGCTCGCCCATGCCATGAATCACGACGACGGCTTGCTTGGCCGCCTGCGTCGTGCCGGCAGGTGCTGGTTGCGCGGCTTGAGAAGCGTCTGAATCGCTCATCGGCCGGGGCAGTCTTCGATGTTTCGCGGAGGAGACGAAGCATAGAAGGAACGACCCGGCCGCAATAGGCCTCCGCGCGTTTTTCACGTGCGTGAATTAAATCGGGTGGTAACCGCTTTGCGTGCGGTGTTCCCAGCCTTTCGGCAGGTAGAGGCGAGGTCAGATCACGTCCGCGAGGTTGCGTCCGTGCAAATCGATGTCGAGCCCTTGCAAGGCAATATCGTTCACCTCTCCGCCGATCGCCTTGAGGCTTTCTTCGCGGATGAGCGACATCAGGCCGCGACGCAACGCGAGGAATTCCGACGACATCATCATGGATTGATGCCGTGGCCGCTCCAACGGGATCGCGACCTCAGCCTTGATCGTCCCCGGCCGCGCCGTCATGCAGTAGACGCGGTCGGACAGGAAGATCGCCTCGTCGATGTCGTGGGTCACGAACAGCACCGAGGTCTTCAGCCGCTGCCACATATTGGTGAGGATCTGCTGCATGATGAGACGGGTCTGCGCGTCGAGCGCGCCGAACGGCTCGTCGAGCAGCAGCACCTTCGGGCCGGTGGCGAGCGCCCGGATAATGCCGACGCGCTGCTTCATGCCGCCCGAGAGATTATCCGGATACTGGTTCTCGAACCCGAGCAGGCCGGCGAGACCGAGCAGCGTGCGGGCCGAGGTCTCGCGTTTGCTGCGCTCCATACCCTTCATCTTCAGGCCGAACTCGACGTTCTCGCGCACCGTCTTCCAGGGGAACAGCGAGTACTGTTGAAACACCATGCCGCGGTCGGCGCTCGCTCCCGCCACCGGCTCGCCGTCGACGGCGACCCCGCCCCGGGTCGGCTTGAGAAATCCCGCAACCGCGTTGAGCAGCGTCGATTTTCCGCAGCCCGACGGGCCGATGATGGAGACGAATTCGCCCGGGTCGACGTGGATCGACGCGTCGCGGACGGCGTCGACCGATCCTTCCAGCGTGTCATAGCTCAGGTCGAAATCCGTGACCGTGACTTTGCCTTGCTGGACGGGCACGGCGGAGGCTGCGGTCATTTCTTGGCCCATGGCATGGCGAGGCGCCCGAGGCCGCGGATCAGCGCGCTCGAGCCGAGGCCGAGCACGCCGATGCAGATCATCCCGAGCGCAATGTCGGCGTACTGCACGAGCGAGTAGGCCTCCCAGGTGAAGTAACCGATCCCGAACTGGCCGGATATCATCTCCGCGGCGATTAGCGAGACCCAGGCGACTCCCATGCCCACGGTCAGGCCGGTGAACACGTGCGGCAGCGTGGCGGGAAAATAGACCTCGCGGAAGATCGCAGCCTCGCGCGCGCCGAGGCACTGCGCCGCACGGATCAGCACCGGGTCGACCATCGTCATGCCGTGCAGTGTGTTGAGCAGGATGGGAAAGAAGGAGCCTAGAAAGGTGATGAAGATGATGCTTTCCTCGTTCGTCGGCCACAACATGATCGCCATCGGCACCCAGGCGATGGCCGGAATCGGCCGCAATACCTCGGACACGGGAAAGACGATCTCGCGCACCAGCCGGAAACGGCCCATGACGAGCCCCAGCGGGACTGCAATCGTCGCGGCAATGGCAAAGCCGATCAAGATGCGCCGACAGCTCAGATAGACGTGCATCAGGAACTTGTTGTCACGCGTTACGCGCATCAGGCTGTCGAGCACCATCTCGGGCGAGGGCACGTTGATGAAGCGGACGTGCGCCGTCACCCGGTATTTCGTGAGCAGATGCCAGGCCAGAAGAAAGAGGGCGAGCGATATCGCGCCGATGGCCAGCGCACGCAACTCGCCGCGGTGCAGCGCGAGCCAGCGCCGGACCAGGCCGATCGTAAGCCGCGCCGGCATGGGTGGCGGCGCGGAAGGAGGCGCAAGCGGCGCGGTCTCCGTCGCGGGAGCGGGCGCCACTGTCTCTGTCAGCTTGCGGGCGGCGCCGTCCATGCGTCAGCCTCCGCTGAGCGCGGCTTTGAGCGCATCCTCGAAGCTCAAGACCTTGCCGCCTGACTTCGCTGCGTAGTCCTCGGCATCCCTCTTGAGGAGGAAGGGGGAAATCGCGCGCTTGTCGCTGCCGATCGCATAATAGGCCTGGTCGGCGAACAGCTTGATGCCGCGTGCGCTGTCGAAGACGTAGGCGACATTGATCTTCTTGCCTTTGGCCTTGAGCGAGGAGTAAGCGGCGAGCGTGCACGCGGCGCTGCTGAACGGCTCGATGCCTTCGCCGTCGACCCACACCTCGCCGGCCTGGCGCGGCTCGACGATCGGCTGGTTGCAGAATTTGTCCTCGCCCTTGACCTCGTAATTGGCCGTCGACGCGAGCTGGGTGTCATAGTCGAGCTTGAGCTCGGCGAAGGCCTTGCGAACATAGCTGTCGTCGACCCACTTGGTGATGTCGAATTCCTTCATCCTGCCGAGGTTCTGCAGCACTTTGACGTCCTGCGCTGCGGCGTCGATCAGGAAAGGCTTGATGGTCGGATCCGTGGTCATGTTCCCGCCCGGCCCGAGGAAGATGTAGACGACCTCCTTGTTGATGCCGGTCCATTCCTGGATCTTTTCCGACGCGAGCTTGGGGTCGGCACGAAACCATTCGTTGGCCGCGATCAGCGCCTTTATGTAGGCGACCACGACCTCGGGATATTTCTCGGCGAAGTCGGTGCGAACAACCACGCCGTGCCAGGTCGGCAGATTGGTCTCGACGCCGTCGAAGATCTTGCGCGCGAAACCGCGGAACGGCAGCAACTCGGCGAACGGCACGAAGTCGGCGTGGGCGTCTATCTTCTTTTCCTGAAGGTTGGTCGATCCGACTTCGGGGCTCTGGCTCACCAGCTGGAAGTAGTCGGCGGGCCAGCCGCGGTCCTGCATCGCCTTGAGCACCATGCCATGCGCGGCGGAGCCGAACGGCACGCTGACCAGCTTGCCCTTGAGATCGGAGAGCTCGAAGTACAGCGAGTCCTTGTGGACGACGAGACCGTTGCCCGATCCGAAGCGGTTGTAAGCCGCAACCGCGATGAGCCGGCTCTTGCTTTCCGGGTTATTCTGGAAGGTGAAGCCGTTCACCACCAGCGGATAGTCGCCCATCATGCCGAACTGAAGCTTGTTCGCCATCATGCCGTTGGTGACGGGCGGGCCCGAGGTGAAGTTGTTCCACTCGAATTCGAACTTGACGTTTGCGTACTTGCCGTCCTTCGGCAGGTACTTCGTGAGCAGATTGAGTTGTCGGATGATGACGCCAGCCGTGACCGTGTTGGTCGTTGTGTCCTGGGTGCCGATCCCGATCGTCACCACGGTCTGCGCGCGCAGGGGAGTTGTCCACCAATAAACGGCGGTGGCGAGTGCGACAGCTACCAACGTCCGACCCAAGTTCCTGCTCATGTTGGCACCTCTTTTTCGGCGGACTCGGGACTTGGCTGCCGCGAGCGATGTAAGGTGAGCGCCAGAGCCCGGGCAATTCTCGTTTGAACGCGCGCGTCGATTAGTTGCCCTCAAAGCGTTGATGCCCAGTTTTTGCGCAGCTTTATCAACAGGCGCTGCGTTTGTAGGCAGGCCACACGTCGCGACTGCGCATGTCCTGCAACAGGTCGGGCCGCCGCACGATGATCTTAGGCCTGCGGACCACCAGAATATTCTTGTCGTGGAGTCGCTTGAGGCTGATGGTCACCCATTGCCGGGTGGCGCCGACCATATGCGCGAGGTCGGCGTGGGTGAAGGCAGCGCCGATCAGGATGCCGTCGGGATCCCTCACCCCATAAAGTTCGATCAGATGCAGCAGCAGGTTTGCCAGTCGCTCGGTGATCGAGCGGGTGCCAAGCATCTGCGCCAGCGCCGAATAGCACTTTCCTTTGAAGGCCAAGCCTTCGATCAAGCCGATCGCGAGGTTCGGCATTTCGACGACGAGCTTGCGTAGCTCCCTGCCCGGCAGGTGCACGACGCTACTGTTGCTGGTCGCCACCCCCCCCCATTGATTTACGCCTTCGCCGAACACCTCCGGACCGCCGACGAAGTTGCCGGGATGCCAGTAGGCGAGCGTGATCTCGCGCTGGGACGGCGCGGTGTAATACACGCGAATGCGTCCGGTCTCGATGAGGAAAATGCCGTCGTTGCGGGCGCCTTGGCTGAACAGCGTCTGGCCGCGGTAGAGCACGCGGCGCCGCCCGCAGCGAACCAGCGTCGCGCGTTCCGCCGGCGATAGCGTGTCGAACAGCGAGGGCGCGCCGCCGATCGCGCGGACGCTTTCGGTCAGCAGCAGCGAGCGTCCGCCGCCGATTTCGGCACGCGGTACGTTGAGCCCTCCGGCAATACTCCCTGCCGGGGTGAAGACCTGCATGGCGCCTCCAGAGCTTGTGGGACGCAGCTTTTTGGGGAGGCAAGAGCTATGCCAAGCGCTGGGGATAAAAACCCCACGCTGCCAATACGTTCGGCAATCTGCGAGGGGTAGTGAAGGCTATTCCTTGAGCAGTGCGAGAGCGCTGCGCAGCGGAGGGCAATTAATTGCCCTCCATTTGGGCAACTAATTGACGGCGGAGCCCACTCCGCGGTTTCCGCACGACGCAGCTCTGTTATTGGTCCTGCCCATTGCTGGCGGAAATCAAGGAGGCTTTGCCGCTTCTCCCTCGCGCTTTGGCGCGATGGTTCAGGAGATCGTTCCTGAGAACGATCTTCGATCGTTACC
>Ga0070717_10002088_pt1 | contig 13997 bp, 12 predicted proteins | sample LARL113metaG_FD_71366 | JGI IMG/M metagenome (GOLD analysis project Ga0070717, IMG submission 71366) | Corn, switchgrass and miscanthus rhizosphere microbial communities from Kellogg Biological Station, Michigan, USA - LAR L11-3 metaG | ecosystem: Host-associated > Plants > Roots > Rhizosphere ... | reverse complement strand
CGCGCATTCCGAATGCTACGCCAGCTCAGCGGCGCCACTTTGTGGAGACGGCGACATTACGCCTCGGAGGTTTGCCTGAGTGATTCGTGCGGCGGCAACCACGGGTCTCCCTCCATACGGTGGGAATAGGACCGACCTCGATGTCGTGGGAAAGACTCACTTGGAGCAATGGAGAGGGATCGTTGAGGCGTGCGATGAGGGATACTTTGGCACAATCGGCGTTCCATTTCTTAGCGGACGATCCTTCTCGCAAACCGATGTGGCAAACAGCCGAAAATGACGCCATGGTCAATCAAATGCGTGTCAGCAGGTATTTTGGACACGAAAACCCGATTGGAAAGCACGTCGCGTTGGGCTTCTCGCGACTGGCACAGAAAAAATAGCCGACCCGGTATTTGAGATCGTCGGTCTTGTGCGGGATATTCGAAACCGGGGACTTGAGGAACCTTTGCTGCCCGAAGTATTTGTCCCCTCGACGATCCCGAGCTTCGGTTTCGCTTCGATCCTCCTTCGAACTTCGGCAGATTCCCGCCGCCTGACTACGACGATTCGACGTGAATTGCGAGCTATCGACAAGAATGTTGTGCAATCCGATCCCGCACTCCTTGATGATCTGATTGCGAAGTATTCTTATTCGCGACCCCAATTCAGTGTGTTCTTGATGAGCGCATTTGCAGGCATCGGGCTGTTGCTCGTAGGCACGGATATTTATGGCGTTATGGCATACGCCGTTTCCCAGCAGACGCGGGAAATCGGTATTCGCATGGCGTTTGGAGCTGAACAAGCGCAGGTATTCCGTGCCGTGTTCGGCGTGGCCATCCGGCTGATCAGGCTTGGGCTTGCGAGCGGGACTTTGAGCAGCTTACTCACCAATCGTTTGGTTGCGAAGCAAGTCTGGACGGTTTCGTCCTTTGATCCGGCTATTCTGCTGGCAGGCATAGCGGCGATCGTGATTCTCGGGCTGGCAGCATGCTATTCCAGCCCTGCGTGCTACCCGAGTCCAGCCACTTGTGGCTTTGCGTCACGACTGATACGGGTGATCACTAACGCCGGCCCGTGCGCAACACCCGCACGGCAGCGGCACCGGTCGAAGACTCGCGGACCTTCAAAGTGGCCGGCAACCGCGCCTCGATCCGCGGCCCAGTTGTCGGCCCCGCTTGGATCCGCTCAATCAGTATTTCCGCCGCGCGAAAGCCGATTTCGTAAGCGGGCTGCACTACCGAAGTAATCGCCGGCCGGAAAATATCTTCGGCCGTAATCTCGTCGAACGTGACGAACGCGATGTCTTCGGGAGTGCTCAATCCGCAAGCGGCCATGCCTCGCAGCGCGCCCAGGCCGGTCACGCCGTTTGTGCAGAACAGCGCACTGGGCCGTTTCGCCGAGTGGGTCAGATGCTCGCGGCACATCGCGCTCACATCTTCCTGATTGAGCTTCGCTTCCCAAACCAGAGACTCGGTGGCGGGCAGGCCCGCGCGTTCCAGTGCCAGCTTGTAACCGTGCAGCCGTTCGCGCTCGTTGCGGAGCGTGAGCGGGCCTGTCAGGATCGCGATCTTCCGGTGCCCTAACTCGATGAGATGCGAAACACCCATTTCCGCCGCCGCCGAATCTTCGACACAGACTGAATCGATTTCGATGTCCTCCGGCAGCCGGTCGAGGCACACGACCGGAATTCCGGATTCGATCAGCTTGGGAATCTGTGCCTGCGATCCGTGGCCGGAGGCGATAACGAGCAGAATTCCTTCCACCCGCTGCGAGCGAAGCAGCGAGAGAACTTCTTTTTGTCTTACTGTACTGTCGTCCGAATTCACGGCGATAACCGAATATCCGCGTGCTTGCGCCGCCGTCTCGGCACTTCGAATCACTTGCGGAAAAAACGGAATCGTCATGTCGGGAACGACCATGCCGAGCGTGAGAGTTTTCCGTGTTTTCAGGCTGCGCGCGATATGGTTCGGGTGGTAATCGAGCGTCCGAATGGCCGCTAGAACTTTGCGGCGCAATGGATCGCTCACCCGAACCGCTCCCCCGATCACGTGGGACACTGTCCCGATCGAAACGCCGGCAAGCTCCGCTACTTCTTTTATGGTCGACATTCAAAACTTGAACCGATCGATATTGTCCTTGCGGAAAATCACTGGCGCGCCCAGGACAATCTGATCTCCCTGCAGTTTCACGACGCCCAAGCGCCCGGCCGACAATGTGGTGTCGCCAGGCCGCAACCCGCCCCGCACCAGCGCGGCCGGCGCCCATACCGCTAAATATCCCAGATCTTTAGTGTTCCACAGAACCACCGCTTCAATCGAGCCATCGTGTACGTATGGCTTGCACAGGTTCGGCAGCGATAGCCCAATCACCTGCACATCCTGGCGGCCCGATTGCTTTACGGCCTCGCCCGCGCCAGGCACCGCGGGCGCCGAGATGCCCACAATTACTTTGATCTTCGGATAAACCTTCAACAGCGTTTGCGTCTCCTGGAAGGCTTTATCGCGGTCGTCGTCGCTTGGGCGAACGGTTACGAGTTTTAGGCCCGGATACTTTTCTTTTACGCGCTGCCGCATGAAAGAGATCCATATGTTCTGGTTCGCCGCGCTGAGTGCGCCGGTAATGATGGCGAACTCTCCGCTTCCGTGCATTAGGCGCGCGGCCTCGTCGATCAGGGTATAGCCGATCGCCGAAGGCGTCGCCTGATTGACGAAATAATCGCGCGCATTCGTTTCGGCGTCCGCATCCCAGGTCGTCACCTTGATCCCCTGGGCACGCGCTTTGCGCAGTACCGTCGAAATACCGGCGGCGTTCTCAACGGCCACAGATATCGCATCCACGCGGCGCGTGATCCAGCCTTCGATCACTTCGTTCTGCTTGGCGGCGTCGAGCCCGGTGGGACCGTCCCAGATCAAATTGACGTGAATCTGCTTTGCCGCTTCTTCCGCGCCGGCGCGGCAACTGATGAAGTACGGATCGCCTTTCGCCTTGGGCATTACGCCGATAGTCACGGTTTCGGCGCTGCCCGCGTGCCGCGCCTGCAGGCCAACGCCCCCAATTAACACCGCAAGCGCTAGTACGGATGCGAGCGCCCAACGCGTACGTTTGCCGGCGCGCTCGATCGCGATTGTCAAGATCAGCAAAATACCGGTCAGAATTCCGGCCAACTCGGCCGGCCATCCCGAGAGCCGCAATCCATTCTGCAGAACGACAATCGCGACCAAACCCAGCAGCGTGCCGCCGATGGTTCCACTGCCGCCGAAAATCGACGTTCCTCCCAGCACCACCGCGGTAATGGCGATTAGCTCATAGCCGGTGCCCGCGTCCGATTTTGCTTGTCCAAGATGAGCGACGTACACGATCGCCGCAAAGCCCGAGGCCAAGCCTGACAGCAAGTACACCAGCCCGATGCGCCGTTTGACCGGGATGGCGGCGTAGCGCGCTGCTTCGAGCCCATGGCCGATCGCATACAAGCCTCGCCCGATCACGCTGCGATGCAGCAGCAGCCAAAAGCCCACAGCCGCGACTACCAGAAAGATCGTTTGCGTCGGGACTATGCCGCCTAAATAACCTTGGCCAAGAAACAAAAATCCGCCCGGAAAGCCTGAGTAATTTCTCGCGGCCCTCGTGATGCTTTCGGCAAGGCCGCGAAACAGAGAGTAGGTGCCGAGCGTGACGATTAAGGGCGACACGTTGAGCCGCGCGATGAGCGCCCCGTTCAACGCTCCTCCGAGCAGGCTGATTGCGAGCGTAACCAGCACTGCCCATCCGGCCGGCACCCCCGCATCGCGCCAGAGCCAGCCGAAACTGACTGCGCAGAGACCCATTATCGATCCCACGGAAAGATCGATGCCGCCTGTGACGATCACGGGCGTGAGCGCTAGCGCGAGCAGTCCGATTTCTACTCCGAGACGGATACATTCAAAGAAATTGCCCAGCGAGAAGAAGTTTTGTCCTGTGACGCTGAACAGCGCGATCTCATACGCGATCAGAAGCGCGAGAATTATTTCTTGTTTACCTTTGGTCATCGTGAGGCAAGCGCTTTCGCTGGCCGCGCGCTCATGGCGTCCAGGAGAACGGTCACCAGAATGATCGCGCCTTGAATCGCTTTTTCCCAATAAGGATTGATACCTAAAAACGTCAGCGCCGGTCCGATGCTCCCCAGCAGGGCAACCCCGATGAGCGTGCCAGGTAGGCTTCCGCGTCCTCCCGTGATCGGTGTTCCTCCGACGACCACCGCCGCGATAGCCTTCAGCTCGAGATTATTCCCGCTATTGGCGGGAACATCGGAAAAGCGAACCGCATTCACTAATGCTGCCAGTCCTGTTAACGCACCGGTCATTACAAACACCCAGAACACGACTTTTGTGACGGCGATGCCCGCGAGCCGTGCCGCTTCGCTATCGGATCCGGTCGCATACACTTCCCGCAGCGCCGCTACGTTCCGCGAGGCCCACCACAAGGCTACAAACAAAGTCAGCGTCGACCCAACGATTGCGATTTCTCCCCCGAGCTGGCCGAGTCCGAACCATTGAAAGCCGCTGGGCAATCCTTCTAGCCAGGCCCCACCGGTGCTCCAGCGTAGCGCCTCCCGCCACGCCACCATCGTCGCGAGCGTCGCTACAATTGATGGAGCTTTCACGTAGGAGACTAGTCCGCCATTCGCAGCGCCCAAAGCGGCCCCCGCTAAAACCGCGACGGCGGCCAATGGCAAAATCGGTATTCCGGCCTTTGCCGAAATTCCGCATGCAACACTAACCACGGCGAACAACGATCCGACCGAGATATCGATCTGCGCGACGACGATGACCAGTGTCATGCCCATCGCTACAAGCAGCACCGAAACGTTGGACAACGCCAGGTCGCGCAAGTTCTCCGCTTCAAAAAAGCGCGGAACCATCAATGCCAAAAAGATATAGAGAACGGCGAGCGCGAGCAAGCTTGGCCATTCGCGGTCCGGGCGAAATTTCATTGGAACGACACCTGATGGCCGAGCGCGAGTTCCAAGATGTTGTACGGCGTGGCGCTCGCGCCTGCCAGAATGCCCGCGATCCTGCCCTTTGCCATCACGGCCACCCGGTCGCTCATTCCCAAAATTTCTTCTGTCTCGGAGGAAATCATGAGGATTGCGAGCCCGCTCGCGGCTAGCTGCCGGATGAGGCGATAGATCTCCGACTTGGCTCCTACATCGATGCCCTGCGTCGGCTCATCCAGAATCAGAATTTGGGGGTCGGTCATCAGCCAGCGCGCCAGGGCCACCTTCTGCTGATTGCCACCCGATAAATTTCCGGCGAGCGTTTCGGCCGATGGTGTTTTCACGCTCAAGCGGGAGATGAATGCGAGCGCCGCTTTCCGCTCCTCGGCAAAGCGCAGGAGACCGCTCTTCGAGATGCTGCCGAGACTCGCTAATGTCGTATTGGCGGCGACCGGCATACCGAGAATCACACCATGCCGGCGGCGATCTTCAGGAACGTAGGCGATTCCCAACGCGACGGCATCCGCCGCGGAACGGATATGAATTTCTTTCCCGTTAAGATAGACTTCGCCTCCATCGCTCGGCGCCAAACCAAATAGCGCTTCCGCGAATTGCGTGCGCCCGGAGCCGACCAGCCCAGCCAAGCCGACGATCTCTCCGCGCCGAACCGTCAAGCTGACACTCTGCACTCCCAACGATCGACAGCTCAGTTCGCGTACCTCGAGCGCTACCTCGCCGGGTGCAGTCTCGCTCGGCGGGAAAACCGTGTCCAGTTCTCTCCCTACCATCAGCCGGATCAGGTTCTCCTTGGTTGTCCCGGCCATATCGAGAGTTTCCACGCTTTGTCCGTCGCGCAGAACAGTCACGCGATCGGCGATGCGGCCCAGCTCTTCGAAGCGATGTGAAATGTAGACAATTGCCACGCCCTTTTCGCGCAGGTGCAAAATGATCCGAAAAAGATTCTCGGCATCCCGGTCGCCAAGCGACGCAGTCGGTTCATCCAGAATGAGCACCGCGGCGTTCGCGTCGAGCGCCTTGGCGATTTCGACGAGCTGCTGCTGGGGCATACTCAACTCTCCGGCGAGGGTGGCAGCCGGAATATTCGCTCCGATTCGCTCGAGTAGTTCGCGCGCGTGCGTGTGCCGTGCGCGCCAGTCTACTTTGCTCCACAAACTGCCGCTCTCTTTACCCAGTGCAATGTTTTCGGCCACGGTGAGATCCGGAAACAGGGCGGGCTGCTGATAGATCGCGGCGATGCCGAGTGCGCGTGCCTTGGCTGGTGAATTTTGCTCCAGTAATTCGCCGCGCATCCGGATTTCGCCCGCATCTAGCGTGACCGCTCCCGTGAATATTTTGATGAGCGTGGATTTGCCCGCGCCATTTTCGCCGACCAACGCGTGTACTTCGCCCGCCGCCAAAACGAGAGAAACGCCGCGCAGCGCGCGCACGCCTCCAAATGACTTTTCAATGCCGCTCGCTTGTAGCACCGGCGCTGTTTTCACCACGGCTAAGTTAACATGAAGCCGGATTGTTATTGCCTCGTGAAAACGAACGGTCTGAAAATTAGTTGGTTTTATGCGTTCTTCTTCATCTCCGGCTTTTGCAGCCTCGTTTATGAGGTTGTCTGGCTTCGGCTCGCGATGGCGAAATTCGGCATCACCACGCCCATGGTCTCGATTGTGCTCTCGGTTTTCATGGCTGGGCTGGGCATTGGGTCCTGGGCGGGCGGTCTCTTTATACGTCGCTTTGATCGATCCGCCGCCGTTCTGCCGCTCCGGCTATACGCCTTAGTCGAACTGCTGATCGGCCTCTCCGGCATCCTGGCGCCGCTTACGATAAAAGCTGGCGCCCACGTATTGACGAGCGCTGGAAAAGATTTAGTCTGGAACTCTTCCACGTATTATTTGGTTTCGGGCACGTGGATCATGCTGGCGCTGTTGCCCTGGTGTACGTGCATGGGCGCGACGTTTCCTTTCGCCATGGCCGCGATTCGCAGGCTTTCCAGCGGCGAATCCGGACACTCCTTCAGTTATTTGTATTTGGCGAACGTCATGGGAGCCGTGCTCGGCACTCTTGTTCCCGCATTCTTTTTGATTGAGCTATTCGGTTTTCGAGGGACACTCGAGATCGCCATTGCGATGAACGGCGCTTTGGCGCTGGCGGTCTTTCTGGTCAGCCTCTCTTCGTCGTCTCCTCAGGCTGTCAATCGCGAAGAAACGGCCGTGCCTGCTAGCTCTTTCGGCGCGCCGCAAGCCGGCTCGCTATGGATGCTTTTCGCGACCGGCCTTTGCAGTATGGCGATGGAGGTGATTTGGATCCGGCAGTTCACGGTTTACCTGGGCAATGTCGTGTATGCGTTCGCGGTCATTTTGGCGATTTATCTTTCCGCTACATTTTGGGGATCGAGTGCGTATCGCAAGTGGATACGCTCATCCGCGGCTACTGTGTTTAGCTTCCTTTGGATTCCGCTGGGGCTAACTGCGTTGCTCCCGCTATTGTTTGCGGACCCACGGCTGCCCCTTCCCGAAGCAGGTGAAAGCGCGGTACTTGGTCTCGCATGGGGCGCCGTTCGTGCGGCGCTGGGGATTGGATTCTTCAGCGGTGCGATCGGTTTTCTAACGCCGATGCTGGTTGACCACCGCTCCGGGGGCGATCCCGCGCGCGCTGGCGCGGCCTATTCCATAAATGTTCTCGGTTGCATTCTCGGCCCGTTAGTCGCCGGCTTTCTCGTTCTTCCCTGGGCCGGAGAACGTTGGGGATTGTGCCTGCTCGCACTTCCACTGTTCGCCATCGGTTTCTTCAGTGCCAAATTGCATCGCGCCGCTTTCGGAGGAACGATTCTCGCCGCTCTGTTACTCGTGTTTGTGACTAAAGATTTTGGCTCCAAGTTTCCGCGGCGCGTCGAAATGCGCGATCACACCGCCACCGTCATCGCTACCGGAGAAGGCATGAGCAGGCGTCTGCTCGTGAACGGTGTGGGCATGACGAAGCTCACGCCTATCACGAAAATGATGGTTCACCTGCCTTTGAGTTTTCGGCAAACCCCAGCCAGGAAGGGACTAGTAATTTGCTTCGGCATGGGCACCAGCTTCCGTTCAATGCTCTCCTGGGGAATCGATGTGACTGTTGTCGAGCTCGTGCCGAGCGTCCCCAAACTCTTCGGCTATTTTCACGAGGACGGCCCGGCGCTGCTGCGCTCGCCCCTAGCGCACGTCGTAATCGACGACGGCCGCCGCTTCCTCGACCGTTCTTCAGAACAGTTTGACGTAGTCGCCGCGGATCCTCCGCCGCCCATCGGCGCGCCCACTTCCAGCCTTCTCTATTCCCAGGAATTCTATGCTGTCATCAAGCGCCACCTGCGGCCGAACGGCATCGTCCAGGTTTGGTGTCCGGGTGGCGACACCGCTACGATGTCCGCGATCGCGAAGGCTCTGCGCGGCGCTTTCCCTTACATCCGTGCCTATGAGTCGATCGAAGGATGGGGTGTCCATTTCCTCGTCAGCATGCAGCCTATTGCCGCCGCCACGCCCGCTGAACTCGCGCATCGGATGCCCGCCAATGCCTCGAAGGATCTTGTCGAATGGAATTCCGATTCCACGCCCGAAGACATGTTCGACGACGTGATGGGCGATCGAGAACAGCATCTGGACGATTTCATCAGGGGCGATCCGTCCGTGCCGCCCATTCAGGATGATCGCCCGATAAACGAGTATTTCCTGATGCGCCACGTCTTTGATCATCCGTGAAGCCCGGGTATGATAGGCGTACCAGTGCGCCAAGTCAACCTCAATCCGCTTCGCGCCGCTTCGAATGAGACCGCCCGCGATATAAATCGGCGGATTGTCTTAAACCTGATCCGCACCGGCCAGCCCATCTCGCGAGCGGATTTGGCGCGCCGGTCCGGTCTGCAGCGCAGCACCGTCTCATTGATCATCGAAGAACTGATTGGCGATAAATGGGTGATCGAAGGCCCTATGGGCCGCCTGCCGCGTGGAAGGCGGCCTACCTTTCTTCACTTGAACGATCAACGGGCTGTCATTTGTGTCGACATTCGTCCGTCGCGTATCACGCTCGGTGTAGCGGACGTGAATGGCGGATTCACCTCGCAAGAAGAGCTTCCTACTCCCTCCGATCCGGCAATAGCGGTAAAGGAATTGGCGCGCCGCATCCGGGCGATCCTTAAGGCGCAACCGCAAAAGGGCTTCGAAGGGGTTGGCGTCAGCCTGCCGGGCCGCGTCGATCTATCGAGTCATCATCTGGTTTTTGCGCCCAACTTAGGTTGGCCCCTAACAGATTTGAAAACCCCTTTGGAGCGCGCGACGGGCCTTGAAGTGGAACTCGAAAACGCTGCCAATGCCTGCGCGCTATCCGAAATGTGGTTCAATTCCACGCAGATTCGCGATCTGGTTGCTGTCACCGTTTCGGAGGGAATAGGCACTGGCATCCTGGCGCAGGGTCAGCTCGTCAGCGGCAGGCGCGGCATGGCCGGCGAGTTTGGCCATGTGCCGCTCGATGCCGATGGTCCGCGCTGCAGTTGCGGGAGCAAAGGCTGTTGGGAAGTGCTTGCTTCTAACACCGCGGCGCTGCGCTACTATTTTGAATCGCGTGCCCAGAACAGTCGCGCGGATGGGGGTCGTTTGACATTTCAGGATCTGCTGCGGCTCGCCGAACAAGGCGACGTTTTGGCCGGCCGCGCTCTGAATCGAATGGCGGCTCAGCTCGGCCGCGGGGCTCGCATGATCGTTGGGGGCCTGGCTCCCGAGGCGATTATTTTCATCGGAGAGCTCACCGCCGCGTGGGAGCGTTTTCGCCCCATCATCGACGCCGAAATTCAGACGCAAACACTTTCTTCGGCGCCCACCCTACTGCTTACCGGGCGCGATGGCGCCACGGCGCGCGTTCGCGGCACCATGGTCCTGGTCCTGCAAAAACATTTTGGAGCTCCTCTATCTGCCGTTTCTAGCGAATGTCAAGTCACCCACTTGGGCTGAATCCACCCAAGCGATACGGCCGTCATCACCAGTCCGACAGTAGTGACCACCGCCGGTGAGATAACCGAAACCCAGCGGAAGAAGGCTGACCCGCCTGCCTTCCGAGCAGGCAAGAGATTCTTCGCGTAAAGCACGACGCAGCCGATCGCTATCAAAACCACGGCCAATCCGAGGCTGAACGAAACGAGCAACAGCAGGCCGAGACCAGTGCGGCCCAGCGCAATCGCCCCTAACAAGAGCACCAGCGCCGACTCGCACGGCACCAGTCCGCCACTCGCTCCCAGCGCCGCGAGTCCGCCCCAGGATAGTTCGTCAGGCACATGGGAATGTGAATGGTCGTGATGATGATGATCATGATCGTGATCGTAGCCGTGATGATGGTGGTGATGATGCGCGTGGGCACGGGCATGTCGAAGCCGTTTGTAAAATATCCAGGCGCCCACCGCTACGATCGAGAAACCGGAAATCGCTCCCAGCCAGACCGCAACTTGCTCGGGAACCACATAGTGAAACAGAAACAGCACCGCAATGCCCAGCGCGAATACTGCGATCGTGTGGGTGAGCGTGACCATGGCGCCTAGGAATGCTGCATGCTTCAACGCGCCGCGTGATCCGACCAGGTAGGCGGCGACAATTGTCTTACCGTGACCCGGTGTCAGCGCATGCCCTGCACCGAGGACGAAAGCGCTCAACATGGCGACGAGCATCATCCAGGGGGTGATCTTCTGTTCGTGCAGCAGCTTCGATAAAAAATCTCCGCGAACCACCGCGCCGATTTGCGCCGGCGCCGCTCGCACGGCAATCGGCGGCGGGGTTGGCGAAATGGCGGGCGCCGCCGCAGCAGTAATTACAGGCTCGGCGGCGTTCCACTTGATTTCCGCGCGTAAATCTTGTGGTGGCGCAATCGTTGGATCGCTCGGATATTGCGTCAGCCCATGCGTGATGTCCCGGCCTGAGTTGATGACAATCTCTTTCCAGCCGGCTCGGGCGGGAAAGTTTCGATCCTCATACTGTAGTTTGCCGCCCGCCGCTGGGACATGCGCTCGCGTGGTGATGCGTAAGATCGGTAAATTGCCCGCGCCGTCCGCAATCGCCAATTGGGCAGAATCGAATCGTGCCGGCTCGGTTTTGCCGTTCACGACGAAGGTTAAATGCCGAAGCCACTCGCGCGCCTGTTCGCTCGAACGCTTCTGCAACTCGACCCAGGGAGCGTCACGCTCGAGCTTCCATGCGCGCAGCAATTCGAACGTCGGAATCTCCGCCAGATCGAGTGCATACTCCACCTCGATACCGCGCCGTGGTCTTCAATTTCGTGTAGTGACTGACGCTGAAATTGCCCATCGGATGCGCCCAGGCCGTGTCGCTAACGATAATTGCCAGAAAGATAAGTCCCTTATTCACTTTGTGCTTGCGCGATTTCCTTCGCGTGACGGTAGAAGGCCGGCTCGGGCGTGCCGAGCCGGGTTGTCTTGGCCGATGCCGTTCGCGCTTCGTCTAAACGGCCGTTCTTGAAGAGCAACCAGCTGAGTGCGTCCCAGGTGTACACGTCGCCGCGAGTCGGAAGCTCGGTTTGCATGAGTTGGAGCGCAACTGGCAAATCGCGCGAATGGTCCGCCAGTACCAGCGCAAGATTGCGATTCGTCTTTTCATTGGTGACCTTGCCTAGCTTTTCAATCGTCTCGATCAACTCGCACTGTCCCCGCGATTTTGACGGCTTTCCGGCTGCCGCATACAAATCTTCCAGCGCGCCGGCGTATTCCACCATCGGCACGATCGATTGCGCTTGTTCATAGTCGTGAATCGCGGCTTCGGTCCGCCCCTCCGCGGCCTCTAATCTTCCGAGTCCCGCATACGCGCGATGCAGGGCAGGGAACAAGCGCAAAGCTTCCCGATACGCCGCCCTCGCATTACGTAGCTTTCCAGTCTTGAAGTATATGTCGCCTAGCTCTGCCGAGCACCACGCTGTATTCGCCGGAATCGCATCTCCTGCCGCGACCGCCTCGGCCATCAGGGCGATGGCGCTCGGCGCGTCGCCAGTGACGAAACGAAAGTACGCCAGACGGTTATAGCTCGCTAAATTGGGGCGTAGCGCAAACATCCGTGCATACGCCTGTTCGGCGCGCTATATTCCCCAAGTTCCATCAGGGCGTCCCCCAGGTTGCCCCAATTGCCCTGATCCGAGGGGCGTACTTGGCCATGTCTACCGCCCGTTCGGCAACCGTTTTGAAATCGTGCCGTTCGAGATCGATCTCGTTCTGAAATCGCATCGCCGTGAAATTCCCGCCGTCCTTTTCGAGAATGCCGTTCACGAGCCTCGAGGCGCGACCGAGATACGTGAAGTCCGCCGATTCTCGCAGCTTCTGCAAATAAGCTTGCACGAGTCCGGCCTCAAGCTGAAAATTGCGGGGCGACGCTTTGAGAAGCGTTTCGTATGTTTTGATCCGCTCGTCCGTCGTCGCCTGCGCTAACCGCTCGCGCCCGAGAAGAACGGCCGCTCCCATCGCCAGCGCTAGCGCAATGCGCTTCACTTCGCGGCCGCCAGTCTGGCTTTCTGCTTGAGCAGCCAAGCCTGCTCGTCGAGATCGTTGGGAGACGTGCGCCGCCTGGCTTCGTCCAGAAATTCGATTGCGCCTTCCGGATCTCCAAAGGGCTCGCGCACTGCGGCAGCCTTCACGAAGCCCAGTGTGCTTCCCGGCCGCAAATCCAGAATCCATTGCGCGTCGCGCTCAGCCTCGGCGTTATTCCCTAGACCGAGGTTTGCGTCTACCAGTAAACCCCAACCGGCTATGTCGTCCGGTGTTTTGTGGTTCAACTCTACCGCGGCTCGCAGCGCCTCTTTGAAATCACCGCGGCCCAACAAGATCGTTACGTGGAGTTTTCGCGCCTCATAGTTATCGGGCGATAGCTCAAACGATTTGCGAAGCGCCGCGGCTGCCTGGTCGAACCACGTCAAATCGCCCGTGTCGCGGCCTTCCCGGCACAGCGCGAAGGCCAAATCGTTATAAGCCTGCCAGGATTTCGGCTCTGCTCGAAGCCGCTTCTGTGCCACTTGGATGCGTTGCTCGGCCGGAGTTATTTCTCCGGCGAGCAACCGCAACGAAAGTAACCCTAAAACTATGTGCTGTCGTGCCAACATGACTACTCAATTGATCGGGCAAGGCGCCCCGGCACCCATAGTGCAACCCGCTTCGCCCGGGTCGGCATGCCGCCGGTCGCGTCCGCTTTGCGCGAATGCCACGTAGGGGAACGTCTCCTGATAGGGCAAGTCGTTCGTGTTCACTCCATCCCCGATGCGATTGTTCGGCGCCACGTTGAACGCCGGGTTGAACACGCCGGCCACAGCGCGCGCTGCAATATCGGTGACGTCGTCAGAAACGCGCCTGCCGTTCGGGAATCCCGCCGCATCTCCGGCGAGTAATCCCAGTCTCCGGCGGTTTGCAGCCGGGGTAGGCGCGACGCCAGTATTGAGCCGCAGCAAATCCGCCACGCGGCCGGCTGGCGTACCGGGCGCAGCGATCGGAGGCGCATAAGTCACCAGCGGCAACAGGTCTGTGCGCGGTGTCGCGGGCACATTGATGCCGTATACCGCGTTCAGAACTCGCGCGAGCAGCGGATCTAGATCAAATGCGGCGAATTGCGAATCGTCTTTAGGCTCGGTCATGTTCCAGTAGTCTTTGTAGCCAGTCCCCATGATCAGTTCGTTGATCAGCGGATTGCCCATGCGCTGGATTTGCGCGAATGAGCCGGAAGACGCCGCGGGAAGAGGCGAGCGCCGGACCAAAGTGCGTGGCCGTGCTGTTGTACCCCAGGCGCCGATTGTCGCGGCCGGGTCCGTCGCGGCTAAGCGCGTGCCGGTGCTTGTCAGCATGGCGATCGGCACTTCGATCGCGATGGTATTCACGTTGTAGCCGGATACGAAATCCGGTGCGGTGTTGGTGTGGTCGTCGGCATCCTGCGCGGGCGAGAGAATGCCTTGGCCGGCGCCCAGACGGAAATTCAGCGAATCGAAAGCCGCGCCCAAATCAATATAGAAAGGATCGTCCACGGTGCCC
>Ga0070717_10002087_pt1 | contig 14001 bp, 9 predicted proteins | sample LARL113metaG_FD_71366 | JGI IMG/M metagenome (GOLD analysis project Ga0070717, IMG submission 71366) | Corn, switchgrass and miscanthus rhizosphere microbial communities from Kellogg Biological Station, Michigan, USA - LAR L11-3 metaG | ecosystem: Host-associated > Plants > Roots > Rhizosphere ... | reverse complement strand
GCGGGCCTGCGACAATTCCTGATCGACTTCCGGAGTATCAATCTCCGCCAGCAATTCGCCCTTATTCACGCGGCTGCCAATGTCCTTGTACCATCGCAGCAAGTAGCCGCTGGTACGGGCGTAGATGGGGGACTCCTCGTAGGCTTGCAAGGATGCGGGCAGCACGAGTTCCTCATCGGGCGCTTCCGCCGTGGGATGAACGACAGAGACCGTCGGGACGGCATCGATTTCCGTTTCCTTGGCCAATGCGTGTCCCGCGCGAATGCGGCTGAGCATGCTCGCGGCACCGCTCAGCGCAAGTACCACCACCACCAACACGACAATAATCACTGCCTTACGCGGCGGCGCTGGAGGCAGCTCTGGCGGCGGCGTGACTTGCGGCGGAGTGCGGTGCGACTCCTCGGTTAAATGATTCGTTTCTGGTTGCGTCTGCATGATTGCTTGCTCGTTTTCCTTACTAAGTATCTGTTTTACTTATGACTGCCTAAGCTCTTTCGCCCGCGCTTCGCGACGGCTGTGAACCATAGCAAAGACGCAGGGTACAAAGAATAATGTTGCCACAGTCGCGAACATCAGTCCCCCAATGACCGCCCTGCCCAGGGGCGCGTTCTGCTCGCCGCCCTCGCCCAGGCCCAGGGACATGGGGAACATCCCGATTACCATAGCCAGTGCGGTCATCAGCACTGGACGCACGCGCGTGTACCCCGCTTCCAGAGCGGCTTGCACGGCGGGCACGCCGACCTGCATCCGGTCGCGCGCAAACGACACCATCAGGATGGAATTGGCGGTAGCCACGCCCATGCACATCACCGCTCCGGTCAGGGACGGTACGCTCAATGTGGTATGAGTCAGAAGAAGAATCCACGCGATTCCTGCCAGCGCGCCAGGCAGGGCGGTGATGATAACGAACGGATCAAGCCATGACTGGAAGTTCACCACGATCAAGAAATAGACCAACAGGATCGCACCCAACAATCCAATTCCCAAGCCGAGGAAGGAGGATCTCATCGTTTCCACTTGCCCGCGCACTTCGATCTGCGAACCACGTGGGAGATGCTTCATGAACGGCTCTAGAACCTTCATCGTCTCTTTGGCCACCGCACCCAGATCGCGGCCTTGCGTGCTGGCATATACGTCAATGACGGGTTGTACGTTGTAGTGCGAGACTACCGCCGGCCTCGAGGTCGGAGCCAACCGCACCAGGTTGCCGAGCACCTGCGAGTTCGGGACCGAAGGATCATTGACCGGCATATTCATCAGGTCTTGCAGCGATGTCATGCGGTACTGCGGAGACTGCACTGCTACCGAGTACGTGACGCCATTCTTTGGATTCAGCCAGAAGGCAGGCGCAGTTTGAAAGCTGCCGCTTAGCGAAACCAGCACGCTCTGCGCAACGTCCCGCGGATTCATTCCGACCTGGGTGACGAGGTCGCGATCCATCTCGAGATGTAACGTCGGCAGGCCGAGCATCTGCTGCACGTGCACGTCTGCCGTGCCGGGAACGCCGCGTAACTGGTTAGCGATCTGCTGGGCGATCCCATAGTTGCTCTGCATATCGGCGCCGGTGACCTGGATGTCAATCGGCGCGGGCAATCCGAAGTTCAGGATCTGCGTGACGATGTCCGCCGGCTGAAAAAAGAATTCCACGCCGGGAAATCGCCGCGGCAACTCCTGACGCAACTGGCGCACGATCTCTTCGGTTGGACGATGCTTAGCACTCAGGCCAACTAGGATCTCCGCATCGCTGGTGCCGATTACTCCCGAATTGCTGTACGACAAATTGATGCCCGAGTTCGGTAGTCCAATGTTGTCGAGCACATTCACGATTTCGCCCTTGGGAAGATCCTGATGCAGGAACTGCTCAACCTGGTCGCAAAGCCGTGCCGTTTCCTCGACCCGCAACCCGGCACGGCCGCGCAAGTGCAACCGTATGAGACCGGCGTCGACCGACGGAAAGAAATCCTGCCCCAGGACGAACACCCAGCCTAGCGACAGCAAACAGAACGCCAGAAATAGGCTGGCGAACAGCCCGCGGTGTTGGATCGTGGTTTCCAGAAGCTGGTAATAGCCGCTGCGGAACTTTTCGAACCCATTCTCAAATCCACGTTGAAAGCGGCCCATGAAAGTCTTCGGCCCGGCCGCCTTATGCTCGTGTCCGCGCATGATGTACATCACGAGCGTGGGGATGAGGGTCCGCGACAGGAAATAAGAGGCTAACATGGCGAAGACCACGGCCTCGGCCAGCGGCACGAACAAGAACTTTGCCACGCCGGTCAGGAAAAACATCGGCACGAACACGATGCAGATACAGATCGTGGAGACAAACGCAGGGACGGCGATCTGCGCCGCGCCATCGAGAATTGCTGTCTTCATCTCCTTGCCCTGGGCCAGGTTTCGCTCGATGTTTTCGATTTCCACAGTCGCGTCGTCAACAAGAATTCCAACAGCGAGCGCCAGGCCACCCAGCGTCATGATGTTGATGGTCTGCCCCAGTGCACTGAGCACGACGATGGATACGAAGATGGAAAGTGGAATCGAAATGGAAATGACAATGGTGGGGCGCCAGTCTCCGAGAAAAAGCAAAATCATGCAGGCGGTCAGGGCGGCAGCGGTCATCGCCTCGATGACGACGCCCCGAATAGACGCGCGCACGAATAGCGATTGATCGAAGAGCGGTGTGATCTTCATTTCCGGCGGCAGCGACTGAGCCGCACGCTCTGCCATGCGCTTCACGCCCTCTACGATTGTGATCGTGGATGCGCTGCCCACCTTTAACATCGACATCAGCGCTCCACGGACACCATCCATGCGCACAATATTGGTTTGCGGTGCGAAGCCGTCGCGGATGTGGGCCACATCGCGCATGTAGATGGTCGATCCATTCACGGTCTTAACGGGAAGTGCGTTCAAGTCCTGGATGGTTTGCGGATTGCCGTTCATCTCGACCTGGTATTCCAACGAACCGATCTTTGTAGTCCCGGCGGGAAGGATCAGGTTTTGCGCGTTCAGCGCATTCACGATGTCGTTAGGCGAGAGGTTGTTGGCCTGAAGCCGCGGCAAGTCGAGGTCGACCTGGATCTGTCGTATTTTGCCGCCATACGGATAAGGCGTCGCTGCGCCCGGTACCGTCGTTAACTGCGTGCGCAGAAAATTTTGGCCGAGATCGAAAAGCTGTTGCTCCGGGAGCGTCTTGCTGCTTAATCCGAGTTGCACAATCGGGGTGGAGGACGCCGAGTAAGTGATAATCAGCGGCGGCGTAGTTCCGGGCGGCAAGCCGCGAAGAATGGTCTGTGACATCCCGGTGGCTTGCGCCAAGGCCGTCTGGATATTCACCGTCGGCTGGAAAAAAATCTTGATCACCCCAATGCCATTTAGCGATTGGGACTCCATGTGTTCAATATCGTTGACGGTGATGGTGAGGCCGCGCTCGGAGTTGGTGATAATGCGGTCGGCCATTTCGTCGGGGGCCAAGCCTGCGTAGTTCCACACCACGCTAATCACAGGAATGTTGATGTCAGGCAGGACGTCAACCGGCATGCGCAGCACGACCAGCGGCGTCAACAGCAGCAGCACCAGCGCCATTACCACAAACGTATACGGACGCCTAAGGGCTAACGCGACAATCCACATTTATCTAACTACTCTCCAACCCAGATTAGGGCGAAAGTCATTGGCGATCATCCGCAATGCTGATTTGATGACACTGGAGACCGCGAGGACTCCACAGTATATGAGAATCGACGGGCGATTCCGAGGGGATCACATTACTTTACAAATGTCGCCGGTATGGCCGGGCTGCTAATCCCGCGCCCAGCGTAGCTTTCCACTCAATCGCCAGCGCCGATCTTCTCCCCGCGCTTTAGAGTCCGGTCAAAGAATTCAGTGGTCGCGGTGTAGGCCCTTACCCAGTCCCTCCACCGCAGGAAGCCATGGATCTCGTCCGGGATGATGAGTTGTTCGAAAGGTAAGTGCTGCACCCTTAGCCGTTGCACTAGATCCACGGTTTGGCTGAAGGGGACGTTACGATCGTCGTCGCCATGAATGAGCAGCACCGGTGACTTCCACGTGCCTACGTAGGCGTCGGGCGAGGACTCCCATGCCAGCTTGATGGCGGCGTCCGCGTCCGGCGGGCGCAGTGCCAGATTGCCGAAATAAGGGCGCTCCGTGAGAAATACGCTCCAGTCATGCACGCCATGGAAGTCGACTCCCGCCTTGAACAGGTCTGAATTACGTGCCAAGCCCATGGCAGTCAGAAAGCCGCCGTAAGACCCGCCCCACAGTCCGATTTTGTTTGCGTCGACCTCTGGAAGGGTTTGCAAATATCGTCCGGCGGCCACGACGTCCTTGTACTCTGCGGCGCCGCGCCAGATGGTATTGGGCGCTTCGCGGAATGCGCGTCCGTACATCACTCCCAGGCGGTAATTCACCGACAACACGGCATAGCCGCGGCTGGCCAGATACTGATTTTCGGCGTACGCGTTGTGATAGTAGTCCATGTAGTGGAAGCCCAGCATCATCTGGCGGATGGGACCGCCGTGCATGAAGACGAGCCCAGGAACCTTGCCCTGGATATTGCGTGGCAGAAAAAGTTGGCCATGCAGCGTGAGGCCGTCGTCACTCTGGAAAATTATTTGCTTTGGTGTCACCAGCGACGCCGAAGGAAAATCGCCGGGCAAAGCCTGCTGGGCGACCATTTCGCGGCCCGTTCCGGTGACCTCATACGGCATGGCGGGTGATCGTGGCGTGGAGCCGAGGCAAAGAATATTCTTGCCGTCGCCGCTCTGAACCGGGGACCATTCCATGTTTTCGCCTCTGGTGAGCGCCTGCTGCGGCGTACCGTCGGACACTGACACACGCCATAAGTGCCGCCGGTCAATGTCGCCTTGGTTCGACGAATAGATCACCGATGTCTTGTCTGCGCTGAGAGTGACATCCTCCACGTCAAAATCGCCGGGCGTCAGCAGCGTGGCCGTGCCTCCGCCTGCCGCAATGGAATACAGGTGATTGCGCCCGTCCTGCTCGGAGGCAAATATCACTCGTCCAGCGGCAACGTTGAGCGAGCCATCTTCGGTAAGTTTGGGTAGGGAATCCTCCGGCTTTTCGCCGCTTCGCCACAAGAGGCGTCCCGTACCCGTGGCGGCATCGGCAATCCACAAAGACCAGGGCTCGGGACGTACCGGAATCAGCGGCAGCTTGTGCTCCTCTCCAGCGGTGCGCACAAAAACGAGCCACTTGCCATCGAGCGACCAGCGCGGCAAGGAATCTTTGTCCACGCTCGGCGCCAAGTAGCGGATAGAGTCACCATCGAAATCGTAAAGCGCGATCAAGCTGTGACTGCCACGCTCGCTGACGAAAGCGATATGTTTGCCATCGGGCGACCACTTGGGTTGCACGGCCGCTCCGCGAACCGAAGCAAGCTCTTTGGCCTGCTGTTTGCCATCCACACTTGCGAGCCACAATTTCTTTTTCGCGGACCACAAAGTCCACTTGCCGTCGGGCGATACCTCGATGTCTTCGCAGCCCTCTCCGGGGCAACCCATTTCTCCCAAGAGACGAGGCGATGTGCGCTTGGCATCCACGTCCAGCGCAAACACCTGTTGCTTGGCTCCATTCGTCAAGCTGTCGGGATTGGCGCTTTCCTGTGCTTCGTTCAGTTCGCTACCCAACGCATAAAGCACGGTCTTGCCATCTGGCGTCAGTCGCAGACTGGCGATTGGCTGGCCGTCATCGGCGCTGTAATGAGTAACCTGGCGCGCGGTGTGAGCGAAGTTCGGGCCGTCCGCCACCCACACATTGCGGAGTCCTTTTGCGTTGAAGACCTACGCGACGCGGTTGCCGTGTGTCGCGGCCACAAGCTCGCTGGGGAATGGCGAACTCATGACTTGCTCGAGAGTGAATGGGGATTGCGTCCATGCCGCCGTAGTGAATGCGAACATCAGCACAATTGCGATGGATAAGCGAGGCTTCGTAAATGACATAAGGCGGTAGGGTAAGCTAATGCTAGCCGCTCTGCCAATAGCAAGGTGGAATTCCTGGCCCGCTACACTCGACAATGCTGACGCAGAGCGAGGGTGAATGGAGAAGTGATGTATCATCTTGCAACGTTTCGACCCACGTTGAAACCGGCATGATGCCGTAGATCTGATTCCATGAAACTTGATAAAGCATTGTTGAAGAGTCTTCCCAAGGTCCTTTTGCATGAGCATTTGGATGGTGTACTGCGACCGCAGACCGTCATTGAGTTGGCAAGAGACGCAAACTATAAAGAGCTTCCGACCAATGATCCGCATGGCCTTGCCCAGTGGTTCTTTCGAGGGGCGAATCAGGGGAGCCTGGCGAAATATCTGGAAGGCTTCGCGCACACCATCGCAGTGATGCAGACCGAGGAGGCGCTTCAGCGCGTTGCCTATGAACAGGCCGAGGATCTTAGTCGAGACGGGATTGTGTATTTTGAAACCCGCTTTGCGCCGGTCTTTCACACTCACAAGGGTCTTACCCACCAGCAGATCGTCGCCGCTGTGCTGAAAGGTTTGGAACGGGGACGGACAGACTTCGGGATTGCCTCCGGCTTGATCATTTGTGCGATGCGCAACATGAACACATCGCTTGAAATGGCAGAACTGGCCGTCGATTTTCGCCCGCGCGGAGTGGTCGGCTTCGACCTGGCCGGTGAGGAAGGTGGGTATCCTCCAAAGAAGCACGTCGATGCTTTTCACTACATCCAGCGCGAGAATTTCAATATCACCATTCATGCTGGGGAAGGCTACGGCAAAGAATCGATCTGGCAGGCGATTCAGTATTGCGGGGCGCACCGCATCGGGCACGGGACGCGCTTGATCGATGATATTGCTTTGGTGGATGGCAAGGCCGTGAAGTTGGGAGACCTGGCCCAGTACGTTCTCGACAAGCGCATCCCGTTGGAGATCTGTCTCCTGAGCAACGTCCACACGGGCGCCACACCGAGCTTGGCCGAGCATCCGTTCAAAATTCTTTATCAGGAAAAATTTCGGGTCACGTTGAACACGGACAACCGGCTCATGAGCAACACAACGATGACCCAGGAATTTGAGGCGGCCGCAGACACGTTCGGCCTAACTCTGGACGACTTTGAAAAGATCACGATCAATGCAATGAAGAGCGCATTTCTTCCTTACAAAGAGCGCCTAAAGTTCATCTATTCCTCCATCAAGCCTGGTTACGCCAAGGTTCGGGGAGTCGACAAGAGCTAAGAAGTCCTGATGACCGACTGAAGAGCACGCCGAGATCGCATGTGCCGTCTAACTAGACAGTATTTCCTCACGCTGGTGCTGTCGGCGGTCTTACCCGGCCACGTCTGTGCCCAAGCCGCGCCGCCAGTCGAACTAATTCGCATTAAAGTTGTCGTAGTGACTATGTTCGAACGCGGCGAAGACACAGGTGACACTCCCGGCGAATATCAATTCTGGGTAGAGCGAGAACATCTAGACCAAATTCTTCCGATGCCCTCCGGTTATCACCACCTGCGCATGAACAAAGACGGCGTGCTCGGCTTGGTCACCGGCGTTGGCACTGCGAAGGCTGCTGCCTCAGTGATGGCACTCGGCCTCGATCCGCGCTTCGACCTCTCGAAGGCATATTGGATTGTCGCAGGCATTGGCGGCGGGGATCCGGCGGATGTTTCCGTTGGGTCGGCGGTCTGGGCGGATCATGTGGTGGACGGGGACTTGGGGTTTGAGATCGACGCGCGTCAGATTCCGCCGAATTGGCCGACTGGTTACGTGCCCTTGCGCAAAGGTGCACCCTACGAACAGCCTGCCATCAATGTTTATGGGGAAAGCTACACGTTGAATCCGCAGTTGGTTGGCTGGGCGTTCCACCTCACGCAAGACGTTCCGCTCGCGGATTCTGATTCCCTGCGCAAGTCGCGCGCTCGCTTCACTGGCTTTCCAAATGCGCTGAGGCCACCCTTCGTGGCGAGAGGCGACACCTTGTCGGCAAGCACGTTCTGGCATGGTTCGAAGATGGATGAATGGGCCAACGCTTGGACCAGTTATTACACCGCCGGCAAAGGAAACTACATGGTCGCGGCCATGGAGGATTCGGGCACGCTGCAGGCTCTCACGTTCTTGAGTCAGGCAGGACGAGTGGATCTGCAGCGGGTGCTTGTACTGCGCACGGTCAGCAACTACGATCGTGAGGCTCCAGGTGTGCAGGTGGCGGACAGTCTGCAAGAAATGGTTTCCGGTAACTATTCGGCCTATATGCCGGCTCTGGAAGCGGCTCAGATCGTCGGAGATAAAGTGGTAAAAGATATCGTGAAGAACTGGGCAGAACGTGAATCCACCATCCCTCACGCACCGTAGTCGCGGCCGCTCTTAGAGTTCACTTCGATAAGGCGGCGAGAGTCTCAGCCAATACAAGTGTCCCGCAAATGATATCTTCAGGAGATGCGTACTCGTCGGGACGGTGGCTGTATCCGTTTCGGCAGGGAATGAACAGCATGGCCACCGGAGCGATGCGTGAAATGAAAAGCGAGTCGTGATAGGCCCGGCTCACCATCGAAAGGAATTTCAGTCCATGCTGCCGGCACGACTGAGAAAGGGCCTCGATAATTTCGGGAGCGCAGTTCGCGGGTGCATCTGCGTTCAGCAACTCAGTCGTGATCGACACTTGCCGCTGCGCTGAGATCGATCCGCAAGCGGTTTCGATTGCGCGCATCACACGATCGCGCCGTTGAATATCGGTATCGCGGATGTCCACGCTAAGCCGCACCCGACTGGGAATACTGTTAACGGCGCCGGGAAACACATCGCAGATGCCGACGGTTGCGACCGTGTCAATCGCGCCGCTGGTGCGGGCGCTATTCTCAATCGTTAAGATCAGTTCGGCTGCCGCGCACAAAGCGTCACGGCGGTCGGGCATCAAAACGGCGCCGGCATGACCGCCCGATCCCTCGATCAAAATGCGGAGACTCGCCGGAGCAGCGATATTTGTGACAACGCCGAGAGGAATCTGCTGTTGCTCCAAAAGCGGCCCCTGTTCGATGTGCAGTTCAACGAAAGCCTTATAGTAGCCACTCGGCAACTTCACGCGTTCTAGCTCTCCGGCAAAACCAGTTCCGCTGCGAACCTCGTCGAGCGTCGCATCGTCTTTGTCTTTTAGTTTTCGCGCTATCTCCGCAGAAAGCGTTCCCGATAACAGCCTGCTTCCCAAACATCCGATTCCGAAGCGCGTCGGCTCTTCGGAGGTGAAAATGAGCAATTCAATCGAATGCTTCGGGCGAAATCCGCTCTGCTGCAACGCACGGATCGCCGCCAACCCTCCCAGCACGCCCACGACCCCATCGTATTTCCCGGCGTTGGGAATGGCGTCGATGTGCGATCCAGTCCCGACTACGGGCGCGTCTGGGTCGGAACCATTCCAACGCGCGAAAGTATTGCCGACCGCATCCTCGCGGACCGCCAGTCCAGTCTTCTCGCACCGCGCCTTCATCCACGCCCGTGCCTTCAGGTCGGTTGGCGTGAAAACAATTCGGGTCACAGCGGGAGCTTCAGCGTCAGAGAATGAAGACAGGGTTTCAATCTCGCGAAGCAGACGGTCCCCCTCGATCGCGAGATTCATTGCTGTAAATCCGCAAGAGGATGCCGGTTCCAATCTTTGTAGATAAGATACTTTGCGGGCACCTTGCCGATTGCTGCGAACCACTGCGGGCACCAGGGCGCCATCCAGATGAAATCTCCCGCGCTCACCGGATACCACGAGTCGCCCAGGCGGTAGATTCCGCCACCTTCCAGCATGATGAGGCCATGCTCCATTACGTGCATTTCGACCATTCTCAGCGCGGCGCCTGGCTGGTAGACCATCGTGTTCACCGCAAAGTCGAAGCTCATCTCGTCGGGCAACAAACATTTCACTTGCAGGTTGGGATCGTCTGCTAGCGGGTGCGAGGAAATCGCATCTTCGCTCGAAATTATCAAGTGCGGAGGCTTCGCCGATCCGAGAGCGCGATAATGTTTTTCGATGACAGTCACACGGCTCGCGGTCGTAGCCGCTACTCGATGATTTAATCCCTGAGGGAGATAAGCGTACCCGCTCATATTCAATTCGCTGGATTTGCCGTCGACCTCCAATTTCAGTCTGCCCTCCAACACGTAGATGAAGCGCTGCGCCGAGGTGCTGCCCAATTCGCCCCCAACTTCGAACTCGGCCGTGTACTGCGCGAACTTGGCTCCCAAGGCCGGGCTGACGTGCACAATCGCGGAGCAGGCCTTCATTCCAGGCAGAGCAGTGCGTACAAACGTATCGGGCGTCAACAGCAAATGATTCGGTTGATGCGTGCTTCGTGTTTGGCCGAGATTATGCACGCTTGTTCCTTTTGTAGAATTCGGGTGAGTCAGCAAGCTGATCGAGAAGATGCAAGCCACAGTCGAGCGCCTTCTCGACGTCTTCTCGCGCGACCGACTCCGCGGGATCGTGGCTGATTCCGCCGGGAGTCCGCAGAAAAATCATCGCACTCGGAACTTTCTCGGCCATGATCATGGCGTCGTGACCTGCACCGCTCACCATCCGATGCGGTTGGCATGAGGTCTTAACGATTGCTTTTTCTATCTCGTCTATCAAGAACGGGCTCATCGCCACCGCCGGCTGGCTTAGCAGACTGGTGTTCCGCACTGATAGGAGGCGGCGCGAAGAGATTTCTTTGGCCTGACGAATGAGATCCTCCACCGCGCGAATGCGGATTTCGTCAATGCTGTGACGAACGTCGAGCGTCATCTTTGCTTCTCCGGCGATCACGTTCGTCGCTCCGGGTTTGGCTTCGATCTTTCCTACTGTCGCCACCAACCCTGGAATCTGGTGCGCGATGCGTTCTACTGCGCCGATCCACTCTGCGGCGCCGGCAATGGCGTCACATCGAAGATCCATGGGCGTTGTTCCTGCATGGTTGGCGCGTCCCAAGAAACTAAACTCCAATCGGCTTTGCCCAGCGATCGCCTCGACCGCGGCCAGCGGCAGATTCATTTGCTCCAGAACCGGTCCTTGTTCGATGTGAAACTCAAGATACCCCAGTGTGTCCGCAGCCAGTTCAGCCTGAGGAATCTCCTCCGGATTCAGGCCAAACTGTTTAATCGCCTGTTTCACGGAGACGCCTCGCGCATCTTTAACCCCGAGGAGTTGTGGATCAAGTCTGCCTACCAGCACACGGCTGCCGATGAACGGAGTGCCGAAGCGCACACCTTCCTCTTCCGAAAAGCCAACCACCTCAATGGCAAAGGAAAGTCTTCGCCCGCGCAATTCCTCCAGCAGTCCGACAGCGATCACCACCCCGAGGATGCCATCATAGGCGCCCGCGTTAGGAACGGTATCGAGATGCGATCCGATCAGCAGGCGCGGAGCATTGGGATGCATCGCGGGATAAACTACCCGGAAATTTCCTGCGGCATCGATTCGTGCCTGAGCGCCAAGCGGCTCCATCCATCGAGAAATCTCCTCATGGCACTCACGCATGGGCGGCGACAAAAATGTCCGCCGCGTGCCGTTGGAGTCTTCGGAGAAGGATGCGAGCCTTTGGCATCGACTGATGACTTCTCCCGCGCGAGTTGCCATTTCAGTTGTTTGCATCAGTCTATGATTTGATGAAAAGCCTGAAACCTATCAACGCTCAGGCTTCCCGGATAACTTTGGCTACGGCCCCGCCGAGAAGAATGAGAGCAACCAGAACTTCCCACCCATACTGGTTCCCGTAAGTCGCAACCGGAAAGTGATTGCTGATCATGATAAAAACAACAGGAACTGCCAAGAAAGTATTGTGTTTGGATCGCAACTTGGCTTGAGCCCCAAGTGCGGCGTCGAACGTCGCTCCAGTCGCTGCCGCCGCGATCATTTTGCGCTGCGAGGGAAGAATTCGGAACCAGACGTTGGCCGTCATAATCGTTCCGAAGACTGCGCCGACGTGGATATATGCGGCGCGACCGCTAAAGATGCGGGTCAAACCCCACGCGAGCACGGCAATCAGCAACACAGAAACTGCGGCGAACGCTGCTTCTAATCGACCCAGTGGCGACCGCAGCGCCAGATCATAGACGATCCACCCCCCGGCAATCACAGCGAGTCCGACGGCAATCCCTCGTGCTTGGGAAATGTAGGCTATATCGGGATCAATCAATCCACTGCTGGAGTAGTAGACGAGGACAAGCAGCACCACTCCGCTCAGCCAGGTCATCAGCGCCTCCCAGCGAAACCAGTTGATCTGCTCCGGGCCGACTTTCAAAAGTTTCTGACGGTCGACCGTGTAGAAGCCGCCGCTGTGCACCATCCATATGGACGGACTTGTGTTCGCGGGAGCGCTCTTTGCCAGTTTGGTAAATCGCCCATCCAGCCACGTGAAATAGTACGTTTGGCCGACCCACATGATCGCCGCAAACACATGGAACCAGCGCACCAGCAGGTTGAGCCATTCGCGAATTGACGAAGTCACTTGGTCACTCCATCCGGCGAAATATTTGCCGCTCAGGTTCCACGATAGGTCGTGTATCCGTTCGGGCTCAGGAGCAGCGGAATGTGAAAGTGCGATTCGCCCTCTCGAATGCGGAACGTAACTTCCACTACTGGATATAGCGTGACTACATTCTGCAGTTCGAAATAATTCCCAGTGTCAAAAATCAAACGATAGATGCCCACCGCAAGATGTTCGCCTTCAGGGAGCAACTCAGGGCAACGGCCATCCTGATCTGTACGCGCTGAAGTCAACAAGCGCCAATCTCCGGAGGAACTCTGTTTTTCCAGGCGCACCCGCACATTCGCGGCGGGCTTGCCCTGCGCGAAGTCCAGGATGTGCGTGGAAATTCGTCTCATCCTTGAATCCATTTTCTGAGCCGGATTTCTGTAATCTGCCGCTGCTGCTCGGCGGCTTCACGCAGTTCGGTCTGGGGATCATTCTTAAGGCGTTGTTGAAGAATCTCCAGAATCTCTCGGGCCGACTTGCCAGTAGCGCACACGATGAAGACGCGGCCGAAACGTTGTTCGTATTCTCGATTGGTATCGGCTAGAGCGCGCCTCACGGCTGCGTCAGCGTCCGCCACCCTGCGTTGCTCTTGCGCCGACCAAGTCACGGATTGAGCCGATGGAGTCTGAATTGATGGATGTTCAACGCGCGACTGCCCGATTCGTGGATGGCTATGAAACGCTTCCATACAGTCGGAATGCGCCAGATTCCGCCATACCTCGTTCGATGCAGCCAGGAGTGCACTTTCGTCCGCGAGAGGCCTTCTGGCAGCCGTGCCATGCGCCCAAGCGTGTGATCCGCAGCAGGGCAGAATCGTTCTCGCCGCTTCGTCGATGGGAAGACGATTCCATCTACCCAGAGTGTCCTTCTCGTGCTCATGTTGCGCGTCTGACTGCACCGACCCGAGGCGGTTCAGAAATTCGACCACGAGATTGCCCGCAACTGCCGCGCGATACCGAGCTGTTGAACGGATATCGTCAATCGGACGGACCTCGGCAATCGCGGTCTTTCGTGCCAAAGCTAACAGAGCGGAATCAATCGAGCGCCCGGTTACGGTTTGCTCTGTCTGCCGCAGACGGAGCGGTACGGGTGCAATGCTGCCAAACGCGATGCGCAGATCTTCGATCACGCCGTTAGCAATTCGGGCCAGCGCGGCGATGCACACTTTAGAAATTGCCTGCGCATTGCGAGCCCCGACTTTGCGAGCGTGGCTTACATATCCTGCATATCTCCGAGGCAGGCATACGGTCTGAATCAGTTCGTCCGCCGCGAGGAGAGTCTTCTTATAGCCGGTGTGAAAGTTGACATAGGGGAGCCGGCGCTCGCCTCGGACCGACACCAAATTCAACTCTGCTTCGTACACCAGCAATGCAGGCAACGAGTCCGCTGCTGGCGACGCATTCATGATGTTTCCGCCGATTGTTCCACGATTCTGATTCGCAATGCCGCCGGTCCACCGCGCGGCAGCTGACACGAGAGGGAACTCGCGTCCAATAATCCAGTGCCTCCGAATGTCAGTG
>Ga0070717_10002086_pt1 | contig 14002 bp, 11 predicted proteins | sample LARL113metaG_FD_71366 | JGI IMG/M metagenome (GOLD analysis project Ga0070717, IMG submission 71366) | Corn, switchgrass and miscanthus rhizosphere microbial communities from Kellogg Biological Station, Michigan, USA - LAR L11-3 metaG | ecosystem: Host-associated > Plants > Roots > Rhizosphere ... | reverse complement strand
TCCTGTACATCGATGACGATCAACGCCTGCTTCATGGTCCATGGTCCTCCGGATACGCCGCCATATCATCCGGAGCTTGAAACCGCTCCGCCACAGGCACCGCAGACATCCACCGCTCAAAAAGGGACACTCACCGAAGAGAAGCCAGTCACGGGGGCCAGTTACCGCAGCGCTCGAGCCATCGCTGGTCCGGGATGTGGGAAGCCGCTGCGAGGCGTGCCTCGGCTGCGAGCAGCGTCAATCCACGCAGCCGTGCGCGCTCGAGCGACGTCGCATCCGCAGAAGCCGCCGCCAGCAGAAGCTCGCGCCACACCTGCACGCGCGCCGGCCAGCGCGGCCGCAGCCACTCGGGGTGGCTCTCCGCGAGTGCCTGGATCTGCCGCAACGTATGGCGACCGATCAACGCAACGCTCGCCGCCGGCATACCGAGCAGCAGCCGCGCCGCTGCGGGCTGCGAGCGGCTGAGATGCCACGCATAGATGAATACCAGGCGGGCGACCTCGGTCGCCGTCGGCACACTGAAGTAACGCAGGTAGCGGTCAGTGGCGGCGTCGCCGACCTGGGCCGACGCTGGAGGTGTTCGCCAGCGCGCCGGATCGCCAAAACCGGCATCGAGCAGCAGGTATGGGCAGCCCGCCGCCCGGCGGCGTGCCGCGGCATCGAGCGCGCGCCACAGCTCGGCGAGCGGCAGCAGCAGCCCGCTCGCGGCGCCGGGGTCGGTCGACTGCTCCGCGAGCAGCGCAAGGCCAAGCTCATTGAGCTCGGTGAGCGACTCGAGTGTGCCTGCGCGCAGCCAGCAGTCCGCGGGCATGGCACGCTCCCCTGCGGCGCCGTCTTTCTTCCCGCAATGCAGCAGCATCCCGCATCCCCCCTGCGCACACCGCGCCACTATCGTAACCGACCGCCGCAGCCGTGCCAGTAGTGAATTTGGAGTTTTTTCACCAATTTTTTCGGATTGCGTTTTGGAGATTTTTAACCAAAATGCCGGCATGCGTATCTGCGACGATCGCTACCGCCGCGAGCGCGCCCGCATGGAGCTCGCGCTGCGCTTCCTGCATCACGAGGCGCGCACCCAGACCATACGGACCTGGACCGGGCTTTCCGACGATCGCATCCGCAAGCTCTATCGCTCCTACATGAGTCAGGCGCGGCGTGCACTTCCCCGCCACCGCGGCAAGTCGCCTCACCAGGTGGCCTACTTCACCCGCTCGCTGCGACTGCAGGAAGAGACGGCGCTGCTCGCGAGCATGCTGTCGCTCCTCGATGTCGTTCCCACGGCTGCGCCGGGCGCAAGCATGGCGTTGGGACAATCGATGCTGTCTGCACGCGTCGCGAGCGCGAGCGGCCCGGTGCCGCTCGCCGATGTGAAGCGTGGCGAGTTGTTGTGCGAGGCGTTCGAGGTCTTTCGTCTGCTGCTGCCGGCGGCGCAGATCTCATTCGAGCATGCCGTGTTCCTCACTACCGCGCTGGCACGCGGGGATCAGCTGCGCCTTGGCGACTGCAGCGGTTGCGGAAGTCTCATGGTGACCGAGCGTTTCCCGCTGCGCCTGGCGCGTTGCGCGCACTGCGCCAGCACCCCACAGTCGCGCGCTCATGCCTGAACGGTCCCGGCTCGCGCGCCGCCTCGGCCCGCTGGGCTTCGAGCCTCCGGGAAGACGGGCCCCGGGAAGATGCGTGACTCCCCGAGGTAGAATCCAACGCCACCCACAGCGCAGCGCAGGCCGCATCGATGGAGCGCGTTCGTCCCAATTTCTTCTCGGGTCCCTACATCGAGCGTCGCGCCGAGGAACGCGATAACCCGCACTGGCTCGCCGAGGCGCGCGCCGACCCGGCGACGCGCTATGTGATCGCCCAGGGAACGGCGCAGCTGCTGCACGCCGGTGGCGAGCCGCGCGTGGCGCTTCTCGGCCATGGCGCACCGCTGCTCGCCGCTGCCGAAGCCGGTAGTGAAGTCCTGCTCGGGTGGTTCCAGGAGGCGCGCTGCCTGCTCGTGGAACTGCCCGCCGAAGGCTCCTTCGAGCTTCCTGCCGGTACCCAACTCGCGGAGCTGCGGCCGCTCAGCGCGGTGCTGCCCGCGAATGAGGCAGGACTGCTCGCGTACGCACGCGCACTGCTCATCTGGCGTGCCCGCCACCGCCACTGCGGCGTATGCGGCGCTCCTACCGCAACGACCCATGCCGGTCACTGTCTGGTGTGCACGGATCCGGGTTGCGCACAGGAATACTTCCCGCGCATCGACCCGGCGATCATCGTGCTGGTGAGCGATGGAGAGCGGGCACTGCTCGGGCGCCAGGCGAGCTGGCCCGCGCGCCGCTATTCCACCATCGCGGGATTCGTCGAGCCGGGCGAGAGCCTGGAAGATGCAGTGCTGCGGGAGGTGGCCGAGGAGACCGGTGTGGTCGTGACCGAGCTGCACTATCACTCCTCGCAGCCCTGGCCGTTTCCCTCCTCGGTGATGGTCGGGTTCCAGGCACGCGCAGCGCGTGGCAGCGAGGTGCGCGTGGGCGGCGAGCTCGAGGACGCACGCTGGTTCACGCGCGAGCAAGTGCACTCCGGTGAGGCGCTCACTCCGCCGACACAGTCGATCTCCTGGCGGCTCATCGAGGCCTGGTTGAAGGGCAGCGGCTAGTCATGTGCCTGCTGGTTCTTGCCTGGCGGGTGCATGAGCGCTACCGGCTGGTGGTGGCCGCGAATCGCGATGAGTTCCACGCGCGCGCGGCCGCCCCGCTTGGCCTGTGGCCGCCGCCGGCGGACATTCTGGCCGGCCGCGACCTGCGCTCGCAGGGCACCTGGCTCGGTGTCGACAGCGCGCGCCGCTTCGGCGTGGTCACCAACTATCGCGAGCTGCAGCCGCCGCGTGCCGGGGCGCCCTCGCGCGGGGATCTCATCCTGCAGTACCTCACCGCACGCACCGGCGACTCGCCGATCGCCCCAGCGCCGTTCCTGGCCGCACTCGAAGCGCGAGCGAGCGGTTACTCAGGCTTCAACCTGCTGCTCGCGAATGGCGACTCGCTCTGGTACGCCTCGAACCGCACCGCGTCCTTCGCCCATGGCCTGCCGCCCGGGGTCTATGGCCTCGCGAACGAGTCTCTGGATACCCCATGGCCGAAGCTCGAACGGGTGCGAGCTGCCTTTCAGATGTGGCTGCGACAAGGTGCCTCAGCCGGCACCGAACAACTCTTCGCGCTGCTTGCCGACCGCAGCCCGGCGCAGGAGCCCGCAGGCACACACACTGGCGCGCTCCCGCCCGACTGGGAGCGGGCGCTGTCGGCTCCTTTCGTGCTGCATTCCGAGTACGGCACGCGCTGCTCTACGGTGCTGCTGCTCGAAGGCGACGGCCGGCTGCAGATGGCCGAGCGGCGCTTCGATCCTGCCGGCGATGTGACCGGTGAGAGCGAGTTCCAGCTGCCGCCGGGCGCGTGGCCCAGTCAACTGCGAGCGGGCCCGCTCGCAACGCTCTAGAATTCCGAACTTTTCTCTGATCATACGGTGAGATGGCGCAGCGCAATTTCCTGCCGTGGGGTCGTCGACTGCTCAGGCGTGCCCCGACGCTCCTGCTGTGCCTGCTCGCCGGGTTGCCCGCGCACGCCTCGAGCGTCACGGTGGAGGTCCACGGAGTCGACGATGAGGTGCGTGACAACGTGCTCGCTTATCTGAGCTTCGAGCGCTATCGCAAGGGAGGCGTGGACCTGAACGCCGACACGGTCGAGCGGCTGCACAATCGAGTCGAGCGAGAGGTCGATGCCGCGCTGCGGCCCTTCGGCTACTACGAGCCGAAGGTGGAATCGACCGTCGCCGACCAGGGGCACGGCGACTGGCGGGTCGTCGTCAACATCACCCCGGGTACGCCGGTACTGGTCAACCAGATCGATGTGCGCGTCGACGGCCCGGGCGAGAGCGATCCGCTGTTCCAGCGCATCCTCAACAACCTGCCGCTGCACTCCGGCGACCGCCTGAGCCACGCCGCCTATGACAACATCAAGGCCGACCTGCAGCGCACCGCGGCCACCTACGGCTACCTCGACGCCAAACTGATTCGCAACGAGCTGGTAGTCGATCCGCCCAACCACACGGCCAACATCGCACTCGAGCTCGACACCGGACAGCGTTATCGCTTCGGCGACACCACCATCGAGCAGCACGTGATCAGCGACAAGCTCGTGCGCCGCTACCTGCGCTATCACCAGGGCGAGTACTTCGACCTCACACAGGTGCTGCGCACGCAATTTGCGCTCGATGATGCGCAGTACTTCGCCAATCTCGAGGTACTGCCCGGCGACCCCGACCGCGAGGCGCTCACGGTGCCGGTGAAAATCCGCGCCGATGCCAGCCGGCGCCACCGCTACTCGGTCGGCGCGGGCTACGCCACCGACACCGGCATACGCGGGACCTTCGGTTACGAGGATCGCCGTATCAACTCCCTGGGTCACAGCCTGAGTATCGCGGTGCAGGCCTCGCAGGTGCAGCGCTACAACGTGCAGAGCCACTACCGCATCCCCTTCGGCGATCCGGCGGTCGAGAACATCTCACTCAACGCCATCATCCAGCAGGAGACACTTGCGGATGTAACCGCCACCACCCAGTCGGCGGGTTTCAGCTTCACTAACGTCACCGCCGGCTGGCAGCACGTCTGGCTGCTCAACGGCGTGCACACCATCAGCGATAACAGCGCTCCCACGGTCGTGAATACCGACACGGCGCGCAGCGATGAGCTGCTCGTGCCGGAGCTCGACCTCGCCAGGGTGCCGAAGGGCTATCTCGGCGAGCCGCTGTTCGTGCGCCCCTTCTTCGCCACCATCAAAGCCTCGCACAGCGCGCTCGGCTCCCAAGCCGACTTCATCCAGGTGCACCTGCAGGCCGAGCGCGTGTTCAATCTCGGCGGCAAGTGGCATCTGCTGCTGCGCGATGAGATCGGCACCACCTTCGTGAAGGACTTCAACGACATGCCTGCGGTGTACCGCTTCTTCGCGGGCGGCGATAACAGCGTGCGCGGCTTCGCCTACAACGAGCTCTCACCGCTCGAGGGCCCGGTGTGTGCGACCAATACTGCGGGGCAAGTCCTGCTCACTTCCACCGGTGGCTGCCAGCCCAAGCCCGGGTACTATCTGAAGACCGGTGGCAAGGATGTGCTCACCGGCACGGTGGAATTCATCCGTGAGCTTCCGCGCAGCCTAGGTGTCGCTGCCTTCTTCGACTACGGCAATGCCCTCAACAGCTTCCATAAGCCCGACTGCGTGCCGGGCGCGGAAATGGGCACGACCATATGCCCGCCGTTCATTCAATACTCGGTGGGCATCGGCCTGCGGGTACGCCTGCCGGTCATGACGCTCGGCGTCGACATCGCGCAGCCGCTCTCGACCAACGCCGGCCCGCGTCTGCACATCAACTTCTCCCCGAAGCTTTGAGCGGGATCACCCCGGCATGCGCCGCCTGCTGCTCACCCTCGCCATCCTGATCATCTGCAGCGCCATCGCCGCACCGGCGGTACTCGTGTGGGCGGTGTTGTTCACCAACGGCGGACTGCAGTTCGTGATCCGGCACATCCCCAGACAGCTCGGGCCGGTGCGTCTCACGATCAGCGGGGTGAGCGGCACGGTGGCAAGCGGCCTCACCATCGAGCGCGTGGAGGTCGAGCACGAGATCGTGCACCTGACATTCACCGGCATCGAGGGGCGGGTCGCCCTGCGCCCACTCGTGCTGCAGACCATCCGCGTGGCGCACGGCAAGGTGCAGAGCGCGCTCATCGAGGTGAAGCGCCGCACCAAACCCTCGATGCCCGGGCCGCCGAGCTTCCTGCCCGCCTGGCTCAGCATCAACGCCGAAGACGCGCAGGTCCGCAGCGCACAGCTTTCTGTCTACAACGGCTTTCAGCTCGCGCTGAGCGACATACGTGGCGCGGCAATCATCCGCCACAGCTACATTCGCTTCTTCGGCCTCGATGGCATGCTCGAGGATGCTCACATCAACGCGCTGGGCACCTTGCGCGCGACCGATCCGCTCGGCATGGAGGTCAAGGGTCATGTGGACTGGACCCCCTCGGGGCAGCCGACGTGGACGCTTGCCGGCAGCGCTCGTGGCAACCTCGACGCTTTGAACATCGTCGCGCATGTCAGCAGCCCTTTCCGGGCCGATGTGTCCGGCCAGGCGCTCGAGCTCACCGGACACTGGCACTGGGCCGCCGATGCAGCCGTGCAGAGCTTTGACCTGAGCGCGTTCCACCTGAGTAGCCCCCTCGGCAGCATTACCGGGCACCTCGCGGGCTCGGGGGATGGGAGCGGCTTCAGCGCGCACGGACCGGTGAACCCCACCGGACTGCGCGCCGGCGAGTTCGAAGTGCGGTTCGCTGGCAGTTACGCCGCGCATGTCCTCACTGCGCGCAGCATGGAAGCGCGCCACGTCGCCTCTGGGGCCCACGCCACCGCTGCGGGCACGATCGCCATCGTCGAGCATGGTCCGCGGCTCGATCTGCAGGGAGAGTGCAGCGACTTCCGCTGGCCGCTGACCGGGCGTGATCCGGCGGTGCGCAACGTGACGGGCTCGTTCGCCCTCGCCGGCATCATGCCGTACCAGGTGCACGTCAACGGCCATGGCCGTGCGGCAGCGCTCCCGGAAATGGCCGTGGAGGCGAGCGGCACCCTCGGCAAGGACGGCGTGACTTTCGATCCCGCCGCGGTCGATCTGTTCGGCGGACATGCGCTGCTCAGCGGCCGCGTGCTATGGTCACCATCGCAGAGCTGGTCCATCAGCGGGCACGCTACCGGCATCAACCCCGGGGAATTGCGCGCCGACCTGCCCGGCAGTGTCAGCTTCAACCTGACAGCCTCAGGTCGCAGCTTCGATTCCCGCGGCGAGATGAGCGCTTCCTTCAGCGAGATCGGCGGCCGCCTGCGCGGGCTGGCGGCGAGCGGCGGCGGTACAGTCAGCCACAGCGGCAGCAGCTGGAGTTTCGACAACGTGCGTGTTGGGCTCGGCAGCGCGAGCCTCGCGCTGGACGGTCGCATGGCCGAGCGCGTCGACCTGCGCTTCGCGGCCAACATGCGCGACCTGAGTCTGCTGGCGCCGAATGCGCACGGCGAGTTGAAAGCCTCGGGAGCGGTGAGTGGCACACTGGCCGAGCCCGCCATCGTGGCGAGCGCGCACGCGGTCGATGTCGCCTGGCAGGGCGTTACGCTCAAGGCATTCGACGCCGAGGTCAACTTCAACCCGGCAGCCAGCGCGCAGGAGTCGAATATCGATGCACGGCTGCGCGAGCTCACCTTTGCCGGCCGCACACTCAGCACCGTAGCGCTCACCCTGACCGGGCCTCCCTCTGCCTATGCTTTGCATGTCGCCGCGACTGCCGCCGGACTCGCAGCGGGCGCACAGGCGGTGGGTGCCTACGCTCACGGGGTCTTCAATGGCATGCTGACGGCCTTGTCCGTCACCGGCACCGAGCAGCTGCGCCTGTCGCTCGAGCATCCGGTGCCACTGAGCCTGGCGCTCGATCGCGTGACTGTCGACTGGCTGTGCCTGGTCGGGACTCCGGGCAGCGTGTGCGAGGACGCAAGCTGGACCCCGGGCGAGTGGTCCGCAACGGTCTCGGCCAACCAGCTGCCACTCGAAACACTCACTGCCGGAATGACACCGAAGGTCGATTACGAAGGCACGGTCAGCGCCTTCCTGCAACTCGAGGGCCACAGCGATAAGCCCGTGCAGGGAATGCTCACGGCGCAGCTCGCCGACGCCGAGATCCTGCACAAACTCGTGAGCCACAAGGTGGAGCACACCCGCGTCGGCTCCGGCACCGTGCAGGTCACGGCGACATCGGAGGTCGTGAGCGCGCGCGCGGATCTGGGCGATGGGACAGTTGGCACCGTGCACGCCACGCTGGAGCTGCAGCGTAAAGCGCCATCATGGCAACAGATGCCTCTGAGCGGCGAGTTGCATGCGCAGACCGCCGAGGCCAGTCTCGTGACGCTCTACGTGCCGGACATCGACCGGGCCGAAGGTCAGGTGAGTGCGGATGTGCGGCTCACCGGCACTGCCGGATCACCGAGTGTCAGCGGAGCCGTGAAAGTGAGCGACGGCGCGATCGATGTGTACCAGATCAATCTCAGCCTGCGTGAGCTGGCGATGCAGGCGCAGCTCTCCGACAGCGGCGTCGATTTCAAGGGCAGCGCGCATGCGGGCAAGGGCGAGGTGAGCGCGAACGGCCATCTCGAGTGGCGCCAGCTTCTGCCCTACGGCAAGTTTCACCTCGAGGGGACCAACCTGCGCGTAGCCGATCTCCCGGAGGCGCAGATCGACGCCTCCCCGGCACTCGACTTCGATGTCAACGGACACAAGATCGAAGTCACCGGCAAGGTCGCGGTGCCGTACGCGAAGATCCAGCCGAAGGACATCACCGGCGCGGTGCGCGTCTCGTCCGATGAGGTGATCGTCGGCAGCGAGCCGGATGACGCGCGTGAGCGCTTTGAAGTGCTGAGCTCGATCACGCTGGTCCTCGGCGACAAGGTGAACGTCGATGCGCTCGGACTCACCGCACGTCTCGTCGGCAGTGTCACGATCCGCAACGGTTATGACCCCATCACCCGTGGGACGGGCGAGCTCGCGGTCGCCGAGGGCAAGTATGCTGCCTACGCACGCCAGCTCGACATCCAGCGCGGCCGATTGATCTTCACCGGCGGACCGATCACCAACCCGGGCATCGATGTGGTCGCACAGAAGGTGTTCCCTGACGTGACGGCGGGGGTGAACGTGCGCGGCACGCTCGCGCAGCCGCACATCTCGTTCTTCTCCGATCCGCCGCTGCCACAACAGCAGGTCGCCTCGCTCATTCTCGCCGGCGGCTCACTCGAGTCGTCGCAGAACGCGAGCAATGCCGCGCTCGGCCAGGGCGCGGCGCTGCTCGCGGCGCAGCTCGGCTCGCACGTGGGCATTCCGGATGTGAGCCTCGAGACCGATCCGATCGTCAATGAGACCTCGCTCGTGCTCGGCCGCTACCTCTCGCCACGACTGTATGTGAGTTATGGCGTGAGCCTCACCGAGCAGCTCAACACCCTCAAGATGCGCTACACGCTCGGCGATCACTGGACGCTGCGCACCGAGGTGGGTCAGGCTTACGGCGCCGATCTGGTGTACTCGATCACGAAGTAAGGAGTGCTCGTGAGCGCGACCTTGGTGCTGCTGTCGAGTCTGCTACTGGCACCGGCTGCGCCGGGCGCAGCACCCCCACGCGCGGCAGCCTCCTGTCAAAGCTTCGGCCGCGATGCGCACCCGGTACCGCCGCTGGTGCGCGCATGGTTCGAGCATTCTGCTGATGAGCGCGTCGTGGTGTGCCCGCAATCCGCCGGCGCAGCGGGCGAGACCACGACACCGCTTTACTTTGGCGAAGGCGCGGTGAGCCAGCATGGCGCCGTATGCAGCTACCTCAGCCACGGCCTGACGCTCAGCGGCAGCGGTGATGCCGCGCGGCTGCAGCGCTACGAGCGCAGCGAGGCTACCGACATGGCAATGGTGGGTGCGGGCGGCTGCCCGCAGCCGCACTCAGCCGCGGAGCACGCCGCCTACGTCGAGACCTACGATGTAACCGTGGCGGCGTTCGAAGGGATCATGCGACTCTGGACGGCGGCGATCGCGGCGGGGCCGAATGGGCACTGCTGCGCCGCGCACGCCCGCGACCACATCGCGCCGGAGGCGCGCGAGCATATCGAGGCCGCGCTTGGCCCCGACCACCAGCGGACTACCAGCGTCACGCGCATCGTGCGAATTCCCGGCTCGGTGCTGCGCCACCGGTATGCGATGTTTCTCACCACTACCGAGGCGGCTGCAGGCAGCGCGGCACTCTACGTGATCTATGTAGACAAGGCGCTGCGCGGTCCGTACGAGATCAGCGCCTTCGCCGAGACCAACTGACCCCCAGCCGGTAAGCCGCGCGCTGCGCCACCCGGCCAACCCAACTCGCTGTGCCACAACCGCCCGGCCGCGGCGGCCGCCGGTCACACGCCGCGCACCGCACGTTGACCGTGCCTTGACCGCTTGTGCATGAATATGCACAATGCGCGCATCTTTATGCGGACGGGTCCCGGTCATGCTGAGCGATGTCGAGCAGCTCGAGCGGCGCGGCGCCATCATGCGCATCCTGCGCGAGGGCCAGGTGCGGCGGCAGCAGGACCTGGTGCGCCTGCTGAAGAAGGCCGGCCATCCCGTGACGCAGTCCTCCATCAGCCGTGACCTGCGCGATCTCGGGGTGCTCAAGGCGAGTGGCCGCTACGTGCTGCCGCCCGAGGAGGTGACGCGCACCAACGGCGACTTCGGCACGCTCGCGCAGTTCGTGCGCCAGCTGCGCCTCGCCGGACCTACGCTCAGCGTGCTGCGCACCACCATCGGCGCCGCGCAGAGCGTCGCCGTCGCCATCGACCGCGCGGCCTGGCCGGAGGTGGCCGGCACGCTTTCCGGTGACGACACGATCTTCATCGCCACCGCCAACGCACGTGCCCAGGAAAGGCTCATCGAGCGTCTGCGCACTCTCTTTCCGGTTTGACCATGACCCACACTGCTGCTGCCGCGCCGGGCGGGCCCATCGTGCTCGCGTACTCGGGAGGTCTCGACACCTCCTTCCTCGTTCCCTGGCTCGCCGAGCACGAGCGCCGTCCGGTCATTACGGTCACCGTGAATACCGGCGGCATCGACGCGGCGGCGGCCAACACACTGGCCGAGCGCGCACGCGCACTTGGCGCCGTCGCGCACCGGCAGGTGGATGCCCGCAGCGGCTACTTCGAGCAGGTGCTGCGCTTTCTCATCATGGGAAACGTGCGCCGCGGCCAGCTCTACCCACTGTGCGTGGGTGCCGAGCGGGTCGTGCAGGCGCAAACCCTCGCCCGTGTAGCCATGGAGCTCGGCAGCGACACCGTCGCCCACGGCTGCACCGGCGCGGGCAACGACCAGGTGCGCTTCGAGGTCGCGTTGCGCACGCTCGCGCCCGATCTGAAGGTGCTCGCGCCCGTGCGCGACCAGGCATTCCGCCGCGCCGAAGAGGTGAGCTTTCTGCGCGAGCGCTCGCTGCCGGTTCCGCCAAGCGGCGCGAGCTACTCGGTGAACCGCGGTCTGTGGGGCGTCACCATCGGCGGCACCGAAACGCTTACCTCCGCCGCCAGCCTTCCGGATGAGGCATGGATCCTCACCCGCGATGCCTTCACGAGCCTGCGCACTCCCGAGCGGCACACGCTCAGCTTTCGCGAGGGGATCCCGGTCGCGCTCGATGGTAAGAGCCGCGATCCAGTGGCGCTCATCGAAGCGCTCGAGGCGCTCGCCGCACCCTTCGGCATCGGACGCGGCATACACCTCGGCGACACCATCATCGGCACCAAGGGACGCGTCGCCTTCGAGGCACCTGCGCCCGAGGTGCTGCTCACCGCGCATCGCGAGCTCGAGAAGCTCGTGCTGACGGGGCGTCAGCAGCGCATCAAGGAGCTGGTGGCGCAGCCCTACGGCGACCTGGTACATGAAGGACAGCTGCTCGATCCGGTATGCCGCGATATCGAGGCGCTGCTCATCTCCTCACAGCGACGGGTGAGCGGCGAGGTGCATCTGCTGCTGCAGACCGGCAGCCTGTTTGTCACGGGGGTCGAGTCCCCCTATTCGCTCATGGCGGCCTCGCGGGGCGTGTATGGCGAGGCGGCCGGCGAATGGTCGGCGCGCGATGCGCTCGGATTCTCACGCATCGCCGCACTTCCCGGCATGTTCCACGTGCGCGCCGGTGAGCGCGCGGCAGCGCTGGCCCAGCGCGAGTGAGCATGACCGCCGGCATGCGCAGTGTCGTGGTCGACAAGCTCGCGTCCGTCACGCTGGCGTGCGGGCTCGCCCACGAGGTGCGCGTCTCCACGGACATCCCCGCCGAGGAGGGCGTGGTGGTCGTCGTGGAGGTGCTCACCAACAAGACGACCTACAACACGCTGGAGCTCACGAGCGGCCGCATGGCCAAGCTCGGCAAGGGCGATGTGGTCGCCGGTGCGCTCGGGCACCGCCGCGCGCTGTTCGGCTACTCGGGCCACGTACCCGAGCGGCTGCAGCCGGGCGATGTGCTGCAGATGCTCAACATCGGCGGTGTGCTCGGTGTTTGCGACTCCATCAATCCGGAGAAAGGCCGGCCGTTCGACTGCCGTGTTCTCGGGGTGGCGCTCAATTTTCCCTACCTCGGCGAGCGCATCGGCGTGCCGGCGCGTGTCGGCCACAGGCCGCTCGACACCGCGGCGCCGCTCGAGGTGCGCGGTGTGCCGGTGGTGGCGCTCGCCGGCACCTGCATGGAAGCCGGCAAGACCGCCGCCGCCTGTGCCGTCATCGCGCGCATGCGCCATCGCGGGCTCACGGTCGATGCATTCAAGGCGACCGGTGTCTCGTTGCGGCGCGACATCCTGGCAATGGAGGACGCCGGCGCACGGCGCTGCGCGATCTTCACGGACCTCGGGGTGGTCACGACCACCCGCGCCAATGGGCCGGCGCTCACCCGCACGATGCTGAGCGAGCTCGCCGCGGGCAAGCCCGATGCGCTGGTGTTCGAGCTCGGCGATGGCATCCTCGGCACCTACGGGGTCGACGCCATCCTCGAGTGTCCTGACATCCGCAGCGCGCTCACCGCGGTGGTGCTCTCGGCAAACGACCCGGTCGCCGCCTGGGGCGGCGTCAAGCTGCTGCGCGAGCGATTCGCAATCGAGCCCTGCGCGGTCACCGGGCCAGCGACCGACAACGAGGTCGGCGTGGAGATCATCGCCGCGCACATGGGCGTGCCGGCAGTCAACGCGCTCAGCAGCGGGGCGGCGCTCGGCGATCGAGTCATCGAGGCGCTCGGCCTCAAAGCGGCAGCGGTGGCATGAACGCACCTATCCCCGCCGTGGTGCTCGGTGGCACCGGCTACGTGGCCGGGGAACTGCTGCGTCTTCTCGCCGTGCATCCTCACCTGCAACTGGCCGCGGTCATGTCGGAGAGCGCCGCGGGCGAGCCGGTGGCTGGCGCATTTCCGCACCTGCAATCCATCTATCCGCAGGAGCGCTTTCGCTGCGAGTCGGAGGTGCAGAAGGTGCTGTGCGAGGCTCCGTGCACCGCGCTCTTCTCGGCGGCGCCGCACGGCGTTTCGGCAAGCCTGATCGACCGGCTGCTCACGGCCGCGGAGCGCGCCGGTATGAGACCGCGCGCGGTGGACACCTCCGCCGATTTCCGTTACGCAACTGCGGAGGCCTACTCATCGGTGTACGGGCACCCGCACGCAGCGCCCGCGCGGATCGCGCAATTCACCTGCGCGCTGCCCGAGCACCTCGCGCAACCGCCCAGCCGTCACATCGGGCATCCGGGCTGCTTCGCCACTGCGATCCTGCTCGCGAGCGTGCCGCTGCTGGCTACCGGCTGCGTGAGCCCCACCTTGTTCGTGAGCGGTGTCACCGGCAGCACCGGCTCGGGCAGAAAACCGCGCGATGGCACCCATCACCCGCTGCGGCATGCGGATCTCTACAGCTATGGCGCTCTCGTCCATCGCCATGTACCGGAGATCACCGCCTGTGCGCGTGCGGCGAGCGGCATCGAGGCGGAGTTCGCGTTCGTGCCGCATTCGGGGCCGTTCGCGCGCGGTATTCATGTCGCGGTGCAGGCGACACTGCGCCGGCCACTCGAGAGCGCGTCGCTCCTTGGGATGCTGCGCGAGTTCTACTCGGATTCGCCGTTCGTGCAGGTGAGCGAGCAAGCGCCGCGCGTGAAGGATGTCGCCGCGAGTAATTACGCACATCTTTCCGGCGCCGCGCGCGGCAACACCGTCGCGGTGCTGTGCGCCATCGACAATCTCGTGAAGGGCGCAGCCGGCGGCGCCATCCAGTGGATGAACCGCTTACTGGAGCTGCCGGAGACCGCGGGCCTCATGAGCCCCGCCGTGGGCTGGAGCTGACGGGACGCTCATGCACGCCAGCGCTTCGCCTGCGGCGCCCTCCGTTGCCGCCGATGTCCTTGCACCGGTGTTCGCACGCTACCCGTTGGAGGT
>Ga0070717_10002085_pt1 | contig 14006 bp, 14 predicted proteins | sample LARL113metaG_FD_71366 | JGI IMG/M metagenome (GOLD analysis project Ga0070717, IMG submission 71366) | Corn, switchgrass and miscanthus rhizosphere microbial communities from Kellogg Biological Station, Michigan, USA - LAR L11-3 metaG | ecosystem: Host-associated > Plants > Roots > Rhizosphere ... | reverse complement strand
AGGGCGAAGATGGCGCCGTTGGCGACGCCGAAGGCGAGGATCTGCACGAAGAAGCCGTATCCGCCGGCGACGACCTTGGGCACCACGACCAGGCCGATCACGAGCACCGCAAGGATCGCCAGCAGCCATGTTCCGGCACGTCCGCCCAGCACGGCGCGCATCTGGCGCACGGTGCGCAGCCCCGGGGGCACATCCCGCGGCCCACGCTCCAGCCGACCGGTCTTTTCCACGGCGCTAAAGACTAACCATTCCGAGGGCGAATTGGGGGAGAGGCCGTCGCCGGCCCCTCCCGTGTCGTTCGCGTCAGGTCGTGGAGTAGTCCTTGGCCGAGACGAAGATCCAGCCGACCTGCTTGTTGTCGGTGGTCTCCAGGTACTTCTTGCTGGAGTCCACCGCCTCGCTCTTGTAGAGCGACATGATCTGCTGGGAGTTGTCGCCGTTCTTGTCGAACGTGACCGGGCCCAGCACGGTCCCGAAGTTGCTGGTCTTGGAGAGCTGCTCCAGCACCTGCTTGCGGGTCGGCATGCTGCCGTTGTTGGCGTCGATGGCCTTGCCGATCGCGTTCATGATCAGCTGGGCGCACGCGTAGCCGGGGATGGTGTAGGAGCCGTAGTCGATGTTGCCGGTGTACTGCTTGTGGAACGCGTCGATGGTGGCCCGGGCGTCCGGCACCTGGTCCGCGTCCTTGGTCGCCGTCGTCCCGTACATGCCGGGCGCCGCGGTCGCGGCGTCGGTCAGGCACTGGACGGTCACGATGCCGTCACCGCCCATGAACGGCGCGGTGTCCGGGAAGATGCCCTTCATCTGGCTGCGGACGATGCACGCCTTGTTCGAGTCGGTGCCGCCGAAGTAGATGCCCTGGGCGCCGGCGTTCTGCGCGCTGCGCAGGAACGTCCGGAAGTCGTTGGTCGTGTTGGGGTCGAAGTCCTGCAGCGGCAGCACGACCTGGCCGCCGAGCTTCTTGAACTGCGCGATGAACGTCTGCGCGATGCCCTTGCCGTAGGCCTCGGCGTCGTCACCGACCGCCACCTTCGTGATCTTCAGCTGGTTGAACGCGTTGTCGGCGTTGGCGGGACCCTGGTGGTCGTCCGTGCCGGCCACGCGGAAGTAGTTGTTGGTGCCGGTCGGCCGCAGGCTGCCCGGGTCGTAGCCGGCGTAGTTCTGGCAGCCGCCGAAGTCCTGGGAGACCTGCTTGGTCAGGCACGGGTTCGTGTTGGCGGGGCTGATCATCGACAGGCTGTCCCGGTTGGCAACCGGGATCTCGGCCGCCGCCACGTTCGAGTTGAACGGCCCGACCATGGCGAGGACCTTGGAGCTCGCCAGCAGCTGCTGGACGTTCTGGGCCCCCTTCTGCGGGTCGTGCTTGCCGTTGACCGCGTCGTCCAGCGACGTCACCTTGATCGTGTAGCCCTTGACGCCGCCCTTGTCGTTCTGCTGCTTGACAGCGAAGTTGACACCGTTCAGCGTGGGCACGCCGTTGGACGCCTCACCGCCCGACATCGGCAGGTCGACGCCGATGTCGATCTCGCCCTTGGAGCCGCCGTTGCCGCCTCCGCCAGAACTCCCTCCGCAGGCGAGGGAAAGGATGGCCGCGACGGCGATCAGGCCGCTGGCCTTCAGGGCACGGTGGTGACTCATGGGTCTCCCCCTTCTCGAATACGAGGAAATCAACTGCTCTCTCCGGAGGCGAGACGGCCTCGTCCCGGGGGCCGTCATGTCCAGGCCCTCGTCCTCTTCCCGGCGCATGCCGGGGCGAGAGTGCGCCGACGAGGGCCGCCGGTACTCCACGGCAAACTATTCGCAGCGGGGGTGCCGGTGTCAAGCCGGGAGCGCCGATCCGGCCGAGCTCGGTCGGAGCGGCGGCATGTTCGTATACTTGGGCGCCGGAGTGCCGGGCGGGGCCCGGTTCGCTCCATTTCTCGATCGTTCTGCTGGAGCGTGCGCCTTGACCACTCAGACCCAAGAACCCTCCAAGCCCAAGTCCGCTTACGTGGACGATGCGGTGCAGCTGGCCGTTGACGCCCGCTGGGAGGAGGCGGTCGAGCTCAACGAGTTCATCATCCAGAGCTTCGGGGCCGATGAGGGCTCCCAGAACCGCCTGGGCAAGGCGCTGACCGAGCTCGGCCGGCTGGAGGAGGCGAAGGCGTCGTACGACGCCACGTTAGCCATCAACCCCATGAACCCCGTGGCTCGGAAGAACGCGTCCAAGCTCGAGAGCCTCATGAACGCGAAGGACATCCTCAAGGGTGGCCCGGTGAAGGTCGACCTCAACCTCTTCGTGGAGGAGATGGGCAAGACGACGACCACCACCCTGCGCTCGGCCGCCTCGGAGGTCTGCTCCAGGGTCGCCCCGGGCGACGTCGCCGAGCTCCGGGTGGACGGCGACGGCATCGAGGTGGACACGGTCCGCGGCGTGCGGGTGGGCAGCCTGGAGCCGAAGCTGGCCCGCCGGCTGCTGAAGTTCATCCAGGGCGGCAACCGCTACCAGGCGGGCATCACGTCCTGCGACGGCAACACGGTCAAGGTGATCGTGCGCGAGGTCTACCAGGACCCCAAGTTCCTGGGCAAACCGAGCTTCCCGATCGTCCGCCGCCGCGAGGTCGAGTTCCGCCCCTACACGCGCGAGCGTCTGGTCTCGCCGGACGTCGAGGTCTTCTCGGTGGACGACGAGGACGAGGAGCCGGTGTCCCGGGCCGCCGGGCTGGACATGGACGACGACGAGGGCATGCACGAGGTCTCCGAGGACGACGAGCCGGAGATGGACTTCAGCGACGACGCCGCCATAGAGATGGACGACTCGGACGACGATGACGACGAATGAGGAAGACTGATCCCCCCCGCCCCGGCCCTCCCCCGCGAGGGGGGAGGGGGGATAGCGGCTCGCCCGCCGCGGCCCCGGCCGGGAGGTCTCTTCACCTCCTGGCTGAACGGCCAGTCCTCTAGCGGCGTCCCCGGCCTCCGCGACCTCCTCCCGGAGGAGGCGGAGGCCATGCGCGACACCCAGGAGGCGCTGCTCGCCGAGATGCGCCGCTGGGGCTACCGCTACGTCGTGACGCCGACCCTGGAGCGGCTGGACGCGCTCGCCCTCGGCCTCGACGCCGACGAGCGCCGCCGGCTGTTCAAGCTGATGGACGCCGACGGCTCGGTGCTGGCGGTCGTGGGCGAGCGGACCGTCCCGGTCGCCCGGCTGGTCGCCGGGTCGCTCCGGGCCGCGCCGCTGCCCCTGCGCCTCTGCTACGCCGGGCCCGTCCTGACCAACGACCCGGGCCGTTTCACGCGCCGGCGCGAGGCGTACCAGGTGGGCGCCGAGCTGGTGGGCGCGTCGGGTCCGGTGGCCGACGCCGAGGTGATCGCGCTGGCGGTGCGCTGCCTCGACGCCGCGGGCCTGCGTCACCACCAGGTGGACGTCGGCCACTCCGAGTTCTTCCTGGGGCTGCTGGACGGGCTCGCGCTGCCTGCCGACCTGAAGCCTGACGTGCGGGCGGCGCTGGCGCAGCGGGACTTCGTGGCCCTGGAGGCGCTGCTCGCTGGCACCCCGCTGCGGAGCGCCGAGCACGAGCTGCTGCTGCGGTTCCCGGCCCTGCGCGGCGACGCCGGCATCCTGGACGCGGCCGGCGCCCTGGTCCGGAACAAACGCTCCGAGCGCGCCCTGGAAGAGCTCGCGCGCGTCCATGAATTGTTGCTCGCCCACGGGCTGGGCGCCGCGGTGTCCCTGGACCTGGGCTCGATCCGGAACTTCGACTACTACACGGGCGTGATCTTCGAGGGCTACGGCCCGGAGATCGGCCGCCCGCTGGCCCAGGGCGGCCGCTACGACGGCCTGCTGGAATGCTTCGGCCGGCCCGCCCCGGCCACCGGGTTCATGATCCACCTCGACCTGATGGGCGAGGTGCTGCGGCTCTCCGGCGCCACGGGCGGCCTGACGCGGCTGGACGTCGCGGTGGCCTGGTCGCCGGCCGGCCTGGAGGCGGCGCTGCGGCTGGCCGGCTCGCTGCGCATGTTCGGCATGCGGGCGGTGCTGGACACGGAGCCCCGGCGTCTTGCCGCCGCGCTGGAATGGCGGGCGGCGCTGGGTGCGGCGCACCTGCTGCACGTCGGCGGCGGGCCCACCGTGGCCTGGTCCGCGGGCTCCGGCTCGCGGGTCCGGCGGCTGCCGGCCGAGCAGGTCGTGGCCCGCCTGGCGGAGCCGGACGGATGATCTCGATCGCCATCCCCACGGGCACGCTGCTGGAGGGCAGCCTGCGCCTGCTGCGGCGGGCCGGCGTGGTGGACCTCGGGCCCGACGAGATCGGGCGCAAGCTGCTGGTCGAACACGAGGGCATCCGGGTGGTGCTGGTCAAGCCGGCCGATGTGCCCGCGTACGTGGACTACGGCTCGGCCGACGTCGGCATCGCGGGCAAGGACCAGCTGTGGGAGTCGAGCGGCAGCCACTACGAGCTGGTGGACCTGGGCTTCGGCGAGTGCCGGCTGATCGTGGCGGTGCCGGAGGCGTCGCCGCTGGCCGGCCCGGCCACGTGGCCGCCGTCGCTGCGCGTGGGCACGAAGTACGGCCGGGCGACCGAGCAGTACATGGCCAGGCTCGGCCAGCGGGCGGAGATCGTGCAGCTGCACGGGTCGGTCGAGCTGGCGCCGCTGGTCGGCCTGGTGGACGCGATCGTGGACCTGACCCAGACCGGCCGGACGCTGCGGGAGAACAGCCTGCGCATCGTGGACGAGGTCGGCTGCTCGACCGCCCGCCTGATCGCCAACCAGGCCTCGCTGAAGACGCGCACGGACGCGATCCAGGAGCTGGTGACCCGGATCCGGGGAGCCCTGGGATGACGGTCGCTGGTCGGCCAATGCGGCGTGCGGGCGGTGGCAGCGCGACCAGGGTCGCCAGCCCGCTGCCCAGTCGTACCTGTCAGGAGGACCCGGCCTAGATGCCGCTCCAGCGCTACACCGCAGGCGAGTGGCGGGCCCGGCCCGCCGACCGGTCCGAGGCCGCCGGCACCCCCGACCAGCGCGAGGCGGTGCGGACGATCTGCCGGCGCGTCGCCACCGACGGCGACGCCGCGCTCCGCGAGTACGGCCTGCGCTTCGACGGCTGGGCACCCGCCGAGGGCGAGGGCTGGGCGCTGGAGCGGCCCGACCTGGAGCGGGCCCTGGCCGGCCTGCCGGCCGCGCAGCGGGAGGCCCTCGAGCTGGCCGCCGGGCGCATCCGCGCGTTCCACGAGGCGCAGACGTTCGCGGACGTGCGCGGGCCAGAGGGCCTGGAGCTGCTGGTCCGGCCGGTGCGCCGGGCCGGCCTGTACGTCCCCGGCGGGCGCGTGCCATACCCCTCGACCGTGCTCATGACCGCGATCCCGGCGCGGGTGGCGGGCGTCGCCGAGGTCCTGCTGGCCACGCCGCCCGCGGCCGACGGCACGGTGGCGACGCCGATCCTCGCGGCAGCGGCCCTGGCGGGCGTGGACCGCGTCTACCGCCTCGGCGGGGCGCAGGCGATCGCCGCCTTCGCCCACGGCACCGAGCGCGTGCCCCGCGTGGACGTGGTCGCCGGCCCGGGCAACGTGTACGTGACGCTGGCCAAGCGCGAGGTGTTCGGCGTCGTCGGCGTGGACGGGATCGCCGGTCCGACCGAGATCATGGTCGTGGCCGACCGGGAGGCGCCCGCCGACTACGTCGCCGCCGACCTGGCCTCCCAGCTGGAGCACGACCCGATGGCCTGGGCCGTGCTCGTGACCGACTCCGCGGCCCTGGCGGACGCGGTCGAGGAGTCGTTCACCGACCTGGCCGCCCGCCTCGACCGGGCCGAGGTGGTGCAGGCGGCCCGCTGCTGCATCGTGCTGACGGGGACGGCGGCGGAGGCCATCGACGTGGCCAACGAGTTCGGGCCCGAGCACCTGGAGATCGTGGCCGCCGATCCGGAGCCGCTGGTCGCCCGGGTCGAGAACGCCGGCGCCGTGTTCGTGGGCCCGCACGCGCCGGTCTCGCTGGGCGACTACGTCATCGGCCCCAACCACACGCTGCCGACGTCGGGCTCGGCCCGCTTCTCGTCGCCGCTCGGCGTCTACACGTTCCTGAAGCGGACGAGCGTCGCCCGGGTGGACGCGGCCGGGATGCGCGGGCTCGCGGCCGCCGCCGCGACGCTGGCCCGGATGGAGAGCCTCACTGCCCACGCCCACGCAATCGAGGTGAGAGGTCATGGATAGGGTCGGACGCGTCGAGCGCAACAGCCGCGAGACGCAGCTCACGTGCGAGATCAGGCTGGAAGCCGGCGGCGAGCTGGACGTCGCCACCGGGCTCGGCTTCCTCGACCACATGGTCGAGCAGGTCGCCCGCTACGCCTGCTTCGACCTCAGGCTCCGCGGCGCGGGCGACCTGCACGTGGACGAGCACCACCTGATCGAGGACGCCGGCATCGTGCTGGGCCAGACGCTGGCGCAGGCGCTGGGCGACCGGGCCGGCATCGCCCGCTTCGCCCACGCGTACGCGCCGCTCGACGAGGCGCTGTCCCGCGTGGTGATCGACCTCGGCAAGCGGCCGTTCCTCTCCTACAACGTGCCCCTGAGCGGCTCGATCGGCGGCCTGGACTCGGAGACGCTGGAGGAGTGGTGGCGGGCGTTCACGGTGCACGCGGGGGCGACGCTGCACCTGGACCTGATCCGCGGCCGGAACCGGCACCACGTGGCGGAGTCGGGGTTCAAGGCGCTGGGCCTGGCCCTGCGCCAGGCGACGGCGCTGACCGGGAGCGGCGTCCCGTCGTCGAAGGGGCTGCTCGGATGATCGCGATCGTGGACTACGGCGTCGGCAACCTCCGGTCCGTGGAGCGGGCGCTGCGGCACGTGGGCGCGACGCCGCGGCTGACGTCGGACAAGGACGAGCTGGCCAGCGCCAACGGCCTGGTCCTGCCCGGCGTGGGCGCGTTCGCGGCCGCCCTGCGCAACCTGGAGGCGGGCAACCTCGGGCGCTGGATCGTGGAGCTGGCCCGGAAGGGCCGGCCGCTGCTCGGCGTCTGCCTCGGCTACCAGCTGCTGTTCGAGGAGTCGGAGGAGCACGGCCGGCACGAGGGGCTGGGGCTGCTCCAGGGCCGGGTGGTCGAGGTGCGCGACGCGCCGCGGCTGCCGGTGATCGGCTGGTGCCGGGTGCGGCAGACCGAGTGGTCGCCGCTCTGGACGGGCATCGCGGACGGCGCCTACTGCTACTTCCTGCACTCGTTCACCCCCGGCACGTCGCGGGATGCCCTGGGCGCCACGGAGCACTCGCCGACGGCGGCGGCGGGCCGGCTGAACGTCATGGGCACGCAGTTCCACCCCGAGAAGAGCGGCCCCGACGGCCTGCGCGTGTACGCCAACTTCCTCGACTTCTGCGGGGGCGGCTAGCCGTGCCGGCCAAGCGCATCATCCCCTGCCTGGACGTGGACGCCGGCCGCGTCGTGAAGGGCGTCCGCTTCGTGGACCTGCGGGACGCCGGCGACCCGGCGGAGCTGGCGGCCGCGTACGACCGCGCCGGCGCGGACGAGATCGTGTTCCTCGACATCACGGCCTCCCACGAGGAGCGCCGGACGCTGCTCGACGCGGTGGCGCGGACCGCCGACGAGGTGTTCATCCCGCTGACGGTGGGCGGCGGCGTGCGTACGGTGGAGGACATGCAGGAGCTGCTGTCCCACGGCGCGGACAAGGTCTCGGTGAACTCGGCGGCGCTCGCAGACCCGACGCTGCTGACCCGCTGCGCGGAGGTGTTCGGCGCCCAGTGCGTGGTGCTGGCGATCGACGCCCGGCGCCGCGAGGACGGCCGCGGGTGGGAGGTGTACTCGCACGGTGGCCGGCGGCCGACAGGCCGCGACGCGGTGGAGTGGGCCGCCGAGGGCGAGCGGCTGGGCGCCGGCGAGGTGCTGCTGACGTCGATGGACCGCGACGGCACGCAGGACGGGTACGACCTGGACCTGACGGCCGCGGTCAGCGGGGCCGTGCGCCTGCCGGTGATCGCCTCGGGCGGGGCGGGCCGGACCGGCCACCTGTACGAGGCGCTGACCACGGGCGGCGCGGAGGCGGCGCTGGCGGCGTCGATCTTCCACTTCGGCGAGCTCTCGATCGCGGCCGTGAAGGAGGAGCTGGCGGCGAGGGGGCTGGAGATCCGGCGGTGACCGGGGAGCCCCGGCCCGACTTCTCCCGGGGCCTGGTGCCGGCCATCGCGCAGGACGCCGAGACGGGCGAGGTGCTGATGCTGGCCTACCAGGACGAGGAGGCGTGGGACCGGACGCTGGCGACCGGCCGGGCCTGGTTCCACTCCCGGAGCCGGGGCCTGTGGCAGAAGGGCGCCACGTCGGGCAACGTGCTGGACGTCGTCGAGGTGCGCCTGGACTGCGACCGCGACACGGTGCTGCTGCGGGTCCGGCCGGCGGGCCCGACATGCCACACCGGCGCCCGCAGCTGCTTCGACGTGGGGGGGACGATCCACCGCTCGTAGCGATCCGCGTTCCCTTCTGCCCGGAGCGGCGTTCCCGATGCGATGAACGCGCTCGACTCTCGACCCTCCTGGCAGCTTCCCCGGTGGTGGCCGTACGCGGCCGGCGGCGCGGCCGTGCTCGCCCTGATGCTCTGCGTGGCCCTCGTGGCGTCCGCCCTGACCGGCCGGGGCGCTCCGCAGGGCGCCTCGGCCACGGTGGTGCCGCCGCCCGCCGACACGCAGTCGGCCGCGGCGGCCTCGCAGCAGCAGTCGTCCGCGGCGTCGGCCGCCGGCTCGACCGCCGACGCCCGCTCGCTGGCCCCCTCGGCCGCGGGCTCGTCGCCCGGCTCGGCCGCCGGCATCGCGCTGCCGTACCCGGTGCCCGGCGGCTCGTGCTCGGCCTCGCCGACCGTCCAGTTCCAGGGCCGCGGCCTGGCGGCGACCGGCGTGGCGGCGATCACCGGCACGGACCAGGTGGGCACGATCAGCGTCACGGTGCAGCAGAGCGGGAGCGACGCCGCGTCGGCGCTGGGCGCGGTCCAGTCCCGGATCGCCGCCGTGCGCGACGCGCTCGCCAGGGCGGGCGTGCCCGCCTCCGGCGTGCAGCTCTCGTACTACCGCACCTACGCGGACGTGCAGGCCCGGCAGTTCACCGCGTACGCGTCGCTCCAGGCGACCGTCACCGGCATGGACGCCCTGACGCAGGCCACCCAGGCCGTGTCCGCGCTGCCGGGCGTGAGCGCGTACTCGCAGTCCTCGCCGGTCGCCGGCGAGCCGACGCAGGACCAGGTCCAGAACGCGGTGGGCCGGGCGGCGGGCCAGGCGAAGGACATGGCCGCGTCCACGGCGGCGTCGGCGGGGATACGGCTCGGGGACGTCCAGAGCCTGGTCGCGCAGCCGCCGGTGACGTGCTACGGCGCGTCCGGTCCGCAGCGGATCGTGCAGGTGACGGCGATGTACGCGATCAAGTAGCGCCCGCGCGGCTTCGGTTGCGCATAGAAATGCACTTGTCCTGTATGTTTATGCATGCATGAAGATCAGGGCAGCGGTGGCCGGCGCCAACGGGTACGCGGGCATGACGCTCGTCAACCTCCTGGCCAGACACCCCGAAGTGGAGCTTGCGCAGCTCACCTCGCGCTCGTTCGCCGGTCAGCGCTACCAGGCCGTGTTCCCGCTGCTGGACATCGCGGGCAGCTTCCAGGAGGACCTGGATGCCTCGGGGATGGACGTCGTGTTCAGCTGCCTGCCCCACAACGCGGGAGCGGCCCGCGCCGCCGGCTGGCTCCAGGCCGGCGCGCGCGTGATCGACATGAGCGCCGACTTCCGGCTCCGGGCGGCCGCCGAGTACCCGCGCTGGTACCGGCAGGAGCACCCGGCTCCGGACCTGCTCGGCGAGGCGGTGTTCGGCCTGCCCGAGCTGCACGCCCGCGAGATCGCGGACGCGCGGCTCGTCGCGGTGCCCGGCTGCCACTCGACCGCCGCGATCCTGGGCCTGGCCCCGGCCGTCGCCGCGGGCCTGGTCGGCGGCGACGTCGTGGTGGACAGCAAGACGGGCGTGTCCGGGGCCGGCCGCTCGCCGTCGCTCGGCGCGCACTTCGCCGAGGTGTCCGAGACCGTGCACGCGTACTCGATCGGCGGCCACCGGCACTCGCCCGAGCTGCTGCAGGAGCTCGGGGCGCTGGCGGGCGGCGAACCGCCCCGCGTCACGCTGGTGACCCACCTGATCCCGATGGTCAGGGGCATCCTCGTGACCTGCTACTTCGACCTGGTGGGATCGGTCGGCGAGCTGGCCGACGCGTACGCCGAGTTCTACGCCGGCCAGCCGTTCACGCGGCTTCTCGACCAGACGCCCACGACCAAGCTGGCGAGCCACACGAACCTGTGCCTGGTCAACGTCGCGGCGCAGGGCCCGAAGGCCGTCGTCACCGCGGCGATCGACAACCTGGTGAAGGGCGCGTCGGGGCAGGGCGTGGAGTGCTTCAACATCGCGTTCGGCTTCGACCGGACCGCTGGCCTCGAGGGGGTGCTGCAATGGCCGTGACGCTCACCAACGCGACAGTCGTCTCCGGGGGCGTGACGGCGCCCCGGGGGTGGCGGGCCGGCGTGGCCGCCTGCGGCATCAAGGCGTTCACCGCCGGCGCCAGCGCCCTGCCGGGCGACCCGCGCGAGGACCTGACGGTGTTCGCGAGCGACCGGATCTGCGACGCGGGCGGCGTCTTCACCACGAACAGCGTCAAGAGCGCCTCGGTCGTGATCGACCAGCTGCACCTGAAGAACAACCGGGTCCAGGCGCTGGCGGTCTGCTCGGGCAACGCCAACGCGTGCACCGGCGCGCAGGGCTTCCGCGACGCGCTCCAGATGGCGAAGCTGACGGCCGACCGGCTCGACCTCGACCCCAACCAGGTGCTGGTCGGCACCACGGGCGTGATCGGCCGCTACCTGCCCATGGACGCCGTGAAGCACGGCATCGCCCAGGCCTGCGCGTCGCTCGCCGAGGACGGGGGCGAGGCGGCGGCGCGGGCGATCATGACCACGGACACCGTCCCCAAGACGTACGCGATCGAGTTCGAGCTGGGCGGCACGACGGTGCGGGTGGGCGGCATGAGCAAGGGCTCGGGAATGATCCACCCCAACATGGCCACGATGCTCGCGTACGTGACCACCGACGCGGCGGTGGCGCCGGGCTGGGTCGCCGCCACCGTGAAGGGCATCGCCGATCGGAGCTTCAACCAGGTCACCGTGGACGGCGACAGCTCGACGAACGACACGTTCATCGTGATCGCGAACGGCGCGGCGGGAAACCCGCCGGTGGAGCTGGGCACGCCCGAGTCGGACGTGCTGGAGGGGGCGATCCTGGAGGTCGCGCGCGAGCTGGCCCGCCGGATCGCGCGCGACGGCGAGGGCGCGACGAAGCTGCTGACGGTGCGGGTCACCGGCGCCCCCGACGACCATCAGGCCCGGCTGGCGGCGCGCGCGGTCGCGTCCAGCAGCCTGGTCAAGACGGCGGTCCACGGCGCCGACCCCAACTGGGGCCGCATCGTGTGCGCGCTCGGCTACAGCGGCTCCGACGTCGCCATCGACCGGCTGACGGTCAGCGTGGCGGGGGTCACCGTGTTCACGGCCGGGGCGGGCCTCGAGGTGGACCTCGACGCCATCCGGCACGCGTTCGACCAGACCGAGATCGAGATCGCGGCCGAGCTCGGGCTGGGCGACGGCAGCGCCGAAGCGTGGGGGTGCGACCTCTCGGCCGAGTACGTGCGGATCAATGCCGATTACACGACCTAGCGCGGCTCAGGGGGCAAACATGACCGTCGTAGACGTCAACGACCGGGCGCAGGTGCTGGCCCATGCAAGGGGGGGCGGGCCCCCCCTTCCGGAACCCCCCCGTCCGTCCGGGACGTTTGGAGCGCCTTCGGCGCATCGCTCCGCGCGTCGGCCCACGCCTGGGTGGCGGCGGGATGACGGACTCATACACGCGGCAAAGCCGGCGCTCACGGCGACCTCGGGATCGGCCAAGAGGGTCGCGTGATGACCGTCGTAGACGTCAACGACCGGGCGCAGGTGCTGGTCGAGGCGCTGCCGTACATCAAGCGCTTCCACGGCCAGGTCGTCGTCATCAAGGTGGGCGGGAACGCGATCGAGCAGCGCAAGGAGGAGACGCTGCTCGACCTGGTGCTCCTCCGCTACGTGGGCATGCTGCCGGTCCTCGTGCACGGGGGCGGCTCGGAGATCACGGCGCTGAGCGAGCGGCTGGGCATCCGGTCCGTGTTCCGCAACGGCCTGCGCGTCACGGACGCGGCCACGATGGACGTGGTCAAGATGGTGCTGACCGGCAAGGTCAGCCCGGACCTGGTGGCCACGATCAACCGGCTGGGCGGCCAGGCGGTCGGCATGTCGGGCGAGGACGGCCCGACCATCATCGCGGAGCAGCTGGACCCGGACCTGGGGCTGGTGGGCCGGGTGGTGCAGGTCAACGCCGAGCCGATCACCGCGCTGCTGTCCCGGAGCTACATCCCGGTGATCGCGTCGATCGGGCTCGGCTACGACGGCCGGGCGTACAACATCAACGCCGACACGGTCGCGGCCGAGGTGGCGGTGGCGCTGGGCGCCGCCAAGCTGATCCTGATGACGGACGTGCCCGGCGTGCTGGACAGCGGCCAGATGGTCCAGAGCGAGATCGGCCGCGACGCCGCGCTGCGGATGATCGCCGACGGCGAGGTGACGGGGGGGATGATCCCCAAGCTGCAGGCCTGCCTGCGCGCGCTCGACGGCGTGCCCCAGGCCCACATCATCGACGGCCGCACGCCCCACTCGCTGCTCCTGGAGCTGTTCACCGAGTCGGGCATTGGAACCATGGTGGTGATCAATGAGCAGTGAGACCCTCGCCGACCTGGTCGACCTCGAGCACCGCTACATCATGGGCACGTTCAAGCGACTGCCCATCACGATGGTCGAGGGCCGCGGCGTCACGGTCCGCGACAGCGAGGGCCGCGAGTACCTCGACCTGGTGGCGGGCATCGCGGTCAACGTCCTCGGCCACGCCCATCCGGCGGTCGCCCGGGCCGTGGCGGAGCAGGCCGGCCGCCTGATCCACACGTCGAACCTGTACTACACGGAGCCGCAGGTCGCCCTGGCGAAGAAGCTGGTCGAGCTGTCGTTCCCCAGCCGCGTGTTCTTCGCGAACAGCGGCGCCGAGGCGAACGAGGCCGCGATCAAGGTGGCCCGGAAGTGGGGCAAGATGCGCCGGGACGGCGCGTTCGAGATCATCACGACGAACGACGCGTTCCACGGCCGGACGCTGACGACGGTCACGGCCGGCGGCAAGGACGCGTACTCGGCGCCCTTCGGGCCCCTGCCCCCGGGCTTCGTCCACGTGCCGTACGGCGACCTGGACGCCATCAAGGGCGCGACCGGCGAGCGGACGGTCGCGGTCATGCTGGAGCCGATCCTGGGCGAGGCCGGCGTCGTGCCCCCGCCCGACGACTACCTGGCGGGCGTGCGGGCCTGGTGCGACGAGCGCGACCTGCTGCTCATCCTGGACGAGATCCAGACCGGCATCGGGCGCACGGGCCGCTGGTTCGAGCACCAGCACCACGGCATCGTCCCGGACGTGATGACGCTGGCCAAGGGCCTGGGCGGCGGCGTGCCGATCGGCGCCTGCCTGGCCGGCCCCCGGGCCGACGTGTTCGAGCCCGGCGACCACGGCTCGACGTTCGGCGGCAACCCGCTGGCCTGCGCCGCCGGCGTGGCGGTGCTGAGCGCGATCGAGGAGGAGGGCCTGGTCGGCCACGCGGCCGAGATGGGCGAGCACCTGCGCTCGGCGCTCGGCGAGCTGGACGGCGTCCGGCAGGTCCGGGGCCGCGGGCTGATGCAGGCGGTGGTGTTCGAGCAGCCGGTGGCGCGCGAGTTCCAGACCCGCTGCCTGGCCGAGGGCGTGATCGTCAACGCGACCGACGACTCGACCGTCCGGCTGGTGCCGCCGCTCGTCATCAGCGCCGCCGAGATCGACGAGGCGGTGGCGAGGATGAAACGGGCCCAGGGATGAAAGAGGACCGGCAGCGGGCGATCCTGGACCTCGTGCG
>Ga0070717_10002084_pt1 | contig 14008 bp, 11 predicted proteins | sample LARL113metaG_FD_71366 | JGI IMG/M metagenome (GOLD analysis project Ga0070717, IMG submission 71366) | Corn, switchgrass and miscanthus rhizosphere microbial communities from Kellogg Biological Station, Michigan, USA - LAR L11-3 metaG | ecosystem: Host-associated > Plants > Roots > Rhizosphere ... | reverse complement strand
CCAGGACGGGCTCGAGGCCGATGCGGGCGCCCACGATCTCCGCCGTCTCCCGGGCGCGGCTCAGATCCGAGGACCACAGCGACGCGATCCCGTCGCCCGCCACCCGCTCAGCCAGCTCGTGAGCCTGGGCGCGCCCGGTGTCGTTGAGCGGCGTGTCCGTCCAGCCCTGGAAGCGGTAGGGCTCGACGTTGTCGTTGGTCTCCCCGTGGCGAGCCAGCCGGATGCCGCCGAGGCCGAGGTTCATGGCGAGGCCGCGAAGGGCGGCTCAGTCATTGAGCTCGGCGACCGCGGTGTCCGAGCGCAGCCCGACCCTGATCGTCTCGAGCGAGAGGACGTCCTCGGGTGTGATGTTGCCCAGGTTGACGTCGGGGCCCAGCCGGCGCACGAACCACACCTGCTGCTCCTTGCGCGGGGCGTCGAACATGATCTTGTCGCCGGGGATCGCGTGCAGGATCTCGTCGACCAGGCCCTGGCGGACCTCTCCGTCGTGGCGGAAGATGCCGACCGCGCCGCTCTCCCGGCCCTCGGCGATCACCTTCCAGGCGCCGGCGTCCAGCTCGGCCTGCATCTGCTCCACCCAGCGGTAGGGGGCCATGATGCGCGTGTCGTCCTTGGAGCCGACCTCGGAGAGGACGGTGAACTCCTCGGCCAGCCGGGAGATGAGCTCGAGCTTACGGTCGGGCTCGATGTTGAGCGTGCCGTCGGAGAGCTCAATATGGTCCAGGCCCAGCTCGTGCAGCCAGGCGACGAGGCGGTCCAGGCGGTTCTGGGCGATGGCCAGCTCGGTGAGCGTGCCGCCGAACATCACCGTGATCCCGTGCTCCTTGTAGCGGGCCAGTTTGGCCTCCAGGTTGCCGGTGGCCACGGCAGTGCCCCAGCCGAGCTTGACGATGTCGATGTACTCGCCGGCGATCTCCACCAGCCCGTCGATCTCGGCCACGCTCAGACCCCGATCCAGGACGTGCGTGAGCCCATCCTGGCGAGGCTTGGACGTGCGCGAGGGGAGCTCGAGAAGATCCTTCATGGCGGACACGGGAACGGAAGAGAGTAGCGGCGGCGGAGGCGCGGGGCGGCGAGCCCGGCGGGTCAGCCGGTGGACGACAGGTCGCCGCCGGCCGTGACCACGACCTGCGCCGGACACGAGGCGCTACTGCCGCAGACCTTGGCGCGGTCGCCCTGGCTGACCCCCTGCACTGACGCTGGGCCGAGGTTGAGTGACTTGGCCACCGCCAGCGCGTCGGGACGGTAGGACGGCGCGGTGTAGCCGACGATCGTTGAGGTCAGCGCGGTCTCGGTCGCGTTCTGGGTGGTCCCCCCGCGGTATCCCGCGGTTGTCAGCTTGGCCAGGACGTCGTGGGCAAGATTATTGGTCGTGGTGCCGTTGAGCACGGCGACCGTCACCGCGGACGGCGTCACCGTGGCGGCGGCCGCCCGAACGCGCTTGCCCTTCGTGGTCTTGGCGGCCGAGGTGGCGGACGCGGAGTTCGACGCCGCTGCCGAGGAAGTCGAGGCGGAGCCCTTGGTGCCCGAGCCGGTCACGAAGATCAGCACTCCTGCGATCACGGCAACGGCGAGAAGGCCGGCCACCGCGAAAAGGAAGGGCCTCACACGGCGGCCGGACGGCTCACGCGCCCCACCGCGCGCGGCTGCTGGCGGCGAGACCGGCGGGCGGGGCTGGCGAGGCAGGGCGACCCGCGGCGGTGGGGTCGACGGACCCGCGGCGGCAGCGGCAGCAGCCGCGCCGATAGCGGGCATGGGCACGGGCGCGGGCAGGCGCGCCACGCCGTTGCCCCCGCCGGCGGCGGTCGACGGCGGCGGAGACGGGGCCGGGATCGCCACGGTGGCGTTGGCGGCGCTCTCGCCGCTGTTCTGACCGTTGGTGGAGGGCTTGAGCGCGCGGATCGAGATCTCGTCGGGCTCCGCCAGCGGGATCAGGCGCGTGGCCGAGCTGAGCGCAGGGGCGGCGACGCCCGCGGGCGCGGCCGGGATCGTGGCCACGCCGCCGCCGCCGGCGGCGACCTGCTCGCCGGGTACCCCCCGTGAGGCCACGGCACTCGCCGCGAGGGCGGCCGCGGGTGGGGCGGCGATGGGAGCGCCTGTCGTCTGCGCGGCGGCGGGAGCGGGGGCCGCGGCCGGGTGGTTGCGGGTACGCGACAGATGGTCGACGTAGAGCTGGAGCTGATAGAGCTGCTGATCGGCCTCGTCAGCGCGGCGGCGGAGGTTGGCGGTCTCCCGGCTCTGGGTGAAGAAGATCAGGACCAGGAGCGCCAGCCCGATGAGGGCGGCGAAGCCGGCCTTGGCACCCACCGAGTTGATGAAGTGCTGGATCGAGAGCGCAAACGGGATCGTTGCCATGGTCACGGGCGCAGTCTAAGGGTGGACGCAGGCGCCTCGCCGGAGGGCAGGGTGACGCGGGCGCCGGACAGCTCGGACACGGTTTTCGCCAACACGGCGGCGTCACCTTCGAGGACGAGCAGGTTTATCTCGGCGAACGTGTGGTCCACCCACTGAGGATCGAGACGGTCATGACTGGCGCGCTGGATGCGCTGCACTGGCGTGGGCTGGGGGTACTCGTGAGTGTCGAACAGCTCCTCGTGGAACTTCTCCCCCGGGCGCGCGCCCACGATGTCGATGGCGATGTCGCGCTCGGGCTCCAGCCCGGACAGGCGGATCATCGTGTTCGCCAGGTCGATGATGCGCACCGGCTCGCCCATCTCCAGCACGAAGATCTCGCCGCTGCGCTCGTCCCGCAGCGAGCCGGCGCGAATGATGAGCTGGACGGCCTCGGGGATCGTCATGAAGTAGCGGGTCATGCGCTCGTCGGTCACCGTCACAGGACCACCGGCGGCGATCTGGTGGCGGAAGATGGGAACGACCGACCCCGACGAGCCCAGCACGTTGCCGAACCGGACGGTGGCATAGCGCGTGCGCGGATGCTTGGTGGCCTCGGCCTCGACCGCCCACTCAGCCAGGGCCTTCGAAGCGCCCATCACCGTGGCTGGGTTCACCGCCTTGTCAGTGGAGACAAGCACGAAGGTGCGCACGCCCAGCTCGCCGGCAATGCGGGCCACCAGCCGCGTGGCCAGCGCGTTGTTGCGGACCGCCTCGACGGGATTGGACTCCATCATCGCCACGTGCTTGTAGGCGGCGGCGTGGAACAGGACGGTCGGGTGGTGCTCGGCCAGCACCTCGCGCATCCGCTCCTCCTCCTTGCAATCGGCCAGAACGGGGACCGCCGTGCGGACATGGCGCTCGTCCTCGAGCTCTCGGCGGATCTCGAACAGGTTGTCCTCGGCGTGATCCACGAGCACGAGCTTGCGGGGGCCGACGCGCGCGATCTGGCGACAGAGCTCAGAGCCGATGGAGCCGCCGGCGCCGGTGACCATCACCACCTGGCCCGCCAGATAGCCGCCGACGCTCTGGAGCTCCTCGCGGACGGGCTCGCGGCCCAGCATGTCCTCGACGCGGACCTCACGCAGCTGGCGGGTGACCCGGAGCTGGCCCGAGCCGTCGCGCAGCAGCTCGAACACCGTGGGCATCGTGCGCACCGGGATGCCCCGACCGCGGCAGGCCGTCACGACCCGGCCGCGCAGCGTGCCGGGAGCCGACGGGATGGCGATGACCACCTCGTCAGGCTCGACCTCGTCAAGCACGCGCGCGAGGTCGGAGTCGGTGTTGCCCAGCACCTTGAGGCCGTGCTCGTCCTTGATCCCGAGCTTGCGCGGGTCGTCGTCGAGGAACCCGACCGGGGTGAGCGCCAGCTGGGGGTTGCGCATGAGCTCGCGCACGACGAGGCGGCCGCCCTCGCCGCCACCCACGATGAGGACCTCGCGCGCGCCCTTGCCGGCGCGGATGGTACGGATCCGACCCTCGGCAATGAGCTGAACGGCGAAGCGAGCGCCGACGAGCAGGGCCAGGCTGAGCAGGAAGAACATCGCGATCACGCTGGCCGGGAACGTCACCGGCGCGGGCGGACCCGGCAGGTACTGCGCGGGGCGGACGTGAAGGATGCCGGGGATCTTCGTCGTGGTCGGCCACTGCACCGGATGCAGGAGCGCAACGGCCCCGACCACCACCACGGTCGCGACGAACACCGCCTTGAGGACGGCCTCGTAGTCGCGCTGCCCGATGAACCGCCACAGGCGCTGGTACTGGCCGAACGCCGCCAGCGCGACGAGGGTCAGCACGACGACCCAGGCGATCGTGCCGCTCAGTAGGTGGCCGTAGCGCTCGTTCGCGTGGTGGAAGTCGCCCTCGAAGCGCAGCCAGAAGGCAAGGAAGTATGCAAGCGCGACCAAGATGCCATCGACCGCCAGCTGGGGGAGCGCGTGACGATGGACGGGAAAGGCCGCGGATCTGATCCGTCGGCGCATGCGGGGCGGGATTCTAGTGGCGGCCGTGTGCAGAACGGCTAATGCGTGCCATGTCTCACTTCGGGACGAAGACGCCCTCGGGGTGGCGCGCGGTGGGCACGTAAAGCCCCTTCATGCTGTTGCAGGAGCTCCTCGCGGGCTGGTGGTTGGGCGTGACCGACCAGCCGTTGGGCAGCGGGAGGAAGTAGAGGTCGGGCCGCTTCTTGGCCAGCTCGATCTTGGGCCGATAGCCGATCACGCCGGTGTTGCGGTGCAGGTACCAGCCCATGACGCTGACGTACTCGACGTTGAGAACCGGCCAGCCGCACGACTGAACGCGGCCGGGGCCCCCGAGGGCGGCAATGAGCGCGCCGAGCTTGTTGATCTCCTGGGTGCGCGCACGCTCGTGGTAGATGTCCTTGTGCTCGGCCCGCGCGTGGGCGATGCCCTGGGGCACCATGACCACGAGCAGCACCGCCGCCACCGGAATCCCGGCCCAGCTCGGCAGCGCCCGCCAGTAGCGCTTGGCGTCGAGCAGCAGCCAGCCAAAGCAGACGCCGGCGAGGACGGCGGTCAGGCCCGCGGGCTCGAACAGGTACCGGGGCACGCCGGGAAAGCCATGCAGCACGAAGGCAATCTCGATGACCACCCAGCCGATGGCCATCCCGGCCAGCGCCAGGACGGTCCAGTTGCGCCGCAGCAGCGCCAGCCCGGCCACCAGGAGCGCCGCCAGCTCGAGCGCGATGTAGTCCAGCGCGGTGAAGCGGTCAATCGTGCACGTGATCTTGCCGGTGGTGCATTCGCGTGGGGACTTGAGCGCCAGCTGGCCGGCGATGTTGGGACGGCCGTTGGTGATCGTCGGCACGCCGAACCACAAGAAGAGGGTGATGACGCCCCCGGCGACGACCATCTTGCGCATCTGCGGGCGCTTGACCATCAGCCAGATCCCGTAGACGCCGACGAACGGCCACACCTCGGGGCGTCCGAGGCCGGCCAGAACGCCCAGCCAGAACGCCCAGCGCAGGCGGCCGGACAGGTACTGGTCGATCGCCGCCAGACAGACACTGACGAGCATCGAGTCCGACTGGGCGCTCATCAGGTAGTGGAAGTAACCCTGGATCCCGAGCACCGCGGCGCCGCCGAAGATGCCGGCGGCCCAGGCCGCCCACGATGGGCCGCCCTCGTTCGCGGTCAGCCGATAGGCGATCCGGCCGCCGAACACGGCGCCGCTGAACGAGATCGAGACCGCGGTCAGCATCCACAGGTACAGCGCCCAATGGCCGAACAGGGCGTAGACGACGGTGAAGATGAACGTGAACGGCTTCCACGAGGGGGCGCCGCCAAGGTCCAGCGTGCCGCGCAGCGTGTGGTAGCCCCAGTTCAGCCAGCCGTAGGGGTCATATCCGGGCCGGGTGTTGGCCCAGCGCAGCACGATGGCCGCGGCCAGCACCACCCCCAGACCGACGAACCACCACGCGTACCGGCTCAGGAACGAGCGCCCGCCCGGCTCGGAGCCGGCCGGCGACGAGGAACTCCTGCCCTCCGGGGGGAGGGTGTGCGGCGTCTCTAGCGTGGTGTCAGACACGAGGCGCCACGCACGGTACCAGCCCGCGCCGCCGGTGCCGCCCTCAGCCCTTCCCGTGCGTTAGTGCCGTCTTAGCGCCGTGTTCAAGCCCGATTGGCGGGCGCTGAGAGCAGGCCCACCAGTACGTCGGGGTCACGTCGAATGCGCTGCGCCGGGTCCACCTCACCGCCGCGCTTGGTCAGATTGACCTGCTCGGGGCGCTCCAGCCGGGCCAGTCGCCCCTCGGCGATGAGCCGCTCGTCCACCGCCCCCAGCCGACCCTCGAACACCGTGAACACCGGGGTACCGAGCGCAACCGCCTCGCGATTCATGGTGCCGCCCGCCGAAACCACGAGATCGGCGTAGGCGATGAGGCTCTGCGCGTCGATCGCCCGCTCGGGGACGATGAAGCCGCCGGCGGCCGCCAGTTCGGCCCGCTGCTCGGGCGTGCGCGGCAGCACGACGGTCTGCGCCCCGCGCAGCCGCTCCAGCACCTGGCCGAAGAGGTCGTTCTGAAATCGGTGATACAGCGAGACCGCCGGCGGGGTGCGCACCACCGCGATCGGCTGCGCACGATCCAGTCCCAGGTCGGCCGGTACGCGGGGATCGGGCTCGAAATCCGCCAGGTAGTACTCCTCCTTGAGCCCGGGATAGCGGCCGAGCTTGTGGCGCGCGCCATAGCGGTACATCCGCTCGGGCGGGATTGCCTCAGGGATCACCACCGCCTGGGCCAGCCGGCAGTTGACATTGTGCTGGACGGTCGCCCACTCGTAGTCAAACGTCGTGGAGCACGGGATCCGCAGCAGCGCCGCGGCGACCGTGATGTCGTTTGATCCGTGCCCGATGGCCAGGTGAAATGGACCGTGGCGACGCGCCCAGCGCACGAGCTCACCCGAGCGGGAGGCGAGCCCGCGGGCCTTGTCAAGCAGCCCGGCGCCGCGGTGGCGCCCGATCGCGGTGTGCTCGATGCCGAAGCGATCGCACAGGGCCAGCGTCTGGGCGAAGTCGCGGGCGGTGACGTGCACCTCGTGCCCGCGGGCGCGCAGCCGCTCGATCACCGGCCGCAGGACCAGGACGTGGGGGGAGTTGGTGAAGTCGACCCAGACGCGCACCGTGGTCTCCGTGAGTGCGGCGGCGGCGGCCGGGCCGCTAGGCCGCTCCGGCGAGGCCGGCCACGACCTCGGCGGCCTGCGCGGCCCCGAACACCGGGCTGATCGGCAGCGCGATGCCGGTGGCGCCGAGTTCTTCGGTGGCGGGAAGCGGGCCCAGGCCGTCCACATAAGGCGCCATCGCCGGCTGGCGGTGCAGCGGACGGCGGTAGTAGCCCCGCGCCTGGACACCCGCGGCGGTCAGGGCGGCGATGATCTCGTCGGCCCGGGAGTGGGTGACCACGTAGAGGTGCCAGGCGGGGTCGCTGCCGTCCGCTACCGCCGGCACGCCCACGTGCTGCGCCACGCCGGCCTCCAGATAGGCGGTGACGCCGGCGCGACGGCCGTCGCACCAGGCATCGAGGTGGGGCAGGAGGACGCGCAGGATGGCGGCCTGGATCTCGTCCAGGCGCGAGTTGTAGCCCACGTGGTCAAAGGTCTGCTTGTCACGCGAGCCGTGGAAGCGCAGCGAACGCGCCAGGTCGGCTACCTCGTCACTGTCAGTGACCACCGCCCCGCCGTCCCCGAACGCGCCGAGGTTCTTGGACGGATAGAAGGAGAAGGTGGCCGCGTCCCCGAGCGCGCCGGCCATTCTGCCCTCGCGCCGAGCGCCGGCCGCCTGGGCGGCGTCCTCGAGCACCGGCAGCCCCAGTTCGCCGAGGTCGGGGGCGGGGACGCCGAACAGGTCGACGGAGAGGATCGCCGTGGTGCGCGGGGTGAGCGCCGCTCGCACGGTGTCCACCGTGACGTTGCGGGTATCGAAGTCCACGTCGCAGAACACCGGCCGTGCGCCCGCGTTGACGATCGCCTCGGCCGAGGCGTAGAAGGTGTAGGCGGGGACCACGACGTCGTCCCCGGCCGTGACGCCGAGCGCGCGCAGGCCCACGGTGATGGCGTCGGTGCCGTTGGCAACGCCGATCACGTGGCGCACCCCGAGATAGTCGGCGAACTCCTGCTCGAAGGCCAGCACGTTGGGTCCGAGCACGAAACGCCGGTCGGCCACGACCTCGGCAATGCGCTCAAGGATCGTCTGGCGCAGCGGAGCCAGCGGCGTGGCAGTGTCGAACTGGGGGACGGCCATCGCGCTCACAGTAGTGACCGCGCAAGATGAGAGCCCGCTCACACGGCCCCCTTGGGGTGCTCAGACCCCGCTACGCTAGGCGCCTGTGCCGTTTCTCCTGGCCTCCCTGACCGGACCCCTGGTCAACCTCGCCACGAATCTCATCGACAGCATCGGGCTGGCGGGCGTCGCCCTGCTCACGCTGAGCTCCGGCGTGATCGGCGTGCCTGGAACCGAGCCGACGATGCTGTTCGCCGGATTCGACGTCTTCAAGGGAGACCTGACGCTGCCCGGGATCATCGTGGCGGGGGTCATCGGCGACGTCGCCGGCGCCTCGATCGCCTACTCGATCGGCTACTTCGGCTCGCGCGAGCTCCTCGAGTCACACGGCTCCAAGCTCCATGTCAGCGGGTCCGGGATGGACCGGGCCCACCGGTGGTTCGAGCGCTACGGCAGTCCGGTGATCTTCGTCTCGCGCTTTCTCCCGCTGATCCGCGCCGCGTTCCCGTACGCCGCCGGCGTCGCCCGCATGCCGTTCGGCCGCTTCATCGCGTTCGCCACGGCGGGCTCGATCCTCTGGATCGGCGGGCTCGGCCTCCTCGGCCGCGAGGTCGGCAGCCAGTGGGAGGCGTGGCGCAAGCACCTGGAGTACGTCGACTACGCAGCCGCCGTTCTGCTGGTGGTCCTCGTCGTCTTCCTGGTCGTCCGCTGGCGCCAGGGACGGCGTTCCGGCGAGGCGCCCCAGGCAGAGCCGGCGACGGATGTCGTCGCCGACTGACGCCGGGACGGGCGGGGACGGTCGCCTCCCGCAGCAAGGACAGGAGATCGCGGTTGGCGAAGCGCTCGTGCTGGGCGCCCTGCACGGTCCCGCCGAGCTGTTGCCGATCTCCTCCTCAGGCCACATCACCGTCATCCCGTGGCTGCTTGGTTGGGACTACTGCGACGTGGATCCTGAGCTGCGCAAGGCCTTCGAGGTGGCGCTTCACGCCGGCACGGCGGCGGCGCTGTTGATCACGCTGCGCACCGAGGTGTCAGACGCGGTGCACGGCATGAGCCGGCGCCTGGCCGAGCTCGTCGTCCTCTCGTTCGTGCCTCCGGCCATCGTGGGCTACACGCTGGAGCGTCCCATCGAACGCCACCTGGGTACCCCGGCCACCATCGCCCTGGGACTGGTGGCGGGCTCGGTGGCGATGGCCCGCGCCGATCGGGCTCCCCAGACGCGCACCTCGCGCGACGCCGGGGCCGCCGACGCGCTGTGGCTCGGCGTCGCCCAGGCGTGCGCGCTGCTGCCCGGGGTCTCGCGCAATGGCGCGACGCTGGCGGCGGCACGGCGGCGGGGGTTCACCCGCGAGGACGCCAACAAGCTCTCGCGCCACGTGGCGCTGCCGGTGATCGCGGGCGCCACCCTGCTCAAGACTGTGCGCCTGGCCCGGCGGGGCCTGCCGCCCCGCAGCACGATGCCCATCGCGGTGGGGGCCGCGGCGTCGTTCGCCTCGACGCTGGGCTCCACGTGGGTGATCCGCCAGGTCGAGCGCGACCGGTCGCTGCTGCCCTACGCGGTGTACCGCATCGCACTGGCGGGGGTCGTGCTCAGCCGCCTCGCCCAGCGCCGCGGCGCGCCGGCGCCCGACCGCGCAGCGGCCCCGGAGCCACTGGCGGAGTCCGATCCATATACGACAATGGCCACGTGACCGACGCGTACGCAGCCGCCGGAGTCGATACGCGACAGTCCGACCGCGGCGTCGCCGCGCTCGTCTCCGTGCTCGGCGCCATTCAGACCGGTCGCGAGCGGCTCTCAGTGCCTCTGCCGGGGCACTACGCCAGCGTCATCCGGGTCGCGCCCAACCTGGGCGTGGCGCTGGCGACAGACAGCGTCGGCTCCAAGGTGATCGTGGCCGAGCAGGCCCAGCGCTTCTCCACCATCGGGATTGACTGCGTGGCCATGAACGTCAACGACCTCATCTGCGTCGGCGCCGAACCGCTGGCGCTGCTGGACTACGTGGCCGTGGAGTCGGCCGACCCCACCCTGCTGGCGGAGCTGGCCGAGGGCCTGCGCGCCGGTGCCGAGGACGCAGGCGTCGAGATCCCCGGCGGCGAGGTGTGCCAGCTGCCCGAGGTCATCCGCGGCCACCCGTCGCCATACGGCTTCGACCTGGTGGGCTCGGCGTTCGGCACGGTGGCGCTGGACGCGATTGTGGACGGGTCGGCGTGCGTTCCCGGCGACGCGCTCATCGGCCTGCCGGCGTCGGGGGTGCATGCCAACGGCCTCACCCTCGCCCGCCGCGTCCTCCTTGAGGATGCGGGGCTCGCCTTGGATGCGCGGCCGCCGGAGCTAGGCGGCGCCAGCGTCGCCGACGTGCTGCTCGAGCCGACCGTGATCTACGTGCGGGCGATCCTGGAGCTCCTGCGCTCGGACATCCCCGTCCACGGCCTGGCCCACATCACGGGCGGCGGCCTGCTCAACCTGCTGCGCCTTGGGGACGGCGTCGGCTTCGAGATCACCCAGCCTCTGCCCGTCACGCCGGTGTTCTCGCTCATCGCCGAGCTCGGCGACGTCCCGTCCGCCGAGATGTGGGAGGTCTTCAACATGGGCTGCGGCTTCTGCGCGGTGGTCCCGGCCGCGGACGCCGACCGCGCCCCGGCACTCCTCTCGGCCCGTCACCCGGGCGCCGCGGTGATCGGCCGGGTGACCGACGCGGCGGGGCGGCTGAGCGTTCCCGCGCTCGGCATCGAGGGCGAAGGCGGGCGGATCCGGGCGGTCTAGCGGGCCGTGATCGAACCTCCTAAGAGCAATCTCACTACCACGGGGCCGCCGGGACGACGCGTGGCGCAAAATACGAGCGGACGCATGAGCACCCTGGTGGGAACGAGCCTCAACCGCCGCTATCGCCTGGAGGCGAGGATCGCGGCCGGCGGCATGTCGACGGTCTACCGCGCGATGGACGAGACGCTGGAGCGCCAGGTCGCGGTCAAGCTGATGAACCGCGAGGTCGCCTCGGACTCCGATCAGCTCGAGCGCTTCCGCCGCGAGGCCCGTGCGGTGGCGCAGCTGTCGCATCCCCACATCGTCGGGGTGATCGACGCCGGCGAGGACGATGGCCGTCCCTACATCGTCTTGGAGTACGTCGAGGGTGAGACTCTCAAGGACCGCATCCGCCGGATGGGGCGGCTGCCGATCCCCGAGGCAGTGGCCTACGCGATCGAGATCGCCCGCGCGCTGGGCGCCGCCCACGCCCGCCACATCGTCCACCGGGACGTCAAGCCCCAGAACGTCCTCATCGACCACGAAGGGTCGGCGAAGGTGACGGACTTCGGGATCGCCCGCACGCTCGAGGAGGATGGGCTGACCGCGGACGGCCGTGTCCTGGGCACCACGGACTACGTCTCGCCCGAGCAGGCGCTCGGGCAGCACGTCACCGGCCAGTCGGACCTGTACTCGCTCGGCGTCGTGCTCTACGAGATGCTCACCGGCGAGGTCCCGTTCACCGGCGAGAGCCAGGTGGCGGTGGCGATGAAGCACGTCCGCGAGCAGATCCCCGACGTCCAGCTCAAGCGACCCGAGGTCTCCGCCGCGCTGGCCTCGGTGGTTGACACCGCCACCGCCAAGCGCCTGGACGAGCGCTACGCCGACGACGCCGAGGTCATCGCCGACCTCGAGGATGTGCTGGGCATCGAGATGGCGCGCTCGGGCAACGTCACCGGCGAGGTGACCACCGTGCTGCGGACGCTGCCCTCGCGCAAGCGCCGCCGGCTGCCGCTGCGCCGCCGCCAGCCGGTGGTGGTCGCGGTGCTGGGCCTGATCCTCGTCGCCGCGATCGTGGCGGCGCTCATCTTCCTGGCCAACCGCACCCACCACGGGACCGGCACGCTGGCTCAACCACCGCCCAAGGCCACGCCGCACCAGATCTCGTTGTGCGACTCCTGCGCGCACGACTACAACCCCGACGCGCTGAGCGGGCCCAAGAATCAGCACCCCGAGCAGGTCAACCTGGCGATCGACGGGGACCGCAACACCGCGTGGTCGACGGAGAGCTACGTCGCCGACAACCTCGGCAAGCCCGGCGTCGGGATCTACGTCGACGCCAAGCCGGGCGTGGCCGCCGGGTCGATGATCATTGACACCGACACCCCCGGCTACGCGGTCACCATCTATGCCCGCAACTCAAAACCAGACCCCAACACGTTCGACACCGGCCCCAAGGGCTGGGTCAAGGTCGGCAGCGCGCCCAAGGTGCAGAGCCGGCAGACGATCAAGTTGAGCACCGGGGCCACCCACTACCGCTATTACCTGGTGTGGATCACGAGCCTCGCCGGCCACAGCCATGTGGACGTCAACGAGATCGCCCTCTACACCTGAGGTGATTCGACACCAGTCTGGTGCCGTCTAGACGTGTTGCTCCGTTGGGGTTGGGGCGTCTGCCCTGGGGATCGGTCCTGGGGATCAGTGGACGTCAACGGCGGGCTTACGAAGGGAGGTTGGGGGTGAGGGATCAGGCCGCTCGAGGGGGCATACGGCGCCAAATCGGAATTCGGCCGCGCGATTTCCCACGCAACGCCCCTATAGGGCACATTCCGGGGGGATCATCGACACGGAAGGCAGCGTGTTACGAAATCCCCCCTCCCGGGACTCGCCACCCACGCCAACAGCCCAGCCTCTACGACCCTCTAAGCCCAGGTCCGGTCGGGCAACGCCGGCGCCGTCCCGTTGACGAGCGCGGCGGCCGCGCCGAGCATCGGGCGGGCATGGTGGGCGAAGGCGAGATCGTGGGGCAGGTCGCTCAGCTCAAACCACCCGCAGCCGGATGCCTCCTCGGGGTTGGGCCGGGGCGGCGCATCGGGGTCTTCGAGCGCAACGAGATAGGCGCTGGTGACGCAGTGCGTCTGGATGCCGTCGGGCGCGGGCTCGCCGTAGACGTCCAGCCAGGTCCCGATGTAGGCCGTGGCCCGGCAGACCAATCCCAGCTCCTCGTGCAACTCGCGCTCGGCGGCGTGCATCGGATGCTCGCCGCCATCGCAGAAGCCGCCCGGCACGTCCCAGCTGCCGTGGAACGGGTTGTGGGCGCGCCGCAGCAACAGGACTTTCCCGTCGCGGATCAGCACCGCCTCGCCGCACGGCACCGGGTTGACGTAATGGGCCTGGCCGCAAGCGGCGCAGGTGCTCGGCGGCGCGGCCGGCAGCGCGGTCCCGCAGCGCCAGCAGAACCGCACCATCAGTGGCGGTGCGCGCGTTCGGCGGCGTGGCGCTCCAGCGCCAGCGCCACCAGCCGATCGAGTAGTTCGGCGTAGGCGATCCCGCTCGCGGCGAACAGGGACCCGAACACACTCGTCTGGGTAAAGCCGGGCATGGTGTTGAGCTCGTTGACGAGCACCTCGGAGCCGACGACGAAGAAGTCCACCCGGGCCAGTCCCTGGCAGCCGGATTTGACGAACGCCTGCAGCGCAAGCTCGCGGATGCGGTCGCGCACGTCGGGCTCGACCCGGGCGGGAACCTCGAGCTGCATGCCGCCCGGGGTGTACTTGGCCTCGTAGTCATACCAGCCCCTCTCGCCGGCAGCGAGCAGGATCTCCCCCGGCTCCGACGCGACGGGGTTGCCGTTGCCCAGCACCGAGCATTCGACCTCGCGGGCGGCGGCGAACGCCTCAACGATGGCCAGGGAGTCGTGAGCAAACGCGGTCTGCAGCGCGGGCGCAAGCTCCCCCGGCTCGCTCACCTTGGCGATGCCGACCGAAGAGCCCAGCCGCGCCGGCTTGACGAACACTGGGTACCCCAGGTCGGCGACCGACCGTGCCGCCGCGCCGGGGTCGGCGTTGAAGTCGATCCGGTCAACGGCGCGGTAGTCCACCTGGGGGATCCCCAGCTCCGCCATGAGCTGCTTGAAGAGCA
>Ga0070717_10002083_pt1 | contig 14010 bp, 15 predicted proteins | sample LARL113metaG_FD_71366 | JGI IMG/M metagenome (GOLD analysis project Ga0070717, IMG submission 71366) | Corn, switchgrass and miscanthus rhizosphere microbial communities from Kellogg Biological Station, Michigan, USA - LAR L11-3 metaG | ecosystem: Host-associated > Plants > Roots > Rhizosphere ... | reverse complement strand
CAGCTGGCGGCTGATTTTTGCGCCCGAGCCGGTCATCGACTATGTGGTCGCCCATGAGGTGGCGCATCTCGCCGAGATGAACCACGGCCCGCGCTTCTGGGGTTTGGTCGAGAGCCTGTCACCCGACAGCGCCGTGCCGAGGGCATGGCTCAAGCGGCATCGCAGCCGGCTATTTTCCTACGGCTGATCGGCGGTTCCAACCGCATGATCCAGGCGAGGAGGATCAGCCCAGGCAGGCAAGCCACGGTCGCCAGGACAAAGAACGGGCCCCAGCCGAGCGCGTCGGCGAGCGCACCGCCCGATGCCGACAACGTCGTGCGCCCAACCGCCGCGAGCGAGGTGAGTAGCGCGTATTGCGTCGCAGTAAACGACAGATTGCACAGCCCGGAGAGGTAGGCGACAAACGCCGCCGACCCCATCCCGCCGGTCAGATTCTCGATCCCGATGGTCAGTGCCAGCGTCGGCACGTCGTGGCCGACCCAAGCCTGCAGCACATACATCAGGTTCGACAGCATCTGCAGAATGCCGCAGACGAGCAGCGCCCGCAGTGTTCCGAGCCGCAGTACGGCCACGCCTCCCGCCGCGAGACCGGCGAGGTTGGCGACAAAGCCGTACGCCTTGCCGATATTGGCGACTTCAACCTTCGTGAAGCCGAGCGAGACGTAGAGCGGATTCGACATCGTTCCGGCGAGCGCGTCGCCAAACTTGTAGAGGATCACAAAGCACAGAATGGCAATCGCGCCGCGGCGCCCCAGCATGTCAGCAAACGGTGCGACGACCGCGCGCCCGAGCCACGCAACGACACGGGCCAAGGGGGAATCGCCGGGCAGCGGTTCGAGCGGCCGGATCCCGCCGGGTTCGGGGGTGAACCAGACGGCGGCCATCCCGACGAACATCAACGCCGCCATCACAGCGTAGGCAAAGCCCCAGCCGCCGAAGCTCGCGGCATAGAGCGCTCCGGCGGAGGCCGCGAGCATGCCGAAACGGTAGCCCCACTGGGTGGCGGCGGCGCCGGCACCCTGCTCTTCAGGCCGCAGCAACTCGATCCGGTACGCGTCGATGACGATGTCCTGGCTCGCCGACAAAAAGGCGACGACGACTGCCATCAGCGCGGTCACGCCGGGAGCGGATTTCGGATCGGTCAGGCCGAGCGCAAGGATTGCCAGCGCCAATGCCGGCTGGATCGCCAGCGCCCAGCCGCGCCGCCGCCCGAGGCGCGCAGTCAGGATCGGGATCGGCAGCCGATCGATAGCCGGCGACCATAGGAATTTGAGGCTGTAGGAGATTCCGACGAGCGCGAAAAGCCCGACCGACGTGCGCGAGATGCCGACCTCGGACAACCAGAACGACAACGTCCCGAACGTCAAGGCGAGCGGCAACCCGCTGGCGAACCCCATCAACAGCACGGCGACCAGCCGCGGCTCGCGATAGACGGCAAGGGAGGAGAGCCAACCCGACGTTTGCCCTTCTGGTCGCGGCGAATGCCCCTCACCCCGGCCCTCTCCCCGCAAGCGGGGCGAGGGAGAAGAAAGTCCCTCGCCCCGCATAAGCGGGGAGAGGGAGGGGCCCGCGTCAGCGGGAGGGTGAGGGGCAGCCACCGAGTGGTTTACGACTTCTTCTCTACGTCGGCGGCCACCTGCATTTTGATGATCTTGTCGGGGTTGGTGACGGTGCCGTTGCGGGCAGAGTCGCCCTTCTTGACCTGATCGATGTACTCCATGCCCGATGTGACCTTGCCCCAAATCGTGTACTTGCCATCGAGCGAGGATGCTGGCGCAAACATGATGAAGAACTGGCTGTCGGCGCTGTCCGGGTCGGAAGCACGCGCCATCGAGACAACGCCGCGCACGTGCTTTTCATTCGAGAATTCGGCCTTGAGCTTGTGACCGGACCCGCCAGTACCGTCACCGCGGGGGTCGCCGGTCTGCGCCATAAAGCCGTCGATCACGCGGTGAAAGACGATTCCGTCATAAAACCCTTGGCGGACCAGCGCCTTGATTTGCGCAACTGTCGCAGGCGCAAGGTCCGGCCGCATCTCGATGACGACGCGCCCGGCGGGCACGTCCATATAGAGGGTGTTCTCCAGATCTGCCGCCATCGCCTTGCCTCCGAAGATGAGCGCGGCGATGAGCAGCACGAACCTGCTCAGCGCTGCCATGATTTCAATCCTATGGAATGGTCGCGATTGACCTTACCCAAACCCGGCGCATGGCGAAAGCAGGTCAGGCCGCCACCCGCCGCTTGTGCCAGCCGCGCCGGAAGCGGTCGAGATAGGTTGGGAGAATCGCCTCGAGAGGGGTTGGCGTGATACCCAGGCTGGCAAGGTTCAAGGCGCCCGGGGAGATGATGTTGTCCCCTTTGAGAAGCTCGACCTGGTCGGGCGTAAGCGGCGGGTTTGGAAGGATCGACATGAGCCTGGCCTGAAGCTCGGCGAGGCCAAAGGGCAGGTCGACAAACCAGCGCTTGCGGCGAATCTCCCGCAACAACAGCTCGAGTAGCTCGCGAAAGGTGTAGATCCTCGGGCCGCCGAGCTCATAGGTGCGCCCGGCCGTTGCCGGGTCATCGAGGCATTTGATGATCGCATCGGCAACGTCGCCGACATAGACCGGCTGGAAGCGGGTTTCGCCGCCACCGATCAACGGGAGCGCTGGCAGGATCAACGCCATCGTGGCAAAGCGATTGAAGAACTGGTCCTCCGGGCCGAACACCACGGAAGGGCGCAGAATAGTCGCAGTCGGGAACGCGTCGCGTACGGCCGCCTCACCGGCCGCTTTGGTTCGCGCATAGGCCGAGGCAGAACGCGGATCGGCCCCGATGGCCGAGATGTGAACGAGCCGCTCGACCCCCGCATCGCGAGCCAAGCGCGCGAGCCGGGCGGGGCCGGTATGGTGCACGCGTTCAAAGTTTTGCAGCCCGCTCTCGCGCAGAATGCCGACACAGTTGACGACCGCATCGCTCCCGGCGAGAAAGGCGGGCAACACGGCCTCGTCATCGATCGCGACACTCACGGGCTCGACCTGCCCGACATCGCCCATGGGCCTGAGAAACCGCGCCTCGGTGGCGTTGCGGCAGCCCACCGGGACCACCTCGCCGCGGGCGGCGAGCCGCTTGACGACGTAACGCCCGATAAAACCCGATCCGCCGAGCACGGCGGTTCGACGATTTCTCATCAATCTCCCTCGCTCCGCCGCGCCTCCTGGCTGGCCAAGAGCCGTCCTTCTATACTGGAATGTCGGGCTCTGGCGAAGGCTTTGGCGCTGGTCTGCAGTCCCATCGCTCGTTGACATTGATGAGCGCCGGGCTTATCTCGGCTCTCCCGAGACGCCCAGGTGGCGGAATTGGTAGACGCGCTAGATTCAGGTTCTAGTGGGCGAAAGCTCGTGGAAGTTCGAGTCTTCTCCTGGGCACCACCTCGGAACAGAGGGGCTGCGGCGGAAAGCTGCGCTGGATGACCCAACAGCTTTATCACGGTGACCTTCCGGAGGGGATCGACTTTGGATCGGCGGTCGCCATCGACACCGAAGCGATGGGCCTCAACCCGCATCGCGACCGGTTGTGTCTCGTGCAGCTCTCGGCGGGGGACGGCGAGGCGCATCTCGTGCAGTTCGCCCCCGGCTGTTACGCGGCGCCGCGGCTAAAGCGGCTGCTCGCCGATCCCGGCCTCACAAAGCTGTTCCACTTTGCGCGCTTTGATCTCGCTATGATTTATCATTATCTCGGTGTGATGGCACTGCCGGTCTATTGCACAAAGATCGCCTCGCGGCTCGCGCGCACCTTCACCGACCGGCATGGGCTACGCGATCTCTGTAAAGACCTCATTGGCGTCGATCTGTCGAAGCAACAGCAAAGCTCCGATTGGGGAGCCGAGGCGCTGACCGAAGAGCAGCTCCGCTACGCGGCCTCGGATGTGCTGCATTTGCACGCCCTGCGTAGCCGACTCGACGCGATGCTGGTCCGCGAGGGGCGCGAGGGGTTGGCACGCGCCTGCTTTGAGTTCCTGCCTCATCGCGTCCGGCTTGATCTCGAGGGCTGGTCGGAGCAAGACATCTTCGCGCACTAGGCGCATCTTCGAGGGGGAAAGAGTTCTTGTGCCGATTTTGCTAACCGAACCGCGGGCGCGATGAGCGTTTCGCGGATCATCGAGCGGCGAGATATTGCCAGCCCCGACAAGGGAAACGCGCCCCGCGGTTCTCTAGGCGATACCGATCTCGCCGTTGCCCGCCGCGTCATCCGCGCCGAGATCTGCGGGCTGGAAAGCTTGGCCGAAACCCTCGACGGAGCCTTTCAAACAGCTGTTGATGCGTGCGCAGCGGTGCGCAGTCGGATCGTTGTCACCGGGATCGGCAAGAGCGGTCACATCGCCCATAAGCTCGCCGCCACCCTCGCGTCAACCGGCACTCCGGCGCAGTTCGTTCACCCGGTCGAAGCCAGCCACGGCGACCTCGGCATGATCGGATCGGGGGATGCGATCCTCGCTTTATCGAATTCCGGCGAAACCACCGAGCTTGCCGACATCATCGCCTACTCGCGGCGCTTCGACATCCCGCTTATCGCGATCACTGGGGGTTCGCGATCGACGCTCGCCGAGGCGGCCGATATCGTTCTGCTGCTCCCTGCAGCTGCCGAAGCCTGCCCAATGGGGCTCGCCCCAACAACCTCGACTACGATGATGATGGCGCTCGGCGATGCACTGGCGCTCGCCTTACTCGAGCGAAAGGGCTTCTCCGCTGCCGATTTCCAGCTATTCCACCCCGGTGGCAGGCTCGGGCGGCGCCTGTTGCGGGTGCGGGACATCATGCACCAGGAAGATCAGATCCCGCTGGTCTCGCCGACCACGCGGATGTCTGAGGCCATCCTGGTGATGACCGCAAAGAGCTTCGGCTGTGTTGGCGTGCGCGAGACTGACGGGCGCCTGATCGGCGTCATCACAGACGGTGATCTGCGCCGTCACATGGGCGATTCGCTGCTCGCGCACTCAGTGCGGTCGGTCATGCACAAAAATCCGAGGACGATCACGGCCGCAGCGCTGGCTGCGGACGCCTTGGGGGTGATGAACCGCTCCGCCATTACCTCGCTTTTTGTGGTCGACGAGGTCGGCCGGCTGGTCGGCTTTCTGCACATGCATGACTGCCTGAGCGCCGGTGTCACATGACGCGCGAGGGGCAGGTGGCGGCGTGAGCGCGCTGGACCGGAAAGCGGCACCGGAGTTGGCCGCGGTTTGGCCGGCCGACCGGCCTGCGTTCCGCGTGCGCTCGCGCAGCGCCGGCGACCGCTACAGCCGTCGCGTCGTGTTATTGAAGCGTATGTTGCCGGCCATCGGACTAACGCTTTTGGTGTTGGTTGCTGTCTGGCCGCGAATCGGCCCGCTGCTTGAAAGCGTGCAGTTCGGCTTTCCGGTCATCGACCTGCGCGAGGCGCGCGAACTGAGAATGCTCAGTCCCCACTATGCCGGGAGCGACCGCTTCAATCGGCCTTATGTCGTGACGGCGGCGATTGGCCGGCAGATCCCGAACCGAGACGACCTGATGTCTCTCGAACGGCCCAGGGCAGAGATGATCCTGCGCCCCGGCGCTTTGGTCGTGGTGACAGCCGCCACGGCGATCTATCAGTCGCAGGCGCAATTGCTGGACCTCTTCGATGACGTCAACCTGGTGCACGAGAACGGCACGCGGTTCGTGACGCAGAAAGCGCATGTCGACGTGGCCACCAACGCAGCCGAGGGGCACGAGCCAGTGGTCGGGCACGGGCCCTCGGGAGATATCACTGCGCAAGGCTTCCGGATCCTCGATAAGGGTGACACGATCATATTCACCGGCAATTCCCACCTTGTGCTGAAAGGAACCAAGCCGGCTGCCAGCCCGGCGATGCCGGCCGCGCTGCCGGCCGAGGTGGAGGCTGTGGCGGCTCAGATCGCGGCTGGTACCGCTATTCCTGTCGACGCCGTGCCGGAGCCGGCTGATCTCGTCAATGCGGTTACCCGTTCCTTACCTTCCAGACCGGCGCCAAAGCCCCGTGCCACCGCCAAGCCCCACGGCGTGGTCGAGGAGGGCGCCGCTCCTGCGGGCATCAAGACAAGGCCGGATGACAGCTGACCATCTCTTCGAATGCATCATCCGGATCGCGATCGGATCGGTGGGTCGATGCGGAGCGGCGGCGCTCGCCGCATCACTCGTCGGTGGTTTGCTGAGCGCGCCGCCCGCGCCCGCCCAGGGGTTGAGCCTGGGCGGCGTATCGGAAGATCGGCCGATCGAGATTTCGGCCGACTCCGGGATCGAGTGGCAGCAGGACGCAAAGGTGTACATTGCTCGCGGCAATGCCGTTGCCAAGCGCGGGACGTCCGAGGTTCATGCCGATACCTTGACTGCGCATTACCGCCCGGCAAAGGGTGCGGGCGGCGATAGCGAGATCTACCGCCTCGATGCCGACGGCCACGTCGTGATCAAGGGCCCGACGCAGACGGTGGTCGGCGATCAAGCCGTCTACGACGTCGACCAGCAGATCGGGATCGTTACCGGCAAAGCGCTGAAGATGACGACACCGACCGATGTCGTGACGGCGCGTGATACGTTCGAATGGTACGATCAGAAGCAGATCGCGGTGGCGCGTGGTGATGCCGTGGCAGTCCGCGAGGCGAAGCGGATCCGCGCCGATGTATTGACCTCCCATATGACGAAAGACAAGCCCAAGCCGGACGAGAACAAGCCCGAAGCAAAGCCGCCAAAGGCCGTGCCGGCGCCAGCGGGCGCGAAAGCCGGTGCGGCGGCGGGACCTCTGGGAGACAGCGACGAAGGCTCACGGATCAGCCGCGTCGATGCCCAGGGAAATGTTCTCGTCTCTACCGCGACCGATATCGGCCGGGGCGATTACGGGGTCTACAACGCCGATACCGGAATAGTCACACTCATCGGCAATGTCACGGTGACACGCGGACCCAACGCTGTCCGAGGTCAATACGCCGTCGTCGACCTGAACAATAACATCAGTCGGATGTTGACAGTCCCCGCGACGGCGGGAGCACCGGCGCCGAGGGTAGAGGGCCTCTTCATCCGTCAGGATAGCGGAGCTGCCGCCGGACCTGCTGCAAGCACACCTCCTCGACCCGTGTCCAGCGGCGCGCGAAAGCCGTGAGTATCGGCGAGCAAATTCGCTCCCAGATTGGCTCGGGGGCGGCGGCGCGGCGGCCGCGGCTCGTCGCCGATAATCGTGGTCTGCTCGGACGGGGCTTGGGCAAGAGTTTCAAAAAACGGCCGGTATTGCGTGACGTCAATGTCTCCGTGCAGCGAGGCGAGGTAGTCGGCCTGCTGGGGCCGAACGGCGCCGGAAAAACCACGTGCTTTTACATCATCACCGGTCTCATAGCCGCCGACACCGGCGTCGTCAGCCTGGACGGGCGCGACATTACCGATCTTCCCATGTATCGGCGCGCCCGCCTCGGCATCGGCTATCTGCCACAGGAGGCCTCGATTTTTCGAGGCCTCACGGTCGAACAGAATATCCGTGCGATCCTTGAAATCGTAGAGTCCGCGCCGGATTTGCGGGAAGCGATGCTCGAGGCATTGATGGCAGAATTCTCGATCACGCATTTGCGGCGCGCCCCAGCCATGGCGCTTTCCGGCGGCGAGCGGCGCCGATGCGAAATTGCTCGGGCGCTGGCGACCCAGCCCCATTTCATTCTTCTGGATGAGCCGCTCGCCGGTATCGATCCGATAGCCGTGGCCGACATCCGTGAGCTCGTTGCGCATCTCAAGGATCGCGGCATCGGCGTTCTGATTACCGATCATAACGTGCGTGAAACCCTCGAAATCGTCGATCGTGCCTATATTCTTCACGAAGGCCGGGTATTGATGGAAGGGACGCCCGCTGAAATTGTCGTCGACACGGATGTTAGACGCGTTTACCTCGGTGATAGGTTTAGCCTATAAGCCGCTCCCGAACGGAGCGTGATGTGAATAGGACGGGTTACTCGCAGCGGTTGGAGCTTCGGCAAGCTCAAACCTTGGTCATGACGCCTCAGCTGCAGCAGGCGATCAAGATGCTGCAGCTTTCGAACCTCGAACTAACCCAGTTTGTTGACGCCGAGATCCAGCAAAACCCGCTGCTCGAAAGACGCGAGCCGGGGCTTGAGGAAACTGCAATAGCGAACGCCGCGGCTGCGGCAGAGAGTCCGTCGCCTGCTCCCCTAGAACAAGCGGTCGCCGGCGAATTCACATTCGAAGCGACCGAGCAGTGGCATGCGACTTCGGGAGAAGACGGCGACGGCTCGATCGACCGCGGCGCCGAGCCTCATTTATGGCATGGCCGCAATGGTGCGCTCGGCGCTCCTGAGATTGAACAGACCGCGACGCGTCCGCGCACACTTCGTGAGCACCTGCTCGAGCAGATCGGAACCGATTTCAACGATCCGGGCGACCGCCTCGTGGCATTACATCTCCTCGATCTGCTCGATGAATCGGGCTATCTCCGCGCCGGGCTCGACGGGGTCGCGCAACTCCTGGGGTGCCAAATCGGCCGGGTGGAGGCGGTGTTCGCCCGAGTGCAGCAGTTCGACCCGCCCGGCGTGTTCGCTCGCGACCTTAGGGAATGCCTCGCCTTGCAGCTGCAGGACCGCGATAGGCTCGATCCTGCAATGCAAGCCTTGCTCGACAATCTCCCGCTGTTGGCCGCCCGCAACATCCCTGCGCTGGTTCGGCTGTGTGGCGTCGACGCCGCCGATGTCGCCGATATGGTCATTGAGATCAAATCGCTCGACCCCCGGCCGGGGCTCGCTTTCGATCCGCCGCTCGCTCAACCGATCGTGCCCGATATCCTGATGCGCGCTCAGCCCGATGGCGGTTGGCTTGTCGAGCTCAACGCAGATACCTTGCCCCGCGTCCTGGTCAACAGCCGGTATTTCGCGCGAATATGCCAGGCAACTCGCAACAAAGCCGAGAAAGACTATCTCACGGAGCGGCTGCATGCGGCGAATTGGCTGGTCAAATCGTTGCACCAGCGGGCCACGACCATCCTCAAAGTCGCCGGGGAAATTGTCCGTCAGCAGGACGCCTTTTTTCGCCATGGCGTGCAATCGCTGCGACCGCTGATTCTGCGCGATATCGCCGATGCGATCGGCATGCATGAGAGCACGGTGAGCCGCGTCACCAGCAACAAATACATGGCCACACCGCGCGGGCTCTACGAACTCAAATATTTCTTCACGTCCGCAATCCCCGCATCGGGGGGAAACGGGGCGCATTCGGCGGAAGCGGTCCGCCACCGCATCCGCGGCTTGATAGACGGAGAGCCCCCCGACAGCACGCTCTCCGATGAGCGCATCGTCGAATTGCTGCTGCGGGATGGCGTCGACATCGCCCGCCGCACGGTCGCCAAGTACCGCGAGGCAATGCGCATTCCCTCTTCGGTCCAGCGACGCCGCGAAAAGCTGCTCTCTCTGTGACACAAATGATATCTCGAAGGACCGTTTGATAGCGTTGACGCCATCACCAGGGCTGCCTAGCGTAAGCGGCTTGACCAGCCGCGGACGCGTCCCCACGTCCGCTCTCCGGAAGGCGCAATGGCAGCCCGGCCCCAGCGGGAAGGGATGATCGCATCCATGCAGCTCACAACAACCGGAAAACAGATTGAAATCGGCGAGGCGCTTCGCCGGCATATCGAAGCAAGCCTCGATTCCACCCTCGAGAAATATTTCAAAACCGCGATCGAAGCCCATGTCGTCGTATCGCGGGAGGCTCACCTCACTCGATCGGAGGTTTCGATCCACATCGGCCGCGGGATCGTCGTCAATGCGCATGCCGCGGCCGCTGAGGCTTACGCGGCCTTCGATGCGGCTGCGGATCGTGTGGCCAAGCAGCTGCGCCGCTACAAACGTCGCCTGCGGGATTATCATGCCAAGGCGCGCGATCGCTCGCTCGCGGGCGAACGTGCCATGGCCTATGTGCTAGCGCCCATCGCCGAGGAGACGGAAGAGGTGGACGCCGCCGGGGCCGAAGCCGAGGATCAAGGTGGCGGCGGGCCGGCGGTGATCGCCGAGATGAGCACTGAACTGCCGAGCCTTACCGTCGGCGAGGCGGCCATGCGGATGGATCTCGCAGATGCGCAGGTATTGCTGTTTCGCAACCGCTCGCATGGCGAACTCAACCTCGTTTATCGTCGTCCTGACGGGAATATCGGCTGGATTGATCCCGAGCTCGATCCCGCGCGCCGCATGCGGCATCGCGCTTCCTGAGCCGCGCTGCGTTCATGATTTCCCCTTACCACTGCACCGCTTGGCAAAGGTCTCAGCTAAACGTGTTCCACTCGACGTTTAGCGTGCGGATGGTGAGATAGGTTCCGCGGATCGGGAGCATGGAAATTGCCGATCTGATCACGCCCGGCAGCGTGGTTGCCCAGCTGCGGGCGGTCAACAAGAAGCAGCTGCTTCAGGAGCTGGCAAAACGCGCCTCGGTGATGACCGGGATTCACGAACGTACGATTTATGATATTCTGATCGAGCGAGAACGGCTCGGAACCACGGGCATCGGCATGGGGATCGGGATCCCCCACGGCAGGCTCCCGGGGCTTGCCAAGCTTTATGGCCTGTTTGCCCGGCTCGAACGCCCGATCCCATTCGAAGCGATAGACGAACAGCTGGTCGACCTGGTCTTTCTGCTGTTGGCTCCGGAAACCGCTGGCGCCGACCACTTGAAAGCGCTGGCTCTCGTGTCTCGGCTATTGCGTGATCGCACGGTCTGCGAAAAGTTGCGCGGCACCGACAATGCGGACGCGCTTTACGTGTTGCTCACCGACCGCACTGCCACGCACGTCGCATAGTCAACTCGCGTCCTGCGCCCGAGGCACCAGCGGTCGCAACTTAGTGCACGCTCAATGGCTCCAACTCGTGCTGACGCACCGTTGCAAAGGCTACGTTCCGGTCCGGGAGCACGGCGATCTGTGTGCCGTCAGCAGCGTGGACGGCATACCCGGCAACGTCGTTGACGGTCACGCTCTTGATATAGGCGATATCCTGCATCCCGAAGAGCGCAAAATCTCTGGCCGACATGGGCCGAATTCGTTCGATCTCGTTCATCATAACCTTTCCTTCGGGCCGCGCGGAGAGCGCGACCCCGCCTTACTTACGAGCCCGAGCGGGCCGGCGCGCACCCGGGTGAAACTGTCGAGCCGCTCTTGATTTCAACGCTGCGCACTCGGCTCTCAACCTGGGGACGGATCAGGTCGATATGCAACAGGCCGTTGTCAAGCCAAGCGCCCTTCACTTCGATTCCTTCTGCGAGCACAAATGAGCGCTGGAACTGGCGCGCCGCGATGCCCCGGTGAAGATAGACGCGTTGCGTGTCGTCGGTCTGCTTGCCGCGCACGACGAGCTGGCTGTCCTCGACCGTGATGCCTAGGTCGCTCATTGAGAAGCCGGCCACAGCAAGGGTGATCCGCAAGGCGTCTTCGCCAAGCTGCTCGATATTGTAGGGGGGATATCCGTCGGAGGAGACCTTGTTGACTCGATCGAGCGCGCGCTCGAAATGGTCAAACCCCAACAGCAACGGTGAGTTGAACAACGACAATCGCGACATGCATGCTTCTCCTCTCCGCTGAGCGAGAGTCAGCGGCCGGCCCGTGAAAGGCGCGCGGTCGCAGACCGTGCATCTGCTAGGAGATATTTGGGACCAGGCGGATCGGCAATCAAGCGAGCGGGGCCCAGGCGCACAGTTCCCCTCGAGCTGTCATTCTTGACCCTTACTCCGACACTCGAAATAGTGCGACAATCAATTGCGATCCTGCCGTCGTGGTGCTTCCGACGGAACCGGCGGGCACCCATATCAGGCGTAGTACTTTTCTCGCGTGGGAATTTGGACGGACGGAATGATGTCGAGACGGTTGCTGAACTGGCGCATCCTCTTGGCGCTCTTTTTTAGCGTAAACCTCGCGCTTGCCCCTGCAATTGCTGAGGCGCGGGCAGGCAGCTCTTCGGGCGGCCGCTCATCGAGCATGGGCAGCCGCGGGTCGCGCACCTACGAGAACAACGGCGCGCAGCCGCTGACCCGCAGCGTGACGCCGCCGCCCGAAACGCCGCGGCAACCCGGGTTTGCCCCGGCTGCGCCCTCTCCCGCCTACGGAGGCGGCAGCTTTTTTCAGCGCCACCCGTTTCTGACCGGGCTTGCCGGCGGGTTCATCGGCTCCTGGTTGTTCGGGCATAGCGGCTTCGCCGGAGAGGGAGACGGCGGTTCGTCGGGATCAATGCTCGGCATGTTGCTGCAGCTGCTGATCATCGGCCTCTTGATCTATTTCGCGGTGCGGCTGTTCCGCGGCTGGGCCTTTTCCGGCGGAGCGCGCGGCGGCGGGACCGGTTGGCCTCCGCGTTCGGCTGGAGCAGCGGCGGCCCCGGTGCGGCGCGACCGCGGGCGCGACACCAATGTCTCGGACGACGACCTCAACGCCTTTCAGGCGATCCACGCCGCCGTCCAGGAGGCCTGGAGCAACGCAGATCTTGGGCGGCTGCGACGTCTGATGACGCCGGAAATGCTGAGCTATTTTTCCGAAGAGCTGACCCGCAATGCCAGCCAGGGGGTGCGCAACATTGTCGCCAACGTGCAACTGCTCAAGGGCGATATCAGCGAAAGCTGGGAGGAGGGCGACCGGCAATACGCCAGCGCTTATCTCGGGTGGCGCGCCAATGACTATGTCGTTCGCGCCGGGCGGTCCCCAGGCGACCCCGATTATCTGGTAAGTGGAGATCCCCGCACCCCGGTCGAGTCGGAAGAGATGTGGACCTTCGTCCGGCACCGTGGCGGCGATTGGCTGTTGTCCGCGATCCAGCAGATCTGACCCGATCGACGGGGTCTAGGGCCAAGCGACTAAGGGCGGCAGCGACATCAATATGGCTTCAGGATTGCCGCCGGTCCTCAGCCCGAACAGGGTTCCCCGGTCGTAGAGAAGGTTGTACTCGACATAGCGTCCGCGGCGGACGAGCTGGTGCTGCCGCTGTTCGGCCGTCCAGGGCAGCCGTATTCGGGGCCGCACGATAGCCGGAAAAACCGTGAGGAAGGCCTCGCCGACCGAGCGAAGGAAGGCGAAGTCGCGCTCCCAATCACCGCTGTCGATATAATCGAAAAAGATCCCGCCGGCCCCACGCGGCTCGTCTCGGTGTTTGAGAAAGAAGTATTCGTCGCACCAATCCCTGAAGCGGGAATAGCAGTCGGCATCATAGGATGCGCAAGCGGCGGCGAGACCGGCGTGGAATTCTTTTGCTGCCACCGCGTCGGGATATATCGGTGTGAGATCGGCACCGCCGCCGATCCACGCCTTGCTGGTGATGATGTACCGGGTATTTAAATGCGCAGCCGGAACGAACGGCGAGCACATATGGGCGACCAGCGAGATGCCACTAGCCCAAAAGCGCGGGTCTTCCGAGGCTCCCGGAACGTCCTTGCGGAACTCGGGCGAGAATTCGCCGGAGACGGTCGAAATATTGACTCCGACCTTTTCGAAAACATGCCCGCGCATGACCGAGATCGTCCCGCCGCCGCCGCCGGGACGCTGCCATTCGGTGCGCTCGAAGCGACTGGGCGGATCTTGCCCGGCTGGCTCGCCGGCGAACTCACTCTCGATCGCCTCGAATTCCGTGCACAGCCGGTCGCGCAGTTGGGTAAACCAGGCTTGCGCGCGGGCGCAGCGGTCGAGATCGGGTGGGAATGCGGCTGAGGCGTCACTCATGCGGATGGGAACGCTCCGGTTTGGCGCAAGGCCTCGGAGAGAGCAATGGCGCCGGCCAAGGCGACGTTGAGCGATCGGGCGGGCGGGCGCAAGGGGATCGCGACGCGTGCCGAGGCGGCCCGATGCACAATCTCGGGGACACCGGCGCTTTCTCGGCCCAACAAGATGGTGTCGTCATTTGCGAATACGAACGAGTGCAGTGCGATAGTTCCGGAGATTGTCATCAGGATCAGACGCGTCTCCGGTGAACGGTCGGCGAGGAAGCTGGTCCACGAGGAATGGCGCCGGACGATGAGATGGACCGCATAA
>Ga0070717_10002081_pt1 | contig 14020 bp, 11 predicted proteins | sample LARL113metaG_FD_71366 | JGI IMG/M metagenome (GOLD analysis project Ga0070717, IMG submission 71366) | Corn, switchgrass and miscanthus rhizosphere microbial communities from Kellogg Biological Station, Michigan, USA - LAR L11-3 metaG | ecosystem: Host-associated > Plants > Roots > Rhizosphere ... | reverse complement strand
TGTGACCGGAATGCCAGCCTCCTGCATCTGCGCGACCCAAGCAAGTGAAGCAGTAGCTTCCATGCCGAGCCGCCAGGCTCGTCGGGCAGTAAGTCTGGCCGCCCGTTGTTCTGGGCCGCACAGATGACTGAGCCCTGGGCGCAATGCACGCCGATGCCGACAAAATCGGCAAAGGCTTGACCAGGATTAGACATGACCTCTGCCGCTTCGGGTGAGCCGAGACCGAACACAGTCGGGATGTCAATCGCCGTGTTCTCGAGTATTGTGTTCGCCGTCGCAACTGCGCCGAAGTCACACCCAGCCCGCGTGAATGGCACCCATGGTGCCGGGGCGATCTTGCCGTTCTCGTTGATCATCTCGGGTGTCGTATCGGTGGTGCTGCCCGCCGGGTCAAAGAGCGGCGCCGTCCAATAGGCGAACGAGACGCCGGTCCGGGTCGTGCCATCGGTCTAAAAGTAGCGGAAGCTGTTCGATACCGGCTGCCCCATACGGTCCGGATAAACGCCGGTGAGTGAGGTCAAGATGCCGGTCGCGGTGTGCGAGATCAGCGCAGTGTGGTCGTTCGACATCAGTACGCCGTTGTCCTGGATGAAATTGAGCAGGTGAGGCATCTGCTCGAGATCCGAGGGCACGTCGGGGTTGTCCCGCCGGAAGTGCGTGTTGTCGAACTGGACGTAGATGACATGCTGGATGGCGCCTTTCGGGGATTTGAGCTGGCAGCTATTTGTGGCGGTCGTCGCAGCCGACGTCAGTGGCACAACCAGTAAACCAATTATCGCTAACACGCCAGCGAGATTCAGAATTGTTCCACGCACACGCTGCGCCGACTTTGAAGCTGCAGACTGAGCTTGAACATGGCGAGCCTCCATTCGTTGTATTCTGGTCGTTATATTCGGGACTGAGTAAACGTCCGGTCCCTAGCGTTCCGTTGATATGAAGGATTGAGGGTGCGGCACGCAGACGAGCGCATTGTACTCGATTCGGCTGGCTTCTGAAGAGGGAATATCGGGATGTTTCGCAAGAATTCATTCGCAACAATCGAGACGGTCATACTGCCCTCCGATAGTTTGTATCCTCAATGTTGCTGAATTATGTCGGCTGAATGAAATCTGTGTTAATTCCATGGCCTGAGCCGAGGTATCGAGAAATGGGGTGTGTACCTGTGTAGGGGATTCCCCTATACTGCCGCACGACAGAGTTGACCTAACGTGTGCCCCGTCCTAAGATTACCGCCTGCGGGGGCTAGCTTCTCCATGAACCCCGAAACAGCCGCGAATTCGACCTCAACCGGCGCCCCGATGATCGGGCAGACGATTTCCCACTACCGCATCATCGGGAAACTCGGCGGGGGCGGTATGGGTGTGGTCTATGAGGCGGAAGATGTCCGCCTCGGCCGGCACGTGGCGATCAAGTTCATCCCTGAAAATCTAATGGCCGATAAGAAGTCGATGGAGCGCTTCGAGCGCGAGGCTCGCGCTGCATCACAGCTAAATCATCCGTCCATCTGCACCATTCACGAAGTTGAAGATCACAATGGGTATCCGTTCATTGTGATGGAGAAGCTGGAGGGCGAGAGCCTGAAACAGCGGATCCACGGCAAGGCGATGGAACTGGATCAGCTGCTGGAGATCGCAGTTCAGGTGGCGGACGCTCTGAGCGCTTCGCACTCCAAGGGGATCATTCATCGCGATATCAAGCCAGCAAATATCTTTTTGACCAAGAGCGGGCAGACCAAGGTGCTCGATTTCGGCCTCGCCAAGCTGATCCGCGATGATCATCTCGCAACCAGTGAAGAGACTCCCGTCGAAGATTCCCTCACCGCTGTGGGCGTGATTCCCGGCACGGCAGTTTACATGTCGCCGGAGCAAGCCCGCAGCGAGGCACTCGACCCGCGCAGCGATCTGTTTTCCTTCGGGGTGGTGCTCTATGAAATGGCGACCGGGAAGAAACCCTTTACCGGAAACAACGTTGTAACCACGCTAGATGCCATCCTGAACCAAAAACCTGTCTCCCCACTCAAAGTGAATCCCGCCCTGCCCAGCGACTTGGAAGGCATCATCGGGAGGGCGATGGAAAAGGATCGTGGCAAACGCTACCAGAGCGCGGAAGCCATGAAGGCTGACCTGCAGGCTTTGAAAAAGGAAACAGAATCAGGCTTGACCAAGACGGGGCGACGGGAAGGCTTGCCATACCGAATCGTGACGGATACGTTTCAGACCTCCAGCAAACCACAGAAATATCTTCTGCTGGCCGTCACTGCCCTACTCATCACTGTACTGGTGGCCGTGGGAGCATGGTGGATCAAGCATCGCATGGGAGGCGGGGTTGCCCCAACGAACACTATCGCTGTGCTTCCCCTGCAAAATATCAACGGAGATTTCAGCGTTGACTTTCTCCGTTTTGCGCTGGCCGATGAAATTTCCAATGTCCTCACGTACACACGGACACTGGACGTTCGTCCCTCTTCCATCACACGAAAATATGCAGGCGCGGACGTGGATCCGCAGCAAGTGGGCCGCCAACTGCACGTCGCCCACGTCCTGACCGGACACTTTCTGAAGGAAGGAGACCGTCTGCGCATCACGCTGGAGGCCGTGGAAGTGGCCAGTGACCGGCTCTTTTGGCAAGCCAATATCAGCGCGTCCAGCCAGGACCTGATCTCGTTGCAGGACCACCTTGGCAAGGAGGTGCGTCAAGGCTTGCTACCGGCTTTGGGTGCGGCCGGCGGCTTTCTCGAAACTGGTACCCGGCCGAAAAGCCAGGAAGCATACGACCTATATTTGCATAGCCTCGCCCTGCCCCGCGATTCCGGGCCGAATAAGGACGCCATCGCAGTACTGGAACACGTGGTGGCAACCGACCCAAGCTACGCTCCCGCCTGGGAAGAGCTCGGTTTGCGTTACTACTATGACGCGGATTACTCCAATGGCGGAGAGGAGATGTTCCACCGGTCCAACAAAGCTTATGAGCGGGCGCTGGCACTCGACCCAAGCCTGATGATCGCGGCCAGCCAGCTGATCGATAACCGCGTAGAGCGCGGCGAACTGGGGAAGGCATATGAAGCAGCACAAGCCTTGGTCAAGCGGCGCCCTGAAAGTGCACAGGCACATTTTGCTTTGGCATATGTTCTCCGCTACGCCGGGATGCTCGAGCAATCGGTCCGTGAGTGCGATACTGCGCTGGCGTTGGATCCTACGAACTATCTGCTCCGCTCCTGTGCTTGGGCCTTCATGGATCTGGGCAAGACTGGGCGCGCGAAGGATTTTGCGGAACTCGATGCTGGCTCAGAATGGGCGAATTATGTCACTCCCTCGCTCCTTCTCCGCGAAGGCAGGATTGCCGAAGCCCGCGCTGCCGTGAAGACGATGCCAACGAACCCGCGCTATCATCGAGATCTGCTTCAGGCTTGCCTGGACGGTTCCGCATCAGAATTGGATCGTCTGGCCCACGACGCCGAAACCAATGGCCCGTCAGAAGCCGATCCCGAAGTGGCGTATCACCAGGGAGCAATCTTTGCCTACTGTGGGAAGAAGGATGCTGCCTTTCGCATGCTCAGGACCGCTATCGAGACTAACTACTGCTCCTATTCCAACCTGCTTTCCGATCCCTTGGTGAGAAGCCTCCACAGCGATCCGAAGTTTGATGAAATTCTCACCGCTGCGCATGCGTGCCAGGATGCCATTCAGACAGGAAGCCACTAATTCGGATAGCATGACGCAGCAGCTAACTTTTCTCCGCTCATGAAGTCGAAAACATAACCACGAGGATAACGGGGCCACTGAGAAAAGACCCTCGGTGTCGTCTGTGGTTGTGTTTGAGGCCTGAATCCAGGAAAAATCTTGGCTCCCATTCTCGCGATGCACAATCCTATAACCATGATTAAGACCGGTCGTGCTGGAGGATCCTTTCGTCTAGCTTCGTTGGCATTCTGTTTCGCGATGCTTTTATCCTTGCCGGGGCTAAGTCAGGCCCCGGCGCCGCACAACCCTTACCAGCCGCTGCCCCAGGACACAGGCGCTCTCGGCCTGAAGCAGATGCTGCTTCGGCTCCAAACCACGGCGCGGCTGATGCAGGTCACTGCGCATCCCGACGATGAAGATGGCGGCATGCTCACGTTGGAGTCGCGCGGAAACGGCGATGCCGTCCTGTTGATGTCTCTAACCCATGGCGAAGGCGGGCAGAATAAACTCGGCAGTAACTTGTTCGACGAACTGGGAGTTCTGCGCACACTGGAACTGAAAGGCTCGGATCGGTATTACGGCGTCGAGCAGCGCTTCAGTCATGTGGCGGATTTCGGATATTCGAAAAATCCCGAGGAGACATTCGAGAAGTGGCACGGGCATGACATCGCTCTTGCGGACATCGTGCGCGTCATACGCACGTTCCGTCCGGATGTGCTGATCGCGCGCTTCTCAGGCACGGAGCGAGATGGCCATGGACATCATCAGGCTTCGGCCATCCTGACGAAAGAAGCGTTTCGGGCCGCCGCCGATCCCGAGCGCTTTCCTGAGCAAATTGCGGCGGGACTTGCGCCTTGGCAGCCGAAGAAGCTGTACATCGGAAATGTCTGCGGCTTTGGAGCGATGACCTGTCCGACGGAAAATTACACTGTGAAGCTGAATACCGGAGTGGTGAACCCGGCGCTCGGCATGTCGTATGTGCAGTTCGCCATGGAAGGGTTGCGGCACCAGTTATCCCAAGGAGCCGGGGGCTGGACGGTGGAACCTGGTGACCGTTTCGCGTATTACAAGTTAGTGGATTCGGTGCTGCCGCCAAAGACGGACAAAGACGGTCATGAGAAAGATTTCTTTGATGGGATTGATACCAGCTTGCCGGGGCTGGCTTCACGCCTGGGAGATGAAGAGAAAAAGGTTCCGCAATTGAGGCCAGCCTTGGTCAAAATTGCGGATGAACTGAAGCAAGCCGCCGCACAATCGGAAACAAGCCCTGATGCCGCCGTCCGGCCGTTGCTTGCAGATCTAGAGTCTCTTAGCCATTTGCTGGGCGAGGGTAGCAATCTGAGCCCTTCCGCGCGTAAAGATCTGCTGATCCGACTGCAGGAAAAGGAAGAGCAGATCCAGGCCGCTCTGAATTTTGCGCTGAATGTCTCAATCGAGGCGACGGGCGTCATTCCTGATAGCGGAATTCCGAATCAGCAGAACACACTTGCGATCTCTCCAGGACAAAAGTTCACCATCCATGTGAAGTTCCACAACGGCTCGAAGCATCCGCTCTGGCTTAAAGACATAATGGTTGACGGAATGATTCCCGCCGCTGTTGCCGAGCCAAAGCAGGTATTACAGCCAGGCCGCGACTACGAGACGAGTTTTCAATTTCAACTTCTCTCTGGGTTTCCAGTCACCCGTCCGGCGCTGCACCGCAACGACCCCGAGCGCGACGCCGTCTACACTGTCGATGAGCCTCAGTACGCGACACTGCCTTTCCCGCCACCTCCTTTTCGGGTCATTGTTCATTACGATGTCACAGATCTCGCCCCGCCAACCGATGGCGATCCCGCCGTCCAGACTTACGCCACTCTTCCTGAGATTTCCATGCCGGTGCTTGTACCTTTTACGGATGAGAAGGGCCAGCAGCAAAGCCGGCCTCTGAATGTCACCCCGATCTATTCCGTCATGCTCGAGCCGGGAGAGCAAGTCATTCGGGTTGCTAACGGCACGGCAACGACGGTAAAAGTTGGCGTGAGCTGCAATCTGACAGGCGCGCAACCCGGCCAATTGCGTTTGGAAGTGCCCGCGGGCTGGCGCGTCGAGCCAAACGAATTGCCAGTGCATTTTTCTAAACGGGGCGACAAGCAGGACCTTGAATTCAAAATTTTCCCGGAGACTCTGAAAGAAGGCGAAACGCAGATTCGCGCTGTGCTGACTTCCGGCGGCAAGACTTATATCGAGGGATACAGCCTGGTCACGCGCGAAGATCTGGAGAGCACTTATTACTATCAACCTGCGATTCAGCGCGTCAGCATTGTGGATGTAAAAATCCCCAACGATCTGAAGATTGGGTACGCCATGGGCGCGGGAGATGACATTCCGACTGTGCTGAGACAGATTGGATTGGACGTTACCGTGATCCTGGCGGAGAAGTTGGCGAGCGAAGACCTGAGCCGCTACGGGACAATTGTCCTCGGCATCCGTGCGTACGATACGCAAAAGGATGTCGGGACAAATAACAAGAAGCTGCTTGATTATGTTTCCGCAGGCGGGACTCTAATTGTGCAGTACGACACTGGAGTCAGCGACTTTAATAGTGGGCGCTTCACGCCATTTTCAGCCCAGTTAAGTCGTGCACGCGTTTCGGTCGAAGAGGCGCCCGTGGAGATTCTTGCGCCGGATGATCCCGTTTTTCATTATCCCAATCAGATCACACGGCGAGATTTCGACGGCTGGGTACAGGAGCGCGGATTATATTTCATGAACCAGTGGGACAGCAATTTCAAGGCGCTGCTGTCATGCCACGATCCGGGAGAACAGCCGCAAAAAGGTGGATTGCTGAAAGCCCAGTACGGCAAGGGCGTGTATATCTACAACGCTTACGCGTTCTTTCGGCAGTTACCTGCGGGCGTCCCTGGAGCGATTCGGCTATACGTAAATTTGCTAGCTGCAGGCCATGGCGCTAGGCATTAGCGTTCCTTCTGCCTCTGTGATCCCCTGTGGCCTCTGTGGTCAGGTTTTTAACCACAAGAAACACCGAGGATCACAGAGTTCTTATGCGACGTGACTCCTCCCAATCCGCCGAAGACAGCTCGCCGCAGCTCATTCGCGGCATCAGCTTAGGCAGCGCGACCGCGCTGAACATGATTGACATGATCGGCGTGGGCCCGTTCATCACGATTCCGTTGATCGTGAATGCGATGGGCGGCCCGCAAGCCATGCTTGGCTGGATTCTCGGCGCCTTGTTCGCCATCTGCGACGGCCTGGTATGGGCGGAGCTGGGCGCGGCATTGCCAGGCTCCGGCGGATCATATCGCTATCTTCGCGAAATTTACGGCCCGAATCGGCTAGGGCGGCTGGTCTCATTTTTGTTTATCTGGCAACTTTCGTTCAGCGCACCACTTTCGATTGCTTCAGGATCAATTGGACTCGCAGGCTACGCTTCTTATTTCTGGCCTTCGCTTCAAAATCAATACGCATCCCGCGATTGGAGCCTCGCGCTACCGCTGCTTGGGATACTGCAATTACGGTGGCTGGTTTCCGGCGCAACATTTGTGGCGATCGGCATCGTCTTGGTTGCAACTCTTCTTCTCTATCGCAAAATCACGCGCATCGGATGGATGTCAAAACTGCTGTTGGCTGGTGTGCTGAGCACAATTGGCTGGATCATTTTTGCCGGACTAACTCACTTCAATGCTGCCCGCGTCTTCAGCTTCCCGCCTGGCGCATTTGCGTTATCACACGATTTTTTCCTCGGTCTGGGCTCGGCGATGCTTATCGCAACCTACGATTATTGGGGCTACTACAACATCAGCTTCCTCGGAGATGAAGTCAAAGAGCCGAGCAAAACCATTCCACGCGCGCTGCTGCTATCCATTTTGCTGGTGGCATGTCTATATGTGGTGATGAACGTCAGCATTCTGGCCGTGGTGCCGTGGCAAGAGCTTATTCATCCGGTGCAATCGAACCGCGGATTATTCGTGGTTTCGATTTTCATGCAACGGATTTATGGCGTCTGGGCAGCAAATCTGGTAACTGCGCTGGTGATGTGGACCGCGTTCGCTTCCGTGTTTTCGTTGATGCTCGGCTATTCGCGCGTTCCTTACGCGGCAGCTCTGGACGGCAACTATTTCCGGGCGTTCGCACGCGTGCACCCGCAACACCGCTTCCCGTATGTTTCGCTGCTGGCGTTGGGCGGCGTGGCCTTCCTCTTCTGTTTTTTCTCACTGGCTGATGTCATTGCGGCGCTGGTTGTAATTCGCATCCTGCTGCAATTTTTAGTCCAGGCGATTGGCGTCATCGTGCTGCGGATTCGCCGTCCCGATCTTCCGCGCCCGTTCCGCATGTGGTTCTATCCGCTGCCGGCGCTGATTGCGAGCTTTGGATTTGCATTCATTCTCATTTCGCGCAAGAACTTCCTAAAGGAAATCCGCTACGCCGCCGTTATCCTCATCGCCGGTCTCCTGATCTACTTTATTCGAGCCTGGCGAAATCGGGATTGGCCGTTCGGCCAAACCCTGCCGGTTGCAGTTAGCGAGGTTCCGACGAATTAGTATGGCTGCAGGAGTAAAAACATCGATGGCGGAGAGCTTGCCTCGAAGGCCGATGGCTTCAGCTTGGGCGCCGATGCAGGAACCGTTGTTTCGATCATTGTGGATTGCCGCAGTCATCTCCTACACTGGCACCTGGATGCAGAACGTAGGCGCGGGCTGGCTGATGACCCGGCTCACGATGTCACCGCTGATGGTGAGTCTGGTTACGGCGGCGACTACATTGCCTGTGTTTCTTGTCATGTTGCCTGCCGGCGCGCTGGCGGACCTCGTCGACCGCCGGCGCTTTTTGCTGATGACGCAGAGCTGGATGGTCGCCGCTTCGGCTGTGCTGGGCATTCTGACTTTGCTGAATTTAGTCACGCCGTGGGTGCTGCTTGCATTCACCTTCCTCCTCGGCCTCGGTGCCGTCACGAACGATCCCGCGTGGCAGGCGATCACACCGGAAATTGTTTGCGCGGAAAATCACTCGTCAGCAGTGGCGTTGAACTCGGTGGGATTTAATGTCGCGCGAGCGGTGGGTCCAGCTCTGGGCGGACTGGTGATTGCGGCCTCCGGGTCTGGATGGGCGTTTCTGCTGAATGCAGCGTCTTTCTTTGGCGTGATTTTCTTTTTATATCGCTGGAAGCGGCCGCATTTTGAGCATCTGGAGACCGGCAGAGTTGGCGATGCTCTGCTCGCTGGATTGCGCTATGTGCGCGGTGCTGTGGTGGTGCGCTCGGTCCTGATTCGGACAGCAGCCTTCAGCCTGGCTGCAAGTTCATTGCCGGCGCTTCTTCCAATCATTGCGCAACCACACGGGGCGACGGGTTACGGATTGTTGCTCGGGTCATTCGGATTTGGCGCACTTGCCGGGGCGACGGTTTTACCTCGAATGCGCAGCCGCTTTTCTGTGGATGGAGTTGTCGTTTTCGCTATCCTGCTTTTTGCCGCAATGACGTGTGCTGCTGGACGCACGCAGTCTTTTGGATGGCTGAGCTTGGTATTGTTCGCCAGCGGGACCGCATGGATCGCGATTCTCGCTTGTCTCAATGTTGCCGCGCAGACTATGTCTCCATCATTTTTGCGGGCACGGGCCTTATCAATGTACCTCCTCGTACTGCAAGGCGGCATGGCGCTGGGCGCCACCGCATGGGGCGCGCTCGCTACGCGGGTTGGGGTTCCGCAGGCGCTGCTGTTCGCGGCCGTTGCACTGATGGCTGGACTCGTGACAGTTCCCCATCATCGGCTCACTTCGCGTGAATTAGAATTCACACCATCGGTTGTGCGGGATTGACTCGGGTTTCCGATTTTTATTGCCACATTTTAGGAGGATTCATGAGGAGCACGAAAATAGTATTTGCTGCTTTGTTTGTGCTGTCATGTTGCGGTGCTGTTTGGGGACAGGCCGCCAAGACCGATCAGCCCCAAACTGTGACTCAGGTGTTGGACCATTCGGTCAGCAATGTGGAGCACGAGTTTGTTTCCGCGGCCGATGCAATGCCCGAAGACAAATACTCATTCGCGCCGACGAATGGCGAGTTCAAGGGCGTGCGGACGTTCGCGCAACAGGTAAAGCACGTAGCGGCCACGAACTACATGGTCGCCTCAGGAATTTTGGGAGAGAAGCCGCCGGTTGAGATTGGAAGCGAGAACGGGCCTGACTTGATCAAGAGCAAGGCCGATATCATGAAGTTTTTGAAGGACTCGTTTGCTTATGCGCACAAAGCGGTCACTAGCGTCGACGAGAAGAATCTGGTCGCGCCGATAAAAGATCCTTTTGGAGAGCGGCCTTCGGTTACGCGGCTTGCGCTGGCATCAGTTTTCGCCTGGCATTCGTTCGACCACTATGGGCAAATGGTCGAATATTTGCGGATGAACGGAATTATTCCGCCCGCCAGCCGGCAGTAAAGGATCAGCAATGAGGTGCAGCGGCGTCCGCTCGTGGGTTAGCCTTCCAGCCGCGGATTTCTCGCGCCCCCTTGTGCGTAATCTCGGCGGGGATAAGCTCCGCACTCAGGCCTCGATTGTGGAGATGAGCATGTATTTTCGTAATGATTCGGTCGACGTTGCTGTTGCTGTCGAGGAAAATCAGCATCGAGGGTCCCGCTCCGCTCAGAGCCGAGCCCAGAACCCCTGCCTGCCCCGTCAACTCCTGTAATGCTGGCAATAGCGGGCACAACGGAGCGCGATAGGGCTGATGAATGCGGTCTTCGAGCGACGAGGCCAGGAGATCACGGCGGCCTTGAACAAAAGCGGCCAGCAACAGCATTGAGTTTTGAATATTGACGACCGCATCCGCTCGAGAGTATTGCTCCGGGAAAACGCGGCGCGACTGCTCTGTCGAAAGCGCCTGATCAGGAACAGCCAGCAGCAAAGGCCACTTCCCTTTCGGCACAATCGTGGCTACTTGGGCTTCGGCTTCGCCCGACATGCGCGCGATCGCGAGTCCCCCATACCAACATGCAGCAGCATTATCCGGATGGTGCTCGCGCCACGAAGCTTCACCCACAATTCGAGCATCGTCCCAACGCAGCCGCCCAAAGCGAACCGCAAGAGCAATGCCGGCGAGGCGCGCGGCTGCCGAGGAACCGCACCCCTTGCCAATGGGAATCTCGTTTTCTATGTGCAGCGCCAGCGGCTGAATGCGCTTTGATTCTCGTTGCAGGATTTCAGAATAGGTCGTGAGAATCAGGTGATTCTCAAGTTGCGCACAAAGGTCGGCGTCACGGCCACGAGCGGCTATAGAAAATTCTTCCGAAATGTCAGCCCGAATTTTGAGAAACAATCCTAAGGCAAGAGCCGCGGCATCGAAGGCTGGGCCGAGATTAGCCGAAGTGGCAGGCAGCGCCAGCTTGAGAGATGCGCTGCGCACTGACGAAGGGTTTGACTTTGCAGGCATGAGGACGAGCGATCAGACTTCGTTGAAAAAACCCTACTGTCTCGCTGCGGTCCTCCTTTCCTTCACCAGCCGGAGCGACGAATACGCAGCAGCTCCCGCGACGATGATGTTAGCTGCAATGACAGGCTTGGAATGGATCATCACCCCGTAGGTAATCCAAAAGAGAGCGGCGACAGACTGGATCCAGCGCAGTTTCGCCGGATCTTTCGAAAAGTACGAAATCGTAAACACCGCCGTGGCGATCCAGCCTACTCCATCGAGCATAGACACTCCCGTTCCCTTCCCCAATCAAGCTGCTTCTACGCCTGTTCGAGAACTTTCAGTACTGCTTCTACACTTGCATCCAGCACCATCGGCGCGCGTTGCTGCTCCTTCAGAATTGCAGCTTCATCTTTCTTATCTGTAAACAAATCTCCACGATGAAACTTAATGGTGAAATCCGGATCCTTCAACATGTGTCCGGTCAGGATGAGCACAACAGAGTCATTGCGTTTGATGAAGCCCTGCTTCACTAATTTTTTCAATCCCGCAAGCGTCACCGCGGACGCCGGCTCGCAACCGATGCCATCGGTGCCAATTTCTGCTTTGGCCAGCGCGATCTCGACTTCGCTTACCTGTTCGACCGTACCGTCTGTTGCTTCCAGAACACGCACAGCCTTTTTCCACGAGGCCGGGTTACCGATGCGAATGGCCGTGGCCATGGTGTCAGCTCGCATCGGCGAAAGTTTCTTTCCGCCGCTCTCGCGCATAGCGCGCACCAGCGGATTCGCCCCTTCCGCCTGAATGATGGAAATTTTTGGCAGTCTCGAAATCAAGCCGAGTTCTTTCATTTCCATGCACGCCTTTCCGATTGCCGAGGAATTTCCCAAGTTGCCTCCGGGAACGATGATGTGATCTGGAGCCTCCCAGTTGAACTGCTCGAGCAACTCAATGGCAACGGTCTTCTGGCCCTCCAGTCGATATGGGTTAACCGAGTTCAAAAGGCACACCGGCATCCGCTGTACAACTTCATTCAACACGCGCATGCAGCCGTCAAAGTCGGTTTTCAGTTGGCATGTGACCGCGCCGTAGTCGAGCGCCTGCGACAGCTTCCCCCAGGAGACTTGTCCCTCCGGGATCAGCACCACACTGCGCATACCTCCCCGCGCTGCATATGCTGCCATTGAAGCCGAAGTATTGCCCGTGGAAGCACAAGCGACCCAGCGAAATCCTTCCATCCGCGCGAAAGTGGCAGCCACAGTCATTCCGGTGTCTTTGAAGGAGCCGGTGGGATTCATGCCTTGGTGCTTGGCAAAGAGTGTCTCGACTCCCGTGCTGCGGGCGCAATTCGGAAGCTCGTAAATCGGGGTGTTTCCTTCCCTGAGGCTTACCAGGCTTGCGGGAGCACTCGGGGCAGGCAAGAGTTCACGGAACCGCCACACGCCACTTTGATCCGCGTATGCGTTCGATTTGCGACGTTCGCTCCAACTAGCCTTTAGGTCTTGCGGCCGCAGAACAGTGTCGGCGCGTTTCCATCCTGGATACGTGACTTCCAGCAGATCGTCGCAATCCGGACAGCGGAAGTTCCGGCCTGCGCTTCGGCGCACAGATCCACACCCGATGCAGCCCAGTTGCGTGCTTCCCTGCGCAAGGTTTGTCCCGACGTCTTGCATTCGCTACAAGAATAAAGGAAGGACCGATTATTTGCCGCCGCGAAGGTATTTATCTGTTTTGCTGATCCAGTCTTCCCGTGGTGGGTTGAAGACATCCAGATCAACCGTATCAACCAGCGCTTGAGCTTTGTGCGGCATGTGCGGAGGGATAGTCAGGACCTCGCCTGCATTTACGACAATTTCTTTCCCATCAATCCAGAACTTGAGAGCGCCTTCGAGAATATAGGTGATCTGCTCATTGTGATGGCTGTGCAGCGGAACAATGCAGCCCTTTTTCAGCAACACGCGCGCCAGCATGATGTTCTGCCCCACGACTAATTGACGCTGCAGCAGCGGGTTTAAGTCCTCAAGCTCAACCCTGGACCAGGGGAGGTACCTCAGTTCGGCTTTCTTCTTGTCGGTTCGCTTCTTGCCTCCGACCCGGTGAACCTGCTCTTTCAAGCCGCGACGTCCGCGCGATTGCTGGCGGGATGCCTGCGCCACATTTCTAGACTTCGACATTAGTGCGCCTTTCCTTCATAGATCGCAACTGCGTTGTCGTGCAGGTAGCCGTGGGCAAGTTGCAGCGCCGGGGCCTCGCTGACTTCGCCTTCGGAGATCATTTCAGCTAAAGCCGCAGCCAGCGCCGTACGCGATGACTCGACTCCCAGCCAGTAGCTCTCTTCCGCACCCAGCGTTTCATTGTACGGAAACGCATCCGTACCGAATGTGATCTTATCCGGAAAGGTTTCCAGCCACTGCTTGAGCAGGTGCTTGAACTCCGATGGATATAGCAGAATTTCTGTTTCCGAGGTGTCCAGGTAAACATTCTTGACTGCCGCCAGCCAGATCGCCTGGCGATCGTAAGGATATCCACCGTGAATCATCACGAAAATAGTATTGGCATAGCGTGGGTCGCGCAGAATGTTCTCCAGGTTCAGGATGTTACTTTCAGAGAGATTGAAATAATCGCCGATGCCAACTGCTGAATGGATGTGAACCGGAAGATGCAATCTGCCGCCCTCGCGCACGAGGTAGCGGAAAATGAAATCCTGAAAGGTCCGGTACTCCTGCTCGCTCGGAATACCGCCGCTCAGGAACCGCTGGTAGATATCTTCAGCTTCTTCGCGACCCGGATCGCCGAACTTCGTCGGACGGAAGTAAGCGACTTCAAACTTCATCGCGATCCCGCCCTTCTTCTGATTGTCTTCCAACGTGCGGGTTACGAAGGCAAGGTAATCATCGAATTTTGCGGGGAGCTTGCTAACGTTTTCCTGCTGCATCCAGCGG
>Ga0070717_10002080_pt1 | contig 14023 bp, 7 predicted proteins | sample LARL113metaG_FD_71366 | JGI IMG/M metagenome (GOLD analysis project Ga0070717, IMG submission 71366) | Corn, switchgrass and miscanthus rhizosphere microbial communities from Kellogg Biological Station, Michigan, USA - LAR L11-3 metaG | ecosystem: Host-associated > Plants > Roots > Rhizosphere ... | reverse complement strand
CTAGGTAAGGCGGGCATTGCGACGCTAGTGATCGAGCGCAGAGCTGGAGTAAGTGATATTCCGAAAGCGATAGCGCTCGATGATGAAGGGCTGCGCATCTGTCAAGCCATGGGCCGAGGCCTGGCTCTGCGCGACTGCATCCTATCGGACCTCTCTGTCGAGTGCGAATCGGAGGGCCGGCTCCTGGCAAAAGTGGTACCACAGAGAAGGAGCAACGGCTACCCCCTCATCTCAACATTCTACCAGCCAGAATTTGAAGCAGTCCTGCTGGATGGACTGCGCCACTTTCCCTGTGTCGAAGTGCGCTTTCAACATACGGTCGAGTCGCTCAAGCAAGACGCGGATGGCGTGATCGTTGCTACGCGCACGCCGGAGGGAACGCTCCAGCAGGTGCGATGCGCCTACCTGCTCGCCTGCGACGGCGGGAGAAGCACGGTACGCCACTCACTCAACATTCCCTTGCAAGGCATGACCTTTGAGCAACAATGGCTGGTGATCGACGCCCTTATTGGGGAAACCCCGCAGAACGAGTGTGTGACCATTTTCTGCAATCCCCAACGCCCGGCGGTCGCCATTCCGGCGCCCAATCATCGCAGGCGCTGGGAATTTATGCTCCTGCCCGGCGAAACGATAGAGGCCATGCTGGAACCGGCAACAATTTCCGCATTACTTCAACAAGCGGGCGCATCGCCTCCAACACAAATCGTTCGCCAGGCCGTGTATACATTCCACGCGGCACAGGCTAAAACATTCTCGCAAGGACGCGTGTTCCTTTTAGGAGATGCCGCCCACATGATGCCCCCCTTCGGCGGCCAGGGATTGAATAGCGGACTGCGCGACGCCCATAACCTGGCCTGGAAAGTGGCGATGGTCCTGCAGGATCGCGCGGCTGCGTCACTCCTTGAAACGTATCACCATGAACGCTCCAGGCAGGCCGCTCGCATGGTGGCCTTCGCATCGATATTAGGCACAATTTTTATGTCAACAGCACGCCCCCTGGCTTACTGCCGCAATCTCCTCATACGCCTGCTCTATGCGCTGCCTCTGACGCGCGCGTATCTGATGGAGATGCGCATCAAGCCCCAGGCGAAATATAAAGCGGGTTTCTTCGTATTCAAGGGTCGCAAACGCGGCACGGTTGGAACGCTCCTGCCGCAGCCGGAGGTCACTACCCCGCAGGGCCGGCGTGTCCTGCTCGACGAGGTGCTGGGAGCGGGTTTTACCCTGCTGCGCCGCCATCACGATCCAGAAGAAGCCTTTGCAAGCGTGAAAACCGCCTTCTGGGAACACCTGGGGGCGCGCTTCGTCTGCATCCAGATCGGTGACGTGCCTCCAAAAAGCAGCACAACAAAGCACTCCCACCGCCACGACGCTCACCGCGAACAAAACGAGCCGCACAGTTTACAGCCATTTCCGCTGGTAGTTGTCCATTCAACGGACCCGGATTTGCTCAGCAAGTGCCAGGATCGCTTCGTTGTCGTCCGCCCCGACCGCTTCATTCTGGGCGCCTTCACAGAGGAAGGGGCTGATGCGTTTGTCGCGGCTTTGCAACGCTTGCTGTCACCATCCATCGCACCACTATAGATTCGGCGCATTCTGCAATAGCGTATCGTACAGCATCTCGTAGCGCGCACGAATAGCCTCACCATAAGGACTCAGGGCCTGTAGAGAGTAGTCGCGCTGCTCCAGGGCCGAGAGCGCGGTCTCGGCTGCCAGGCGGCCGCTCGTCAGCGCGCCGGAGATGCCCTCAGCCGTCAGGGGATGCACGAGCGCCGCCGCGTCACCCACACAGAGCACATGGTCGCCGTAGAGCGCTGTGCCGCGCATGCCCGACCAGATAGGAGCAGCTCCAAGTTGCCCTTGTAAGGCCGCGGCGGCGGTACGTTCGTTGACGGCCGGACTCTGCAAAAATGCGCGCAGCGCCCGGGCGAGGTCAGGGTGATGTGTACGCAACTGCTGCATGTGCGCGATCACTCCCACATTGGCCAGCCCATCGTGCATGGGGAATATCCAGTAGTAATAGGTTCCAGGTTCGGTATGCATGTAAAATTCCATTGCACCGTCTGCATCTTTCAGCCGCTCCACGTTCTGATAGTACCCGCGCATGGCGGTAAAGCGCGTCATGCGTACTTCTGGGCCGGTAAGTGGGGCAGTGATGCCCTGTTCGAGCAGTGACTTGCGCAGTTGCCGCGCCAGGTGCGAACCAGAACCATCAGCCGCAATGACGATGCGCGCCTGTATACGCAGCGGAGCACCTTTGTGGATACCGACCGCGATTACCCCACGTGGCTGAACTTCCGCTAACGTGTGAACAGTCATTTGGTCTAACCAGGATGCTCCCGCTTGAAGCGCATGCTCGCAAAGCAGGGCATCAAAGCCGAGACGCGGGGCAACATAATTTGTGCCGAAATGCTCGGTAGCAGTACACGCGCTGATCGTCTCTGTCCCATACAGCCATAAGGCGACCTGGCGACTTTCGGAGTAACGAGCTTGCACCGCGCCGGCAATTCCCATCAAGGCAAGTTCCTCTAAGGCGGCTGTGATAATGCCATCGCCACAGCGTTTATCGCGAGGAAAGGCAAAACGATCAACCAGCAGCACGTCAGCTCCCCGGTGAGCGAGATGGTAGGCTGCCGACGAGCCTGCCGGCCCGGCGCCGACGATCAGGACATCATAGCGATGCTGTGCTGCGAGAGCCGGATCAACGGTCGATTGAAATGCAGGTGCATTTGGCATTGTGTACTCCCTCTGTTTACTTTACGAGCAGCCGACGTGGTGTGACCGGGCGAGCCAATCATGTAACTGGACGCTCTCCCAGTCCCAAAATGCACGGTTCCATCCAGTTGGAAAGTGAGCATGGAGCGTTTTGGGCCATCTAGATGCGCTCATTAGGAAAACGCTTGTATCCCTGCTTCAATCACCCCAACCACGTAATAGTAACGCACGGTTCTCTACGTTGGCAAACGGTAGCTTTTTGGTAGGCATGATCGTTACAATAGTGGTATGGAGATAGGCACAAGCATAATAACCATGAAAAGAGAGGAAAAGCAAAGGAGGGCGACCTTTTGGTAGTATCAGAACGGCGAAAAAGTAACTTGCCCGAAGAAAACCAACCTGTCATGTAGATGTCACCTGGATGCCATTGTGTGGTGTGCTGACTTTATTCATATTTGTCTTAGGACGAATCCGTACTGTGAGCGTATTCACAGAGTTTCAGTGACCAATATCATCGCATCAAATAAAATCATTTAAACTTGCCTATGGAACACTGTGGTTACCTGGCATGAGCAACGTCACGAGCCTCTCCGGCTAAGATGTTTGTTGCCAAAGGTGTTTCTTTTTTTTTGAGAAAAATACTTGTTTAATAAGCACATGCCTTTTGCTAGATTCGACGGGAATAAAGACCTATGGACGACATGGACAAGAAAGTTAACTTTGTCTATAGAAAGGGAGAGCGGATTGGGCGGTATGAGATTGTTAATACACTGGATCAGGCCAGGTTCAAGGACAGATACCTGGGACAGCAGATTCCTCTCCACATACCGGTGATCATCGAAGTATTCCAACCCCCCCTGATAGACGCGCTGAAGCAAAACTTTCTGGATCGGGCCCAAATTCTGATGAAGCTGAAGCACCCCAATATTCTGCGATTACGAGATGCAGGTGTGCGAAACCGTTACCCTTTCCTGGTTATCGATAGTGCGTCATACCTAACGTTAAGACAGGTATTTCTCCCAGGGAGCATACAGCCCCTCGCAGAGTTATTGTCGCACCTCAAGCAGATTGCTGCTGCACTCCAGTATGCACACCATCAGCAGGTGCTTCATGGAGATATTCAGCCAGAGAACGTCTTGCTGGATGGGAACAATAACGTCTTGCTCTGGGGCTTTACGTTTGAGGCGGTTATGCAGAATCTAGAGCACCTCAATTACCAGCTAGCCGGGATGATGCCGGAGGCGGTCGCATATACCGCGCCGGAGCAGATACGAGGGAAGGCAGAGCCAGCCAGTGATCAATACTCGCTGGCCATTCTCATCTATGAACTGCTCTGTGGAGCGTTGCCATTCACAGGTTCCTCCATCGAGGTGGCGCACCAGCAGATGCACGCGCTGCCACCTTCGCTGAGGCAGAGGGTGCCGGCTATCTCCGCGGGGGTCGAGGGGGCCATCATGAAGGCGCTGGCGAAAGACCCCGAGCAGCGCTTCAGCGATATTCAAACATTCATCAACACATTGGAGCAGGAGCAGATTGCGCAATCCAGAGCTGCGGCGGCGCAAACACAGCCAGCGCCTGCCCAACCAGCCAGAGTGGCTGCTCCGCCGGCGTTGCCGCAAGCAGTTATGCCCAAAGCATCGCCTCCACCTGTCGCACCGGCACCGGTGAAGGGCAACCCCTCACCGCCACGTCGCCGGGACGACAATACAATGACGAGGCGCGCGTTTGCAGTCGGGTTAGTGGGTCTGGCCGCAGCGGGCGGCGCAGGAGGCTGGTATCTCCTCCAGAAGAGGCTGACGAAACCGGCACCTCCGGCTACGCAAACGACCGTCAATAATACGAAAGTGCTTATCTTCACCGGGCACCTGGCAAGCGTAAACGCGCTGGCGTGGTCACCCAACGGCAAGCTGATCGCGTCGGCTAGCGACGATACCTATGTCCAGATCTTTGATGCGACTAGTGGGCGGCGTAAGATCATCTACTCCGGACACACAGAGGAAGTGGCAGCAGTGGCGTGGTCCCCTGATAGCAAGTTCATTGCCTCAGGCGGCCAGGATACAACCGTGCAGGTCTGGAATGCCAACAGCGGGGCAAGGATTCTGACCTACAAGGGGCACGCCGACCGGGTGAACGGTGTGTCCTGGTCGAACGATAGCCAGTTGATCGCATCGGGCAGCGAGGACAAGACCGTACAGGTCTGGAACACCGCCAGCGCGGCATTGAGCTTCAACTTCCAGGGGCACACTGCAGGAGTGCTCTGCGTCGGCTGGCAGCCGGACAACAGCAGTGTGGCTTCTGGCTCCTGGGATGGGACGCTGCGCGACTGGGCAACAGTCCAACACGGGAATCATTTTAACGCAGGAGACCAGATCTTTAGCTACGGTGGACACGGGAACAATGAAGTTAACGCGCTGGCCTGGTCACCCGACGGCAACTTCGTTGTCTCGGCTGGAGCCGACCAGACCGTTCAGATCTCGAACGGCATTGACGGCACACCCAGGCCGCCATTTTTCACGGGCCACGTGAACGGGCAGCTCGCCAACCCGGTACTCTCGGTAGCCTGGTCGCCCGATGGCACCTCCATCGCCTCCGGTGACACCGCTGGAAACGTCTATGTGTGGAAGACTGCCGGCAGAAAGACCTTTTTTATCTACCGGGGGCATAAGGGAGCCGTTAACGCACTGGCCTGGTCGCCAGATGGCAAGACTATCGCTTCAGCAAGCGCGGACAGTACCGTCCAGCTATGGCAGCCGAGTTAAGTGGAGAGAGGAGTAGAACAATGATTCCCTTCAGTGATGCCAGATGGTACAAGATGAACACTATGGCCACAAGGACATCGACACCGCGCGGTGGATCGATCAAGGCACAGACGACGATACAGCGGCCTGGACAACGTCCGAGAAAGCGAAACACACGCTGGAAGATTCTGCTGCTGCTCCTGGCGTGCGTGCTGGTCACGACGACAGCGCTGATCACCGCTAATCTGCTCAGAGCCAGCGCCACCCTCTCGGTCCAGGTCGCGGGTCAGCCCGCAGGTCAGCCCGCGAGCCAGGTCGATCTCAACCAGAGCTTTGCACTCGGTCCGTACCTTCTGGGAAGCAACGCCTTTCCCCAGACCGGAACGAGCGCCAAAGACCCGGCGGGGAAAGGATTCATGAGCTATGATCAGCAGGTGACTCTTGGCCTGCAGGCTGCCGGGATCAAGCTACTGCGCTTTCCTGGTGGGAACTGGGGAGAGCAGCATACGCTCTCGACGAAACAGCTCAACGACTTCAGCAACCTGTTGAACCAGGTGGGGGCCGAGGGGTTCATGCAAGTCCAGCTTTCAGATCCACTTGATAGGACGCCTGTGCCTCTACAAACCAGGGCCACGCGCGCCGCATTGCTCGTCGATTATATGAATAACAGCAAGAGTATTCAAAGATTGGGTGCGAACGCCAACGCCCCATTTCACCCAGTCAAATTCTGGTCTATCGGCAATGAGCCTGACCTGCTCACCAACCCGGACACCGGCAACCCGTACACCGTCGCGGAATACACGCAAGCCTTTATCGCTTACTCCCTCGCCATGCACCAGAGAGACCCGAGCATTAAGATCTTCGGACCCGAGATCAGCCAATACACCGAGACGGGTGGACCGAAGGACAGGGATGGCATTCAGTGGATGCAGGGCTTTTTAAATGGCATCGGCGAGTACGAGCGCGCGCACAATCTGCCATTCCAGTTGCTGGACGGCGTGTCCTTTCACCGCTATCCCTTCGATGGCGCTCAGAACGATGTCAACACGCTGCTGAAGAATACAGCGGAATGGAATACCATTGTGCCATCACTGCACCAGCTCATCAGGCAAACCCTCGGCGAGGATCTGCCTATAGCCGTCACCGAGATCAATACCAATCCTGGTAAGGACACCCTGCCTCAGAACCTGGCTGCGCTGTGGTGGGCTGAGACGCTTGGCCAGCTCATGAATAACCAGGTTGAGTACGTTGCCTTCTTCTCGACGGAAGGCGTTGACAGCCCCTATCCACTCTTCACGCAAAATGGGCTCACCGGGACGGCCATGCTGCGCACGATGCAGTTGTTTGCCCAGCTCCAGCACAATGTTGTGCCCTTGCAAGATGCACAAGGCCCCGTAAGCATCTTTGCCACACAGGATGGAGAGCATAATACCGTTAGCTTGCTTCTTATCAACAAGACGAGTGAGAGCCAGCATGTCGCTGTACACGCGGCGGGCATCCTGCCATTCAGCCAATGGCAGAGCGCGAACCTGACCATACAAGGTTATGGCATGGTTGTCCTGACGCTCCACCGGGGCGGCACCAACGAAGCTTTCAGTTTTAGCAATCAAGCAAATTCGCAACAAGCGGCACCCGACGTGCAGCATGTTGTTTGCGGAAGCAGTATAGACAACACTTTTACGTGCTAGAGGAGAGGCTATGAGCCTGCACGACACGATCGTCACTATTCTGGAGTACTTCTACCTGGCAATCATTTTCCTGATGACTGCCCAGGCCATCTTTAATATCCGGTTGCGGCTCTACATCTGGGAGAAGCCGCAGCAGGCATGGCTGAACAGCGCACCAACCGTCTACCGGGAGCCACAGCTCTCTTTCACGATCCTGCTGCCCGCCTATCACGAGGAAGATGTTTACTTCGACACGATCCAAAAGGTCTACGACCTCAACTACCCGAAGAAACTGGTGCAGATCATCGCTCTCCTACGAGAATACGATAGCGGGACGATCAAGGTTGCCCAGGAAAAACTCAACCAGTTGCGCGCTCCTAATGTGGAACTGCTGGTGACCAACGATAAATACGGTGGAAAGCCACACCAGCTCAATCTAGGATTGAGGATGGCAAAAGGTGATATCGTCACAATCTTTGATGCCGAGGACGAGCCGCATCCCGACATTCTTCAGGTCATTAATACCACCTTCCTCAACGAGCCGGTCGACGCTGTACAGAGCGGCGTCCAGCTCATGAACTACAACACCAGGTGGTTCAGCTTCCTGAACGTGCTGGAGTACTTCTTCTGGTTTAAATCATCGCTGCACTTCTTTGCCCGCTGCGGCATGACACCCCTGGGGGGAAACACGGTGTTCGTGCGGCGCCAGCTCATGGAGCAACTGGGCGGCTGGGACCACACGACCCTGACGGAAGACGCCGACCTGGGCATACGCCTTTGTATCGCAAAGGCCAGGGTACGTATTCTCTACGATGACGAATTCGTGACCAGGGAAGAGACGCCAAATACCATCGAGCAATTCATCAAGCAGCGCACGCGCTGGAACCAGGGCTTTATCCAGATCCTCTTCGCCGGGCGCTGGACCAGGCTAGAGAAGCTCTCGCAGAAACTGCTGGCTCTCTACGTCCTGATCCTGCCTGAATTGCAGGCTTTCTTTACCCTGATGCTGCCAGTGGCAGTCCTGATGTTCTTCTTTGTAAAACTTCCCGTGTGGATGGCGATCCTGACCTTTATGCCCTTCTACTGTTTCCTTTTTGCGATGTTTATCGATCTGGCAGGACTGCATGAATTTGTGAAAGTGCATCATCGCAAGTGGAAGTGGAGCGAAGCTTTCACTTTGTTGATCGCCTTCATTCCCTATCAATTGCTGCTGGGTATCGGAGCGGTGCGCGCCGTCTGGCGCCAGATCAAGGGAGCATCAAACTGGGAGAAAACGGCGCATATCGGACAACACCGGAGCCATTAGGGACCGGTCAGCCAGAAAGGGTTAAGAGTTATGCCATCACGCAATATAAAGCAGCAGGACCAGGATTCTATACAACCCCGCAATGCTCAACCGGGTATAGGAGGAGCACCGCAGCCTCCTATGCCCCCTGGGCCAGGGACGCCGAGGGAGCCACAGACGCCGCGGTGGGAATCAGAGGAAGATCCGGCCGATGTCACACTGTTTCGAACGGGCAACTTCTTCGTGCATGCATTTACGCCGCAATTGAGAACCGGGACGCTCCGAAAGGAGAGCAAAGATGTCGGAAATGTAACCATACTGGAGCGGATACGGTGGACTTCGGCTGAGAAACAGCGATTGATGGAGGCACAGACGCGCCTCCTGCCAGACGTTGACACCTTCAATGTAGCACAGTGGCGAGAGATCGCTATTCCCGCGTGGTTGGAAGGACTGGTTATCGCGCTCGTTCTGTGCGCAACCTTCATTGTCCAGGCGTTCAGCCTGTTCAACTACCCGGCCTACTCGCCAGACGAGGGCAACTTCATGGCCAATGCCTGGGCACTGTTGCAGGGGAAAACAGCGCTGTATACGTATACCTACGCTCATCCGCCGCTCGGCTGGGTGCAGCTTGCGGCGTGGGCAAAGCTGACGGGCGGCATTGCCAGCTTCGGCAACGCCATCGATAGCGGGCGTGTCCTGATGCTGGTGTTAGCTACAGCGAGTTCGCTGCTGCTCTACCTGATCACAAGCCGGATGAGCGGGAGCCGGAGCGCCGCATTACTGGCGATGATCATCTACACACTCTCACCATTGAGCCTGACTTACCGGCACGAGGTACTGCTCGACAACATCGGGACGTTCTGGCTCCTGCTCTCGCTCTGCTTGATCACGACCGGAAAGAGCAGATTGGGTACCTTTGCGCTTGCAGCGGCGTCGCTGGGCATCGCGATTCTGACCAAGGAGGTCTTTCTGATCTTCATCCCGGTCATGTTTTATGCAGTCTCGCTGTACGCAACGCACTTCCAGCGCGAGTTCTCGCTGGTCGCCTTCCTGTATATCACCCTGGCAACGGCTTCGGCACTCGTTTTGCTTGCCCTGTTGAAAGGGGAACTCTTGCCAGCAGGATCTCGCCCAAGCCTGATCGGAGCATTATTACAGCAATTGCAGGCACCAATGGTGAGCGAGCAGTTTAGCATGAGCTGGAATACGTGGACGCAGACCGACATGGTCTTCCTGGTAGCAGGGATCGCTGCCATCTTTATCAACATACTGGGGGGTACAGTGAATCGCTTCCAACTGCTGGCAGCGCTCTTTGCCGTGACTTTCTGCATATTCCTGCTCAGCAGTAGAGTCGTGTACCCCTTCACTATTGTGCCACTGTTGCCTTTCCTGGCGTTGAACATCGCGATGGCACTGAACACACCACTGCGATGGCTAACCCGGAGGGCAGGTTTTGATCTTGCCCGCGCGTTCACGCTCTTCATCTTGATCGGCCTGCTGATCGCGGCGGGCATACAGCAGGCACAGCCGCTGCTGGCGGAGAACGCGACGCAGCCACAGCAGCAGGCGATGGTGTGGCTCCGCGACAACACGCCACACAACGCGGTGGTCATCACTAATAGCTACCTGTACACCGACCTGCATGATCCGCAGGGAATGGGCGTAGGTGGCGGACAGCCTTTTGCGCACGCGGAGCTCTACTGGGAAGCCGCTCGCGATCCGGCAATAGCCGACGGGGAACTGCACGAAAACTGGCAGAGCATTGACTTTCTCGTCGTTGATGTCACGATGCTCAAGGAATTTCGCGATGATAGGCAATACGCGCTATTGAACCGCGCGCTCCACCACGCGATCTGGAGGGTGAGTTTTGGCTCCAGTACGGATGGAACTCTGATCCAGGTATACCAGGTGCGACACTAGCTAGTGCCACACTTTTTGCACGAAATATGATGAATTGCAATATATAAGTCTATTAAAAGAGCAATCCCAAGGAGAGAGGGATTATGATAATATATAATGAGCCAACCGAACCACTGACTCCACAATTGATCCCGCCGCAGAAAGGGCCAGGAAAGCGGCCTCGGCTGCTCGTGGCGGGTAGCATAGTCTCTGTAGTAGTACTGACCGTAGCGCTTGGAATGACCATCATCTTTGGCATGCATACGGGAAAAACCGGCATCGATGAGCGAGGAATTAGGGAAAGGCCCGTGGCATACCGCCGGGGCGCAAATTCTCGACGCGAACAACCAGCCCATAAGGATAGCGGGAGTGAACTGGTCTGGCTTTGAGACAAACACGTTTGTGGTGCATGGACTACAGAGCCGGAGCTATGAGGGCATGTTAGACCAGATAAAGAGCCTCAGCTATAATACTATTCGCCTGCCGTATTCTAACCAGCTTTTCGACAGCGGCAGCAAGCCGAGCGGGATTGACTACAGCAAAAACCCGGATTTGCAGGGACTGCAGGGTTTGCAACTCATGGATAAAATCATCGACTATGCCACCGGTGTCCGGCTTCACATCATTCTGGATCAACATCGACCCGATGCAGGTGGACAATCGGCGCTTTGGTATACGACAGCCTACCCGGAGACGAGATGGATAGCCGACTGGCAAATGCTGGCAAGCCACTATAAAGATAACCCGATGGTCGTCGGGGCAGACCTGCACAACGAACCGCACGCGCCGGCCTGCTGGGGATGCGGTCAACCAGCTATTGACTGGCAGGCGGCGGCGGAGCGCGCTGGCAATGCCATTCTAGCGGTGAACCCCAACTGGCTCATCTTTGTTGAAGGCGTGGATTGCTACGGGGGCACCAGTGACTGTAACTGGTGGGGTAGTAACCTCGAGGGTGTCAAAGATCACCCGGTAAAGATGAACGTACCGGATCGGTTAGTGTACTCGGTGCATGATTACCCCGCCTCCGTGCATGGGCAGTCATGGTTCTCGGCAGCAAATTATCCCGCGAACCTGCCGGCAGCGTGGGATAAATACTGGGGATATGTGGAGAAGGGGGGAATCGCTCCCGTCTGGGTGGGCGAGTTTGGCACCCATCTGCAGACAGAGCAGGACAGGCAGTGGTTCAGCAGTCTGATAAACTACCTGGGCAAAGGGGCGAGCGGCATCAACCGGACGTTCTGGAGCTGGAACCCGGACTCGGCTGATACAGGCGGTATTCTGATGGACGATTGGCTGACGGTCAACAGCGACAAACAAAATCAGTTGCAGGCGATTCTGTTCCTAATGAATGGAAAGCGTATAGAGCTGGCCGTGACACCGGTAGTTACGGCAACGGCAACGTCGGGGGCTGTAGCAGCGCCAACCGTCGCAACTGGGCAGGCGGCGCTGACACTTGCTTATCAGAATGAAAACCAGAGCACGTCGACCAATCAGATTCAAATGGCATTAAAGTTCACAAACACGGGAAATAGCCCGATTGCGTTGACGAGCGTGATGGCGCGGTACTGGTATACAGTTGACACGCCGCAGGAGCAAGTGCTCGCCTGTGATTATGCGACAATTGACTGCCAGCACGTACAGTACCAGATCGTGAAGATGAGTTCGCCGCAGCCCAACGCGGATACATACCTCGAGATCGGCTTTACGGAAGGTGTGCTGACGACGGGCGCCAGCATAGAAGTCAAGCTACGCGTACACAAGAGCGATTGGTCGAACTATGACCAGAGCAACGATTACTCGTTTGTGGTGGGAGCGAACAACTATATCCCGGCGCAGCACATGGGGCTGTATTACAAAGGAAAGCTGATAGGTGGCAGTGAGCCAGCGTAGACCTCTGATCCGAAAATTTGCTGAGGTCGATGACACGGAAACCAACTTGTCACGTAGATGTCACCTGCATGACATTGTGCTGCCTCCTGCTCTCAGGCATACTTTCCACAGAAAGCGATACATCCGCTTTCTCTCCTCTAGAGTTGCATTCTGGTTCATTGTAGTTACGGGTACACAGAAAAACAATGCACATGGCCCTTTTGTCTGCCGAAAGGCCAGAGGCCGTAACCAATCGCCGGCGAAAGGCAACTATCTTCCTGAGCATGGGATATGTCAATGGTTCTTACCGGCTGAGTCTGTATGGAATCAAAAGCCATTTCGATAAACAAGAGGTACGTAGTCGATGACCGGACGAGCAGCAGAAAGAGATGGCAACACGACGGCCTGGCGAGCTGCATTGCTCAAGAAGAGAGGAGCCTACGTATGATCAAAGCGCGCAATCAGGAGGATCACGAGCTTTCTCTCTCCACGCACACACACAGGAGCAACACGATGAAAATCATGGTGGCCGATCATGACTGCGACCTGGTAGACCTGCTGAGCTTCTGGCTCAAGAGACAAGGATATGACGTGGTCCGGGCATTTGATGGCGAACAAGCGATCCAACGCTGGCATGAAGCATGGCCAGACCTGGTTCTTCTCGACCTGCACCTGCCTAAACAGGATGGCTTCGCCGTCTGTCAGCAGATGCGCAGTGAAACGCATGCCATGGCCTTGATCCTGACCGGAAGTGATTGTGAGGAGGATGAGGTCCGTGGGTTAGAGATGGGAGCTGACGATTACCTGCGCAAACCATTGAGTCTCAGGCGACTCCTGGCTCGCATCACCGCGGTGATGCGCCGCGCGTCACATGCGCACCCAGATGCTGATTCATCAGTGATTACTGTTGGGCCATTTACACTCGATGTGATGCGCCATGAAGTCCTTCGAGATGAGAGAAAAGTGAAAGTGACTCCCACCGAGAGCCGCCTGTTCCATTTGCTGATTTCGCATCCAGGGCAAGTGTTGACACCGGACATCATCAGCAGTCGCATGTGGGGACACGATGAAGTTGGAAATACCGGTTTGATCAAAACGCATATTCACCACCTGCGTCAGAAGGTGGAGCTCGATGCGAAGCGTCCTCGCCATATTCTAACGGTGCCAGGCAGGGGATACACCTTTACAGTGCCTGTTGAGCAACGAACAAAAGGCTGGATTCACCAGCAGCAGGGCAGACGGCCATGAATCCCGAAGAGTACGTGGATCGCTTGATCGAGCGACGTGAACGCGGAGAAAAGCAGCTTCCTGTGATCACTGACGAGATCGCAGCCAGTCTGGCTGCTGCGGAGGTGCTGACGCAGCTGCGGGAGATTACTGTCCCACCCGAGTTTGCCGGCTACCTGGAGCTCTATCTTCGTGCCCGCACCCGCAACTTTGGCCAGCAGACCAGCACGGCCCTCCCGGTCGTGCGCCCTGTGAGCCGTGCAGGCGTGCGTCGGAGCTGGACGGCGGTGCTGGGGTTCGCCGCCGTGCTGCTGGCGGCGTGCATTAGTATCCTGACCGCCTCCGCGCGCAGTTTGCCTGGCGATACTCTCTATGGCTTGAAACAAGCGGAGTACCAGTTTACGCTCAACTTTGCCAGCGGCCCACACGACCGTGCCAGCGCGCAGATCGACCAGTTACGCAACGCCCTGGTCGATCTGCGCACAGTCGTCACTGCTGGGCGTGATGATGATGCGATCAGGCTGGCACTGGAGGACGTTGCCGCCAAAACACACGCTAGTCGAGGAGCCATCGCTGCTTTGCCAGCAGGCGCTGAGCGCGAGGCAGCCCAGCGGGAGCTCGAC
>Ga0070717_10002079_pt1 | contig 14025 bp, 14 predicted proteins | sample LARL113metaG_FD_71366 | JGI IMG/M metagenome (GOLD analysis project Ga0070717, IMG submission 71366) | Corn, switchgrass and miscanthus rhizosphere microbial communities from Kellogg Biological Station, Michigan, USA - LAR L11-3 metaG | ecosystem: Host-associated > Plants > Roots > Rhizosphere ... | reverse complement strand
CCAGTGTGTGGACGCGCAACGGCGGTACGGCCCACAAGCTCGCCAGCCGAATCCGCTCCGGCGCCGTATGGATCAACTGCCACAATGTGTTCGATGCGTCTCTACCGTTCGGCGGCTACAAACAGTCGGGCTGGGGCCGCGAGATGGGCGAGGAGGTGTTTCACAATTATACCGAGATCAAGGCGGTCAGCGCCGCGTTGTGACCACGTAGGGCGGGCGTGGAAGTCCCCGTCCGCTTCCTCTGGACGTGGCGTGATCTTTCCTGCGATCGTCGCGGCATGGCCGATAAACCGTCAGAAGCTGAAACCGAACTCCGCCGGGGCGAAGTAGCGGTCGCGTTGCCGGCGCAAAACGATGCTGGTCTCTATTTCATCGGCACGATTCACACTCCCTGGCGCACCCGCCAAGAATGCGCAAAGCGCGGCAGCCCCGACGGACCGATCTGTTCGATTGTGGTCGACGAGCGCTGGCGGATGGCTTTAACCGATCTCGCCGGCCACCCGCGTATCCAGGTCCTCTATTGGATGCACCGTGCGCGGCGCGATCTGTTGCTGCAGACGCCATTCAGCTCCATGCAGACCACCGGCACGTTTGCCCTGCGTTCACCAGTGCGGCCGAACCCAATCGCTTCGTCGATCGTGCAGTTGATGGCGATCGACGGTACGACCCTCCGGGTGCGCGGGCTCGACTGGGTTAACGGCACGCCGCTTCTCGACCTCAAACCCGAACGCACTGCTGCGAGCGGCTAACGAGCGTAGCGGCAGCCGTCAGCTCCGTATCGCGGCCGCCGCCAGCACCGGGGTTGTGCGATAAAGATCGGGGAACAGGCGCTTCAGATTCTCGATCTTCGGCAAATCATTGATGACGATGTAAGGAAAGTTCGGGTTACGCGTGAGGAAGTCCTGATGATAATCCTCGGCCGGATAGAAATCGCGGCCGGGCTCGATCTTAGTGGCGATCGGAGCATCGAACACGCGTGCTTGGTTAAGCTGCGCAACATAAGTCTTTGATATGCGGGTCTGCTCCAGATTTATCGGAAAGATTGCCGAACGATACTGAGTCCCGACATCCGGCCCCTTGCGGGTGGGCTCCGTCGGATCATGGGCGACCGAAAAATAGATCTGCAGAATGTGGCCATAGCTGACGCGGCGAGGATCGAAAGTGACCCGGACCGCTTCCGCATGCCCGGTCGTGCCCAGAGCAGGCCCGTCGCGACGCCAAGCAGGAGCGACCGCACGACCGTCGAACCGGCTGCTCCAGCGCCCTGCTCCGCGGATTGGGACAGGCGCGAGCCAAGGGCGACGACGGGCCGCGTCATCTGGTCAGACAGCGTGGGGAACAGTAGCGTGATGCCGAGCAGGGCCAAAAGAGCTAGCGCTGCGATGCGGCCGTACTGATTTGCCTCGACAGCCCATCCGCCTCCGACGGCGGCCACCGCTGCGAAGGTTGCGGCCATGCCGGCAAGTATCGGCAGACTGCTGTTGACGAATGGCCGGTCCGACCGTGCGAAGACGAAGGGCAGGACCGGCAGGATGCAAGGGCTAACGATGGTCAGCACGCCGCCGAGATAGGCCAACACAAAAAGAGTCATGGGTGGGGGGTTCCCGGTGTCAGGCCGTGGCGAGCTTGAACGTCATGGCAACACCGTTCATGAAGTAACGTAGGCCTGTCACCTTGGGGCCATCGTCGAAGACATGGCCGAGATGCCCGCCGCAGCGGTGGCAATGGACCGCGATTCGAGTCATGCCGAGAGCGGTGTCCTGGGTCGTGCCGACGGCGTTGTCCAGCGGCGCCCAAAAACTTGGCCAGCCGGTACCGCTCTCGAATTTGGTCTCCGATGAAAACAGACCGAGGTCGCAGCCGACGCAGGCAAAGACGCCGGGTCTATGCTCCTCGAGGAGTGGGCTAGTGAAGGGGCGCTCAGTCGCGCTCTGGCGCAATACCGCGTATTGAGCCGGCGTCGGAAGCTTGCGCCAATCCGCATCGCTATGGGTCACTTCGAAAGCTTCGCGGCGCGCGACACAGCGGCTCACCACGGCGAGTTGGAAGCCGCCGTCAGGCCGAGCGCACTGCCCATCAACAGAAGGCGCCTCGTCATCATCAGGTAGATCTCCCGTTTCGACAGGTTCGACCCCTAACGAGATAGGAGGGAGGCGCTATTTTGGTACGGGAATAACCGGTATACGTGCATTTGATATCGCCCATGCATCGCGCGCATCAGCGCCTGCATCTGTCGCGTGCGGCGACGGCCTCGGATGTGGAAGGTAGCTCTCTACAAGTAAAGAGATGACGAACCTATGCCATCTACAACGGCCGCGTTCACAATCTTGAGCTGAAGGCTGCCTCGGGCAGATCGAAATCTCGGCGCGAACACTCGCCGAGTGGTCGAACAGGCCAGTGAGTGAGAGGAAAGGTCCCTCTTCAGTCCGGCGCGAAATTCATCGCAATTCCGTTGATGCAGTAGCGGAGGTGGGTTGGTGGAGGCCCGTCGTCAAAGACGTGTCCAAGATGACTCCCACAGTTCGCGCAATGAACCTCGGTTCGGACCATACCGTGGGTTCGATCGATGGTCGTCTCGACAGCACCCTCGATCGGATCATTGAAGCTGGGCCAACCGGTGCCGCTTTCGAACTTCCCTTTTGATCCAAATAGCGGCTGGCTACAGCCGGCGCATGAAAAAGTGCCGCGTCTTTTTTCCAGAAGCAATGCGCAACTCCCCGGCGCCTCCGTCCCGTGAGATCGCATGACCTGATACTGCTCGGGCGTCAGAATCTGGCGCCATTCCGCATCGCTGTGCGTGACTGCGTAGGCCTTATTCGCCATCGTCGGTTCCCTCTCGCCGCGCTCTGTTAAGCAGGCTATATCGTTTCATGCAGCGTGCCAACCTGGGTACCGCCGTGGAGCGGCTCGGTTTTGCTAGCGCGCACGCCAGCAAGTACAGCCTGTGAGGAGCTGGCAGTATCCGGCTTGCCTCAATGATGAACGGAGGCCCTGCGTTACGGCCCGCTCTGTCTTGGAGTACTCGCGGGGATAGCATTTCTGTCCCGATTGTTCCGTCGGCCGCGGGTGGATGCGCCGACATGGATCGAGGTTGCTGAATTGGAGCGCCGCCTCGCATCTGGCGAAGCCGTCGTCGTCGATGTGCGCCAACCCGAGGAATTCACCGCCGGCCATTTGCCCGGTGCCGTCAACGTGCCACTGGCCGATCTGCCGGGGCCGGTCGGAGAACTTGCCGCCCGGCGACGACCGATAGTGATGGTTTGCAAAATCGATCGTCGATCTGCCCGAGCGGCGACGGAGCTAGTTGCCATCGGCTTTCGAGATGTCGCTGTCCTTCGTGGCGGAACAGACGGGTGGCATCGACAAGGGCTGGCACTCGAAAGCCCGTAATGGCGGCGTGAAGACCTTGGGTGATGGGGTGGACGCCCCCCGACGGCATCTGCGTGCCAAGGTGACGGTGTCGAGCTGTCACTGAAGGAGGCGTCCACGGAGCAGGTTACTACGATCGGGTTGGACATCGCGAAGCACGTCTTCCAGGCACGTGGAGCTGACGCTGCCGGGCATGTACTATTCCGCAAGCGCGTCACACGCCCGAAGCTTCTTGGGTTCTTGGCGGCGCAAGCGCCCTGTATCATCGCCATGGAAGCCTGTGCAGGCGCGCACTATTGGGCCCGCGAGGTTGGCAAGCTGGGCCATAGTGTGCGCTTGATCCCGCCGGTCTACGTCAAGCCGTTCGTGAAGCGGCAGAAGAACGACGCGGCAGATGCCGAAGCCATCTGTGAAGCGGCGCAGCGACCGAGCATGCGCTTCGTTCCGGTGAAGACTGAAGAGCAGCAGGCGAACGGCGTTGTGTTCCGAGCCCGGGATCTCCTGGTGCATCAGCGCACGCAGTGCGTAAACGCTCTACGCGGGCACCTGGTTGAATACGGCTACGTCTTTCCGAAGGGCATCAGGCATGTTTCAACCCTGGTTGCTCACGTCGAGGACCCACAATCCTCTCTACCGGAGAGTGCGCGTATCATTCTAAAGGTGCTCGTCGACACCTTCACCGCGCTGGAGGCGCAGATCACCGAACTGGATGCCAACATCAACCAGCGCTCGAAGGCAGATCCCACGGCACGCCGGCTGATGACGATTCCAGGCGTGGGTCCGATTGCCTCGACGGCAATTACCGCGCTGGTGCCGGCCGCGGAGGGCTTTCGGACCGGGCGCGACTTCGCGGCCTGGCTCGGGCTGACGCCGCTGCAGAAATCGACGGGCGGCAAGCAAAAACTCGGCGCCATCTCGAAGCGCGGCGAACGGACCATCCGACGTCTGCTTATCCTTGGCGCAAGTGCCGTGGTTCGCCAGGCCAGCCGGCGCGGGGCGCCCACGGGCTCGTGGCTTGCGCAGATGCTGACTCGCAAGCCGAGGATGCTGGTCACCGTAGCTCTTGCCAACAAGATGGCCCGCGTCGTGGGGGCTCTGCTAGTCAAAGGCGGCGTTTACAGAACTCCGGTCGCGGCGGCGTAAGCTGGTCACGATCGCGAGGGCGTAGGGCAAGCGGAAGGAAAGTATGGCGCAACAGTCGGCGAGACGGGGCTGGGAGAACCAGGGCTTTCCACAGTGCTTCGAGCACGCTTTGGGTGAGATCGACCCGGTCCGCGAACTCCCATACAGGCCAGCGGCGGCTCAACGCCGCATCACAGGCCGGACAGATGGCAGCATCCGACTACGCGCAATAAATGATCCAGACGTTTTCCCTTGCCTGGAGGGGGGCGTCCACAGATGGATTACCGAACGGCCGCTCGTTTCAGCAAGGCCTGGCCGCGCTCGCGGCGCAGTTCTTCCATGCGCGCTCGGATCCTGGCAAAATCGTCTGCAGCGCGGGGTTGAGCGGCTTGCGACGCAGCTCTTCCATGCGTGCCCGGATCATCGCAAAATCGTCAGCGGCACGGGGGCGGGCCATGCTTCCTCCGTCTATTATAGAGACAAATTCGTGAGTCAGGCCGGCCTATGAGGGGTGCAGCGGCCGGCTAGCATCAGTTCCCGGTAGTCAGAACAACTCGGAATCGCGCTTTGCCGCCCATCATCCGCTCATAGCCTTCAGCGGCCCGTTCCAGCGGGAATGATTTCGGTCATTGGCCGCACGCCGGTCAGCGCGCTGAAGGCGAGAGTTTCTTGCGAGTCGATCGAGGTGCCGGAATACCAGCCCTTGATCGATCGCCGCCCGCGGAGCAGCGCAAGGGCATCGATTGTGATCGATTCGACAGCCCCGATCACCATCAATGTGCCGTTGACCGCGAGGCCGCCTTGCACCGAGTTCATTGCCTCGGCGCTCGTCACTGTCGCCAAGATGGTCTTGGCGCCGCCGAGCTTTTGCAGGGCTGCCGCCGGGTCCTCGGCCGAGCTCGTGCGCGAGCGGCACCTTATCTTGCCCGCGGGCGATCGCGACGGTCCTGAAGCCGAGCTTTACGGCACACTGCACCCCGAGATGACCGAGTCCGCCGAGGCCGATTACCGCCACCGTCTCGCCGGGCCGCGCGCCACTGTTGCGCAGGGCGTTGAAGGTCGTGATGCCCGCGCACATCAAGGGCGCCGCATCGACGTTCGACAAATCTTCCGGAACGCGCGCCAGCGTTTCCGCCCGGGCGATCATGAAATCGGCATATCCGCTGTCGGAAGTGATGCCGGTAACCAAACTCTCGGTCTCGCACGCGAAAGGGTCGCCACGACGGCACGTGTCGCAATAGCCGCAATTGCCGCCATGCCAGCCCACTTCGACCCGCTGTCCCGCGGTCCATCCCCGTACGTTGGCACCGACGGCATCGACGATCCCGATTACCTCATGGCCTGGCACCCGCGGATATTGAATGCCGGGCACCAGACCGTCTTTGGTGTAGCTGTCGCTATGGCAGATACCGCAGGCCTGGACCTTTATCCTGACCGATCCGGCCCTGGGCTCTGGGATCTCCCGTTCTACCAGTTCAAACGGTACCTTTGCCTGCGGCACCTGGACGACGCGCATCTTCGCCATTTGCAGCTCCCACAATGCATGATCGGACCCTTCGAGATAGCCCTTAGCGGTCGTCTCCGCGCTGGGCCCGCACGAGCGAACGTAACAAAGGCGGCAGCCGTTCAAAATCTTTTGCGCTGACCACCGGGGGGCTGATCGGGGTTGGCCCCGCCGATGTCTGCAGCATCACTCCCTGAGCGCTGAACAGGAGTTGCAGGAATTTGATTGCATTGCCGGGGTTGGCGGCGCTCTTCAAGATAGTCAAACCCCAGACCACGCGCGTCCCCGGGATGGTTACGGTCATGTCGGTATCGGGCAGGCCCAAACCGGGGATCGTAACAGCCGCTTCCCGATAGCGGCCGTTCAGCTTTGGATCTGAAAGACTGACTGCGTCGGGAAGCGTTGCATAGCGATACGATTTTGTCGCGTCTGCGTTGTACGCCGTCAAGGCACTGTGCTGATAAATCAGCTGATAGTCATAGGTCGTGCCCAGTGCGTCATTGGCTTTTATGACTGCGTAGTGCTCCAGCAGCAGGTCATAGAGATTGGGCACCTGATACAGCTGGTTCGCCAGCCGGAAGATCAAATCGGCGCGATAGCCGCTCGGATCGAGAAAGGGATGGGAACCGCCGATCGTAACTCCTGACTGCATGAGCTGCGTGTACCAGTCCTCGGCGACCGCCGGAACGGACCCCGGAGGATCGAAGGCGGCGCCCGATGCAGCAATGGTCGCCGCGTTCTTGCTATTTGTGGTATAAGCCAAAACCATGCCGCCCTGACCGAACAGGATGTCGTAATCCGCAAAACCTGCCGGTTTGAGGAGCAAGTCGATATCTTTAAAATCGGCGCTAGCGAAAATGTCGCAGGGCTCTCGGCCGGTGGTAATGCGCCGGGCGGCGTCGACACTACCGGCGGCAACATCAGTCACGCAGATGCCGGTTTGCTGCGTGAACAAATTCTCGACCGCCGAGAAGGCGGCAGTCAGGCTGCCGGCATGATAGATGATCAGTTGTGGCGCGCTCGGCGAGCATGCCGCATTCGCGGAGGCTGCCAGTGACGATAGGCCAACCGCAAACACGGGAATCATCAATCGGCGCTTCAAGCTCCGCATAGGTTTTCCTCTCCTACTGATAGTTCGGTCGATACCCTCGTTAGCCGTTTTTCGGCGGCATTCGCACGACGTTGACTGGTTGGCTGAAAAGCCTCGCGGCAGAGATTGCCGCCGGGCCAAACACGATATATTTATATATATACAACGAAGCGAGGAGGAGGAAAATCATGGATATCGCGACAGCCCATACGCGGCTGGGCTCGGCTGCTTCCGGCTTTCTCGGCGGCAAGCACCAGTTGTTGATAGACGGCAAATGGGTCGATGCGAAATCGGGCAAGCGGTTCGACGTCTTCGACCCGGCGACAGGTCAGGCGATCGCCACCGTTGCCGAGGCCGACGCTGCCGATGTCGATGAGGCCGTCAAGGCGGCCCGGCGCGCATTCGAAGGCGGGCCGTGGGCGAAGACCTCGTCGGCCGATCGCTGCAAACTGGTCTGGAGGCTGGCCGATCTCCTCGAGGCGCATGCCGACGAGATCGCCGAGATCGAGTCGTTGGACAACGGCAAGCCGATACGCGATGCACGCAATGTCGATCTGCCGGGCTCTTACGAGATCCTGCGCTACATGGCCGGCTGGGCGACCAAGATCAACGGCGCCACGATCACGGTCTCCTCGCCGGGCGATTGGCACGCCTATACCTTGCGCGAGCCGGTCGGGGTCGTCGGCCAGATCATCCCGTGGAAGTTCCCGCTGATGATGGCGGCGTGGAAGATCGCTCCGGCGCTCGCTGCCGGCTGCACGATTGTGCTGAAGCCCGCCGAACAGACGCCACTCAGCGCGTTGCGCCTGGGGCAGCTGGTCCAGGAGGCTGGGTTCCCGGATGGCGTCGTCAACATCTTGACCGGCTTCGGCGAGACCGCCGGCGCGGCACTCGCCGCCCATCCCGATGTCGATAAGGTGGCGTTCACCGGCTCGACCGAAGTCGGCAAGCTCATCGTTCAGGCCGCCGCCGGCAATCTGAAGAAGGTCTCGCTGGAACTCGGCGGCAAGTCGCCGGCGATCGTCTTCCCCGATGCCGATATGGATGTCGCGATCAGCGGCACGTCGAGCGCGATCTTCTTCAACATGGGCCAATGCTGCACTGCCGGCTCGCGCCTCTATGCGCACAAGCGGGTGTTCGACCGGCTGATGCAGGGGGTCGCCGACAATGCCGGCAAGATCAAGGTCGGCCACGGCCTCGATCCCGAGAGCCAGATCGGTCCGCTGGTCTCCGACGAGCAGTTCAAGCGGGTGACGGGTTATCTCGAAGCAGGACGGCGGCAAGGCGCCAAGGTCGTCACCGGCGGCAGCCGGGTCGGCGATCAGGGATACTTCGTGCAGCCGACGGTGTTGACCGACACAAAGCCCGACATGTCGGTCATCCGCGAGGAGATCTTCGGCCCGGTCGTCTGCGCAATCCCGTTCGACGACGAGGATCTCGACCGTATCGCCCGCACGGCGAACGATACCAGCTACGGCCTCGCCGCGAGCATTTGGACGCGTGATCTCGGCATCGCCCACAAGCTCGCCCGCCGCATCAAGGCCGGCACGGTGTGGATCAACACCCACAATTTCGGTGATCCGGCGCTGCCGTTCGGCGGCTACAAACAGTCGGGCTGGGGCCGGGAGATGGGATACGAGGCGATCGAGCTCTACACAGAAGTCAAAGCGGTAGCAGCGGCGCTATAGCGCCGCTGCGGCAAAGCAGACTTAGGGGTGCACGGGGAGGATCCTTGCGCCGCCCTAAGCCGCGTGCGGAACAAAGCCGGCGTCGGCGAGGCGGCGTTTCGCCTCCGCGTAGAGGCCGGGCGGGAGCGGCCCTTTGCGCAGCGCATCGAGATTGCTCTGGAGATGCGCCGGATTCACAGTGCCGACGATGGTCGTGTGCATGTTCGGGTGGCTGAATGTAAAGCGAAGAATGAACTCCACCGGCGTCGCGCCATCGAGCAGGTCGTCAATATGCGCCCGTTGCCACCGGTCCCATTGCATGCCGGTCTGCTTTTCCGTTGCTGGAGCACCCTTCGCGGCACCGCCACGGATAACAACGCCCGCTCCCGCGACAGCCGCTTCGGATATCGCCGCCTCATGCTCCCGTTCGACTGCTGAGTAGGGGATCTGAAAGGCATCGAACACGCCCATCGCGATGTGGTCCCGCAGATGCGGCAAGGTCCCGGACATGCCGATGAACCTGACTTTGCCAGCCGCTTTGAGTTCGAGCAGCGCCTCGACCGCACCATTGTCCTCGAGGGTCTGCCTGGACGGCGAGATATGGAACTGCACCACGTCGAGGTAATCGGTCTTCATGCGCGCGAGACTTTGTTCGACACCCGTCACGATATTTTCTCGGGTGAACAGATGGGGACTACGCTGGCCGCGCGGCGCCGGCGGCGCGCCGACCAGGCAACCGCACTTGCTGGCAAGGTAATAACTGTCGCGACGATATGAGATGTAGCGGCCGATGCGTTCCTCGCTCAGCCCGTAGTCGATCGAGGTGTCGATATAGTTGATCCCGGCGTCGAGGACAGCGTTGAGGATTGTATCCGCTTGGTTGTCGGTGATGTCGCGAGCGCGCGGGGCACCACGCAAACTCCATTGCGCCGTAGCGAAGCATCGTCACCCGCAGCCCCGTTCGTCCAAGTTCGCGCTTGAGTAGATCAGCCATGTCGTCCTCCGATTACGGTAGTTCCAAGGTCTGTCGGCATTCCTTCGTCACGTCACCAGCGGCTTTACTTCCCGCATGAAGCAATCCATCGAGTCGAGGAGTCGGCCAAGATCGTGATTGCCCTGGAAGTTGATCTGAAAAGCGTTTACTCCGGCTGCTTCGCGGTATCGCAGTAGATCCGCCGCCACCTCGGCGGGCGTGCCGTGTCCGATCGGCCGCTCGGACCCTGAGGGTGGGGCATTTCCACTGATCGGGCTGAACTCGACGCGAAAGCTCATACGCGTTTCCGGCGGCTGCTGACGACCGATCCGATCGCAGGCTTTGCGTAAGGACGCCTGGCGCTCGACCAGCTCGGCGACGGGCGTAGGTGTCGGCTGCCACACCTCGGCAAATGCTGCGGCTCGCCGCAGTGCCGCGTCGCTCGAACCACCGACCCAGATCGGAGGATGGGGCTGTTGCAGCGGCTTGGGGCTGACATGCATATCGGCGAAGGCAAGGAACCTTCCGGCAAACGATACCTTGCCCGGCGCCCAACAGGCCTGCCAGATCCGAAGATACTCCGTCGTACGCGCACCGCGCTCATCGAAGGGCACGCCGAGGGCATTGAACTCGGCCTCGTTCCAACCCGCGCCGACCCCCGCAATCAGCCGCCCGCCCGACATCCGATCGATCGTCGCCAGCATTTTGGCGGTGGCGATCGGATTGCGGTACGGCACGATCAACACCGACACGCCAAGACCAATGCGAATCGTATTCGCGGCGATGAACGACAACGCAACGAGCGGATCGTAGGTATTGGTCCAGGGAGCCGACCGGGGCAACCCGTCGACGATGATGTGATCATTACGAACACGGCGTCGAAACCTAACTCCTCCGCCTTCTCCGCCGTCGCGATGATGCTCTCTGGCGTTGCCTCGACCCCGAGGTAATCGGCGTTGGGGCAGCGGCACGAAAATCGAACGGTCATGATCCCTCCCGGCGACTGCATCCAGGCTCACAATAGGATGCTGAGCTTCGCGTTGCGGCAGAAATCATGATCGAGGTGTCTTTGCGGCAGACGATCTGCTCGGGCTGTTGACGTCAATCACGTCCGGCTTGGCGCGCCTTTCAAATTTTCGCTTGTGATGAGGTTATTCGGATTCGACTCGGTTCGTAGGATCGCTATATATTATAAAATATAGCGCAGAGTGGAGGAGTAGACAATGGAAATGCCACAAACGATCGAAGCCGTCCGGCATCCCTACGCCAATGGCGAAGTCAAACGCATGCTGCTCAACGGCGAGTGGGTGCGCGCCGCCTCAGGCAAGACCTTCGAGAGTCGCAATCCGGCGACCGGCGATCTGCTCGCCACCGTCGCCGAGGGCGACAAGGAGGATATAAATCGCGCCGTCGCTGCAGCGCGGGCGGCGTTCGAGGGACCGTGGAGCAGGTTCAAACCCTATGAACGACAGGCGCTTCTGCTGAAGATCGCCGAGATTGTCGAGAAGCATTACGACGAGCTGAGTTTGCTCGATACGCTCGATATGGGCGCACCGGTCACCCGCACGCGGGGCACGAAACAGCGGGTGCTCGGCATGCTGCGCTGGTATGCCGGGATGGCGACCTCGATACATGGCGAGACAATCGAGAACTCGCTGCCCGGCGAGTTTTTCTCCTACACCTTGAAGGAGCCGATTGGCGTGGTCGGCGCCATTATTCCGTGGAACGGGCCGCTCGGCGCGTCGATCTGGAAGATCGGACCAGCGCTCGCCACCGGCTGCACGGTGATCCTGAAGCCGGCCGAGGAAGCGCCGTTGACGCCGCTACGGCTCGGCGAATTGCTGATGGATGCCGGCGTACCGCCGGGGGTCGTCAACATCGTGCCGGGCTATGGCGAGACCGCCGGCGCCGCGCTCGCCGCCCACCCCGGGGTCGACAAGGTGGCATTCACCGGCTCGCATCTGACGGGGCAACTGATTGTGCAGGCCTCGGCCGGTAATTTGAAGCGCGTGTCGCTCGAACTCGGCGGCAAATCGCCCGACATCGTCTTTGCCGACGCCGACCTCGAAAGCGCGGTGCCGGGCGCTGGCATGGCGGTGTTTGCCAATTCGGGACAGATCTGCAGCGCCGGGACTCGGCTTTTTGTCGAGCGCAAGGTCTATGACGAATTTGTCGGCCGGGTTGCCGATTTCGGTAAGGGCCTCAAGGTGGGCGACGGTGTCGATCCCGACACCCAGATCGGGCCGCTGGTCTCCGAGCAGCAGTTGGAGCGGGTCGCCGGCTACCTCAACGTCGCCCGCCAGGAGGGAGCCCGCGCTGTCGTCGGCGGTCAGCAATTGACCGAAGGCCCCTTTGCCAAAGGCTATTTCGTGCCCCCCACCGTCTATGCGGATGTGCGCGACGATATGCGGATTGCCCAGGAGGAGATCTTCGGCCCGGTCATCTCGGCGATCCCGTTTACCGATGTCGACGAGGTCATCCGGCGCGGCAACGCCACGACCTTTGGGCTCGGCAGCGGCGTGTGGACGCGCGATGTCAGCAAAGCGCACCGGCTGGCGAAAGGGCTGCGCGCCGGCTCGGTCTGGATCAACTGCTATCAGGCGATGGACCCGGCGGTTCCGTTCGGCGGCTACAAGATGAGCGGGTACGGCCGCGAATCAGGCATCCAGCAGATGGAAGAGTATCTGAATGTGAAGGCGGTCTGGATCAGAACCGCATAGGACGGGGAGACCGCAAGCGAGGGCGGCGCTATCCGCCACCCTCGCTCGCCTTCGTGGGCCGGTCGTCGCTTCTCAGGCCGGCAGCGAAGCGGACAGAGAACTAATAGGCATTGAGGGCGATCACGGCACGTCATTATCGGGCTGGGCCGGCATAGCGGGCTGGCAGCTTTCCGTCAGAGATGCATAGCGGTTGGCGCGAGCCCATCCGAAATTGCGGAGAAGTGAGTGACAAAGACACCTGACATTGCTCAGCCAATCGACCGGCAGCAGTTGACGACGTGGCAAATAATGTCAGGCGGACAAGATATTCGTTTGGATCTGTCCTGCGCAGATGGGAAAGCGAGCAGCATGGTGTTTTCCTTCGACGCCCTCAGCAGCTTGCTGATGACGCTGCCGCGAATGCTGCAAGCCGCCCTCGACGCTCGTTGCTCGGACGGATCACTGCGCGTGGCTCAGGTCCTCGGAAGTTGGCGGCTCGAGCAGGCACAAGGCAATCTGAGCCTACTACTGAAACTAAGCACACGAGATGGGTTCGAGATCGCGTTCGCATTGAGCGGCGAGGATGCGGATGCTCTTGGCACGGCCCTCATCGAGACTTCACGCACGACAAAGGCATATCCCGCCTGGCGACCACACTGATCCGCGAGCAACCGAACGTAGAATGGCGGATCATCCGCCAATTAATTTGTCAGTGGCTGAGGGTCAGCTTTTGCTGAAACGAGCGGAGAATAAGCATGGCGAAGATCTTATGTGTGCTCTACGACGATCCAGTGGATGGATATCCCCGTTCATACGTACGCGATTCAATTCCGAAAATTGAACGCTACCCCGGAGGCCAAATAGCACCGACCCCGGATGCGATCGATTTCATACCAGGAACGCTTCTCGGTAGCGTATCAGGTGGACTAGGTCTAAGGAGGTTCGTCGAGGGACTGGGCCATACCTTTATCGTGACGTCGGACAAAGAGGGCGAGAACTCAGTCTTTGAACGCGAGCTACCCGACGCTGATGTGATCGTCTCGCAGCCATTTTGGCCGGCCTACCTGACGGCCGAGCGGATTGCCAAGGCTCCAAAATTGAAGCTCGCGATCACTGCCGGCATCGGCTCCGACCATGTCGACCTGCAGGCCGCGATCAAGCAAGGGATTACAGTCGCCGAGGTGACCTACAGCAACAGCATCAGCGTGTCCGAACACGTGGTGATGATGATCCTGGGACTCGTCCGCAACTACATCCCTTCCTACAAATGGGTGATCGACGGCGGCTGGAACATCGCCGACTGCGTTGCGCGCTCCTACAACCTCGAAGCAATGGAGATCGGCACGGTTGCTGCCGGTCGCATCGGGCTGGCGGTGCTGCGCCGCCTAAAGCCGTTCGACGTCAAACTGCACTACACCGACCGGCACCGGCTCCCAGCTACGGTGGAACAGGAGCTCAATGTTACCTACCACGCAACTGTCGAGTCGCTGGTGCGGGTCTGCGATGTCGTAACGATCAATGCTCCGCTGCACCCGAAGACCGAGCATCTGTTCAATGATGAGCTGATCGGCAAGATGAAACGGGGCGCTTATTTGGTGAAC
>Ga0070717_10002078_pt1 | contig 14026 bp, 14 predicted proteins | sample LARL113metaG_FD_71366 | JGI IMG/M metagenome (GOLD analysis project Ga0070717, IMG submission 71366) | Corn, switchgrass and miscanthus rhizosphere microbial communities from Kellogg Biological Station, Michigan, USA - LAR L11-3 metaG | ecosystem: Host-associated > Plants > Roots > Rhizosphere ... | reverse complement strand
GGCGTGCAGGACCGGCCGGGGGTCATACGCCGAACCCATCAGCCCCCATCAGGGAGGGCCGGGGCGAGGTTTGACCGGGGGCGCCGAAGCTCGCCGTTTCCGTCCGCGTACGGAGTGACCGGCTCGGTTGGGGATCTTGGCTGTGGGTCGGGACGCGGTCTGCGACGATGCCACGCAGTCCACGGTTGGAGCGTTTGACATGGTCGATGAACAGGGAATGAGGTCGCGGGTCGATGAGCTGATCGCCGAGATGACAGTGGCCGAGAAGGCTGGGCAGTTGACCCAGTACTTCTACTTTCGGTTGCCGGCCGGGTCTGAGGTCGACCCGGAGCCCGGCTTGGATGTGGCTGGCCAGCCGGCGATGGTCGAGTCGGTGTTGGGGGAGGGGGCTGCGGGGTCGTTGCTGTTCGTGACCGATCCGGCGGAGATCAATCGCTTGCAGCGGCTCGCGATCGACGGTCATCGGCTCGGGATTCCGGTGCTGTTTGGCTTTGATGTGATCCATGGATTGCGGACGATCCTGCCGGTCCCGATCGCACTGGCCGCATCCTGGGATCCCGCGATGATCCAGCGCGGTCAGGCGGTCGCGGCGCGTGAGGCGCGTGCCGTGGGCATCCATTGGACGTTCGCGCCAATGGTCGACATCGCTCGCGATCCGCGGTGGGGACGCATGATCGAGGGCGCAGGGGAGGACCCCTTCCTCGGCGCGGTCGTCGCGGCTGCGCAGGTCCGCGGCTTTCAGGGACCGGAGATCGGCGCGCCTGAGGGCGTGGTCGCCTGCCCCAAGCATTTCGCCGGCTACGGCGCCGCGCTTGGCGGGCGCGACTACGACGAGGCCGACGTGTCGGAGTCAGCGCTGTGGAACGTCCACCTCCCGCCGTTCGCGGCGGCGCTGGAAGCCGGAGCGGGCAGCGTCATGACGGCCTACATGGACCTCAACGGCATCCCGGCGACCGGCGATCGGTGGCTGCAGTCCGATGTCCTGCGCGGCGCGTTGGGTCATGCCGGCTTCGTCGTCAGCGACGCCAACGCCGTCCGCGATCTCGTGACCCACGGCTTTGCGCGCGATCTGTCCGATGCCGGGGCGCGCGCGCTGGGCGCGGGCGTCGATATGGAGATGGCGATCGCCGACGCGGCCTACGCCCACCTGCCCGACGCGGTCGACCGGGGCATGGTGAGCGAGGAGACCCTGGACGTGAGCGTGCGGCGGGTGCTGGAGGCCAAGCTGCGCCTGGGAGTGTTCGAGACGCCCTACGTCGATGAAGAACGGGCGCGCGAGGTGCTCGGGGACCCCGCCCATCGGGAGGTGGCTCGCATCGCCGCCGAGCGCTCGGCGGTGTTGCTGCGTAACGACGGGGGCCTGCTGCCGCTCGACGCCGCGCGAGCGAACTCGATCGCTGTGATCGGCCCGCTGGCTGACTCGCGGCGTGACACGCTCGGGCCATGGTGCTTTGACTTTGACCTGGGCGAGACCGTGACCGTGCTGGAGGGCATCGTGAGCCGTTCCGGCGGTGCGCGTGTCGACTGCGCGCCGGGTATCCGCCCGGCCCAGCGGGTGTTCCCGTCGATGTTCGACATGTTCGGCAACAATGCGCCGCGCGATCCCGAGAACTTCGACGACGACGCCGAGCTTGACCGCGCGGTCGCGATCGCCGCCGGGGCCGACGTGGCAGTCGTCGTCGTCGGCGAGTGGCAGAACATGATCGGGGAGTCCGCGTCGCGCTCGTCGTTGGAGCTGCCGGGCCGTCAGCTCGAGCTTCTGCAGGCCGTCGTCGCGACGGGCACGCCGGTGGTGTTGCTGGTCATGAACGGCCGCCCATTGGATCTGCGCTGGGCGGCCGATCACGTCGGGGCGATCCTGGACATCTGGTACCCGGGGACGCAGGGCGGGACCGCCGTCGCCAACCTGCTGTTCGGTGACGTCTCGCCTGCCGGGAGGCTGCCGTTCACGTGGCCGCGGACCGTCGGCCAGGTGCCAATGGTCTACTCGCACACCGTCTCTCACCAGCCCCAGAAGCAAGCCCAGCGCTACTGGGATGAGCAGAGTACACCGCTGTTCTGCTTCGGGCACGGCCTCAGCTACTCCCGTTTTGAGTACGGCGAGCCGAGCGTCGACCGTGCCACGATCAGTCCCGGCGAAGCCGTGACCGTGTCGGCTGAAGTGACCAACGTCGGGGCTCGCGACGCTGACGAGGTGGCACAGCTCTACATCCACCAACGCCACGGCTCGGCGTCGCGTCCAGTGCGTGAACTGAAGGGGTTCGCGCGGATCGCGCTCGCGGCCGGCGAGTCGCGCGCGGTGTCGTTCACCCTCGGGCCCGCCGAACTGCGCCATTGGAACGCGGCCGCTCGCGACTGGGTTATCGACGCCTCCACCTTCGACGTCTGGGTCGGCGGTGACTCGACCGCAACCCACTCGACCACCTTCGAGGTGACCGAAACCTGAATGGCCGCTACCCGAGGCGACCTTTGATGGGAGCCTCCGGGGCGGCAGGAGTGCCATCTCACCTTCGACGCCGGTCGGGACAGCCCCTCGTCAATACTCAAGGAGCCTGCAGAGAGCACGACCGGTTGGCTTACGGCGATCAGGCCGATCGAGCATTTCTGATGGGCTTTATGGCGTTGAGCAGCTTCCTCGCCGACCGCGTCGCACCGTTGGACGCCGCGCAACCGACTATATGGTCGACCGCATCGAGGCGCGACCCGCCGGAGCCGCCGTACTGACGGCTTCGCTCGTCAGCGGCCCGGGAGGCCGTTTGCGGCGGGCGGCTGATCGATGCGCACGAGGTTGCCCGACGGGTCACGCACGGCGAAGTCGCGCGTGCCCCAGAATTGGTCGGTCGGCTCCTGCACGATCTCGGCGCCCGAGGCACGCACCCGTTCGAAGGTGGCATCGAGGTCGTCAGTGGTGAAGTGGACGCCGTTCATGGCGCCCTTGGCGATGAGGGCGGCGATGGCGTCGTCGTCGGCGGGACTGCCGTTGAGGTAGTTGGTGAGGACGATCGCGACGCCGGGCTGGGAGGGCGCGCCGACGGTGAGCCAGCGCGAGTGCTCCTGGGCCACGTCGTCGCGCAACTCGAGGCCGAGCGTGTCGCGGTAGAAGGCCAGCGCCAGTTCGGGGTCATGGATCTGGACGAAGCAACGCGAAAGAGTGACGTTCATGGCGCCAAGATTACGGCGCCATCGCCGCCGCGCGCTTCTCCGATCCTGCTCGATTCCGGCTGGGCCGGGTGAGGTCCTTGGCCACGCAACCCGGCACGCTCACCAGCGCGCTGTGATCCCGTGCCCGGTAGGCCGTGGGCGTTTCTCCGGCGAGCTCGGTGAAGCGGGCGCTGAAGGAGCCGAGCGACGTACAGCCGACCTCCAGGCAGACCTCGGTGACTGTGAGGTCGCCGCGGCGCAACAGCGCCTTGGCCCGCTCGATCCGCCGCGTCATCAGGTAGCCGTAGGGCGTCTCCCCGTAGGCGGCACGAAACTGCCGCGAGAAGTGACCGGGCGACATCAGCGCGGCGCGGGCGAGCGCGGCGACGTCGAGCGGGCGCGCGTACTCGCGGTCCATCAGATCGCGCGCGCGCCGCAGATGCGCGAGGTTGGCGAGCTCCTCCGGTGTCACGATGCGAGCGTAGCGCCGCGACGAAACCGGCACTGGTGCCGCCCTGCGGGCCGCGGTAGGCTCGGGGCGGTGTGGACGTGACCGGGCGGATGAGCTCGCATAGCCTGGCGGTGGGGCCGAGGCTGTGGGTCGTTGGCCACCCGAGGCAGCGCCGCGGTGCGGATCGCGATCCTCGACTCCGGCGTCGACGCGGGCCACCCCGACCTCGCGGGCAAGGTGGTGGCCGCGGCCAATTTCTCGGACGGCACGACCACGCAGGATCTGTCGGGGCACGGTACCCATGTCGCGGGCATCGCCGCGGCGAGCTTTGACAACGGGCTCGGAATCGCCGGCATGGCGCCCAACGCCCGCCTCATGGACGTCAAGGTATTGGCCACCGATCAGACGGGCGCGACCACTGGGGACTGCGCCGACGTCGCCGCCGGCATCGTCTGGGCGACCGATCACGGCGCCAACGTCCTCAACCTCAGCCTCGGCAGTGCGGCGGCCTGCGCCGAGATGGCGATGGCGGTGGACTACGCGTCGGCCCATGGGGCGCTCGTGGTCGCCGCGGCCGGCAACGACGCCACCACGACCCGGTTCTATCCCGCGGCGCTCCCGGGTGTGGTGTCGGTGGCGGCGACCACCAATCGCGACGAGATGGCCGACTTCTCCAACCACGGCGCTGACTGGGTCGACGTGGCCGCGCCCGGCGACGCGATCGCGTCGACGCTGCCGACGTTTGCCAATGCGACGGGCGCGACCGGCTACGGGTACCTGAGTGGAACGTCGATGGCGGCGCCCGTGGTGTCAGGGATTGCGGCGCTCGTCTGGGGACAGATGCCCGCGGCAACCGCAGCCCGCGACGTCGAGGCCCGGATCATCGCGACCGCCCAGCGCATCCCGGGCACCGGCACGCTGTGGCGCTACGGCCGGGTGGACGCCTGCCTGGCCGCGGCCGGTCCTGCGCTGTGCGCGGGCCTGCCAGCCGAGCTCGCGCCGGTCCCCACGCCGCCCGCTCCGCCCCGGCCCGCGCCGTCGCCGCCCGAGACCGCCCAGCCGGTTCCGAGCCCGACGCCGCCGCAGCGCCCGGCCGTGCCGGGCACGTACCGGGGCAGGCTCGGCCGACGCGGCGGGCTGCTGCGGGTGGTCGTCGGCGACGGCGGCGACGCCCTCATCGGCATGCAGGCGACGGTGCAGGTCAGCTGCACGACCGGCCCGAAACTCCGGGTCACGTTCGGGGCGCTGAGCACCACCACCTACGGTCCGATCAAGCGCACTGGCGCCTTCACGCTGCGCACGGGCAAGGTGAGGACGCAGCTCCGTCGGCCTCAGCTCCAGTTCGGTGGCACGTTTGACCGGGCGCGCAGCCGCGTCCGGGGCACGATGCGGGTCACCGGCCGCACCAACGCCGGCAGCCGATGTGACAGCCGCGTCATCACCTGGGACGCACGTCGCTGAGGGGACCGGCTCGCTCCGTTGCTCAGTTGGCCGCCTCCGTGGCTCAGCAGGCCAGCAGGCCGCCGGGCCCCAGCGGGGGCGCGACGTCGAGCTTGAGCTCCAGCTCAATCTCGGCCCCGTCGCTGCCGGTGGCGTGAAACCCCATGCTGCGCAGCAGCGCGCGGGCGGGCCGGTTCTCCCAGAGCGTGGTGGCGGTGAGTAAATGGAACCCGTTGGCAAGGGCGCAGGCGATGAGGCGGTCCATCAGCGCGCTGCCGATGCCGCAGCGCTGCATCTCGTCGGCGACGGCCACGGCCACATCGGCCACGCCCGGCCGCCCCTGATGCTGAACGTAACGCGCGATGCCGGCGACCGCGCCGTCGTCAGGATCCACCGCCGCCATCGCCTCGTGGGTGCCGTCGCCCACGTCGGAGAGAAAGGCGAGATCGCGCTCGCTCAGCGCGGGCATGGGGCTGAGGAACCGGCGCAGGCGCGACTCTGCGCTCAGGCGCGCAAAGAGTCCCCGCACGCTGGCGCGGTCGCCGCGTCTCAGGGGCTCGATCCGGATGAGCGCCCCATCGGGCAGTCGCTCCGTGTCCACGCGCGCGCACGGCGGCACAACAGGCCTCAGCGCACCGTTCCCCGTCATGTCTGGCGTCCAACGATCCCGGTCCATGACCAGTGAGACGTTTGTGATCGGCAGTTCTTCCCGCATTTCTTGGAACGTTCCAACTTTCGGAAGACGGTGTGTCGGGCGCATCGGCGGCGGGTCCCGGCTCTAGACGCCGTCCAGTTGCTGCCGGGCCTGGCGGTGAGCTGCGATGGCGGCGTCTCGCCCCGCCTGCGCCTCGGCCGCCGCCTCCTCGGCCTGACGCAGCGCCTCCGCGGCGCGGTCCCGGCGGTCCTCGGCGGTGTGCAGCGCACGCTCGGCGCGCTCCACCTCGCGTGCGGCGTCGCGCTCGGTGGCGCGCGCCTGCTTGTGAGCCGCCTCGCGCTGACGCCGCTTCGCGGCTTCGGCGTCGCGTCGGTGCTTGGCCGTCTCGTTGGACTTGGCCGCCTTGTTACCAGGCTGCGCCCGGTCCTTTTGCGCGCCACCCGCCTGCGCCTGGGGCGACTGCGCCGGCGCCGCCGCCAGCGCACCGCCGAGTCCGGCGCCGAGACCGACGTGTCGCAGCTCGCGCACGAGCCGGCCGTCGCTCACCTGCGCCCGGGCGTCGTCGTCGAGGGCCGCGGCGTGCAGCGTGTCGGCGATCCGCTCCAGCGTCGTTGCGCTGAGCTCCTGACCGCTCGAGCTCAGCAGGCCCCGCGCCGTGTCCACCAGGTCGTCAACGGCGCGGCGCTCCGCCTCGGCGGCCGACCGCAGCTGCCGCGCATCGGTGCCGCCCGAGAGCACCGCGGCCTGCGTCTCGCGCAGCGCATCGCCGGTGCGCAGCAGCGCCGCGACCTCGTCGCGCTGAGTCCGAACAAGTTGGTTGACCGCCCACGCCGCCAGCGACGGCTTACGCAGCGCCGCGACCGCGGCCGCCTGGTCGCGATCGCCGGCTGACCGCAGCGCGCGCACCAGGGCGGCGCGCTCCGCCACAAAGCGGTCGAGCGGCAGGCCGTACAGGTCGTCGAGCTCCACAACCACCATTGTCAAACACTCCGCCGTCGGCTCGGTTGGCTCGGTGCTTCAGCTCAAGCGAACCGCGCCCGCGGCAGGCGGATCCAGCGGCGACGGCGCGGCGACACATGGGAGACATGGTCCGCGCGCAGGCGCAGCAGCGAGACGGCGTGAGCGGTGCGGGCGAACGGGTTGGCCACAACACGCCCGTCATCAAGCGCCAGCGCCGCCACCGGCTCACCATCGACGACGGCGAGCAGGATCGGCCCCTCGAGCGCGGGAGCGTCATCGAGCGCCGCCAGCCGGCGGGTGGCCGCCTCGTCCTCGGCGCGCGCCGGGCGCAGCTCCACCACTGGGCCCGATCGCCACAGGGGCCGGCTCGGGATCTCTCGGTAGCGCGCCGCTGCGCGAGTCAGGTCGGCCACATGCTGTTCGGCTAGAAGTGCATTGAGATTGCTAGTCATGAGGGGGCTCCTTGGGAGTTGAGCATGTGTTCATGGTGCGCCTAAGCCACCCCGCGTACATCGGGCAAATGCAGTTGGTTCTCGGGGCGGAGGCCTTAGTTGGGCCCCCGGGGGCCTTACCGGCCACACTGTCGGCCGCGTGGCGCGCGGCGCGGTCCTCAGGAGGCCGCCGGCGAGCCCGCCTCGGCCTCGCCGAGGACAGAGCTTCCGAGGCCCACGGCCGTCAGTGCCGCGGCGGTGACGAGCACGGCGGACGCGGGCGACAGCTCGCCGCGGCGTCCGGCGATGATGCCCGCCACCCCGTCGGCCGCGTCACAGGCGATCCCGATCTGCACCCATCGTCGCGCCGCATCGCCGTCACTGGCCTGCAGGCCGACGGCCAGGGCTAAGTCGCGAATGGCGAACAGGCGCGCCACGTACGGGAGTTGCGGGTTGCCCTTCACATCGAGGCCGAACAGCCGTCCGGCGAGATGCGGCGCGAGCCACGTGGCGGCGCCGATGAGCGTGCGGGTCCCGATGAGGATCGAGCGCGACGACATCCCGGGCGATCGTACCGTTCGGCGCCGCGGGTGATAAGACACCGGAGGTGCCCAGAGAGGTTCCGCCCCTGCCCGCGTCGGTGTCAGTGATCATCATCGGTGGGGGCGTGATGGGCACGAGCGCCGCCTTTCATCTCGCCGAGGCGGGGGTCGACGTGGTCCTGCTCGAGCGCGCTCAGCTCGGCAGCGGTTCGACGTCGCGCGCGGCCGGCGGCATCCGGGCGCAGTTCTCCGACGCACTCAACATCCAGATCGCCCGCCGCAGCCTCGACGCGTTCGCGGCGTTTGCCGACCGCCCGGGCTGGGAGATTGGCCTCAAGCGCAGCGGCTATCTGTTCGTGCTCAGCCGCGCGGATGACGTGGCCGAGTTCGAGGCGAGCGTCGCGCTCCAGAACGCCTACGGCGTGCCCTCACGGATGCTCAGTGCCGCCGAGGCCCGGGGCCTGTGCCCGTTGCTGGCCGGGGACGACATCCTCGCCGCGTCGTTCTCGCCCGAGGACGGGCATGCGACCCCGGAAGCCGTCGTCCAGGGCTACGCCTTCGCCGCCCGCACCCTCGGGGCCCACCTGCGCGTGGGCTGCGAGGTGACCGGCATCGAGACGCGCTCGGGCCGCATTGCTCGGGTGCTCACCAGCCACGGCCCCATCGCCACGAACGTCGTGATCTGCGCCGCCGGCGCCTGGTCGCGGCGATGCGGCGAGATGGTGGGCGTGGCGCTCCCGGTCACTCCGCTGCGGCGTCAGATCCTGTTCACCGAGCCGATGCCGGACCTGCCGCCCCAGCTCCCGTTCACCATCGACTTCGCCTCGAGCTTCTACTTCCATCGCGAGGGGCCGGGGCTGCTCATGGGGATGTCCAATGCCGCGGAGGTCCCGGGATTCTCGCTGCAGACGACCGACGACTGGGTGCCGGATCTGCTCGCGATCGCCTCGCGCCGGGCGCCACGGATCGCCGACGCCGGGATCAAGGGCGGATGGGCGGGCCTGTATGAGGTGACGCCCGACCACAACGCGATCATTGGCGAGACCGAGACGGTGAGCCGGTTCCTGTACGCCACCGGCTTCTCCGGCCACGGCTTCCTCCAGGGACCGGCCGTCGGCGAGATCCTGCGCGACCTCGTGCTCGAGCGCCCAACGTTCGTCGACATCGGACCGCTGAGCGTCAACCGGTTCGCCGATGCCATGCTCCGTCCCGAGTACAACATTGTCTAGCGCACACCAGGACATCCAGACGGGCACCGCAGGGGTCCGCGTCGTCGAGGCGCTGGAGCGCCTGGGCGTGGAGATCGCCTTCGGGCTCCCCGGCGTCCACAACCTCGCGATCTGGAAGGCGCTGTCGGACTCATCGGTCCGGCTCGTGGGGGTCCGCCACGAGCAGGCGGCCGTCTACGCGGCGGACGGGTACGCCCGGGCCACCGGCCGGCTCGGCGTCGCCGTGGTCACCACGGGACCGGGCGCCGCGAATACCCTCGGGGCGACGGGCGAGGCGATGGCGTCGGGCTCGCCCGTGCTGATCATCGCCACCGACATCCCGGCAGCCATCCGACGCCGGGGAACCTACCGCGGCAGCCTGCACGAGACCCGCGATCAGACCGCCATGTTCGCTCCGGTGACCAAGGCGGCGACGCTCGCGTCCACCGCGCAGGACGTGGGGGACGCGGTGGTGGCTGGCGCCCACGCGGCGCTCGCCGCGCCGCAGGGCCCCGTCTACCTCGGGATCCCAACCGACCTGCTGCGCGCGCCCGCGCCAGAACTGCCCGAGGATCTGCCCGACGCGCCGCGCACCCCGCGGTTTGACCAGACCGGCCTCGCCGAGGCGGTGGAACTGATCGGGGCGGCGCGGCGGCCGCTCATCTGGGCCGGCGGCGGCGCGCTGAGAGCTGACGCGGGCGAGGCCGTTGGCGCGCTCGCGCAGCGGCTCGGCGCCCCTGTGCTCACCACCTACAGCAGCCGCGGCCTGCTGGCCCCCGACCACCCGTGGCTGGCGCCCGGCCCGGCCCACGCCCCGGAGGTGGGGGCGCTGTGGGACGAGGCCGATCTCGTCATCGGCATCGGCACCGACTTCGACGGGGTCATGACCCAGAACTGGCTCATGCCCCAGCCGTCACGGCTGGTCTGCATCAACGTCGATGCCGCGGACGCCAGCAAGAATTACGCCGCCGACGTCGTCCTCGTCGGCGATGCCCGGGAGGTCACCGAGCGGCTCGCGGCCGCGGTGCCTCGGCGCGAGGCGGCTGCAACGACGCTCGAGCGGCTGGCGCGGGTGGGCGCCGACGTGGGGGCGGCGGTCCTGGCCGACGACGCCGACGCGGCCGCCTTCCTGGCGATCATGGCGCGCGCGGTGCCCCCGGACACTGTCGTGGTCGCCGACATGTGCATCCCGGGGTACTGGCTCGCCGGCTACCGGAGCGTGCCGCGGCCGCGCACCCTCGCCTATCCGATGGGCTGGGGCACGCTGGGCTTCGCGTTCCCCGCCTCGCTGGGCGCCGCCCTCGCCGGACCGGCGGTGTGCGTGTGCGGAGACGGAGGCTTTCTCTTCGCGTGCGGTGAGCTGGCCACCGTGGCCGAGGCCCAGGTGCCACTGACGGTGGTGCTCGTTGACGACGGCGGCTACGGGATGCTGCGCTTCGACCAGGAACTGGCCGGCGACGAGCCGTTCGGCGTGGACCTGGTGGGCCCGGACTTCGAGGCGCTGGGGCGATCATTTGGTATTGCCGCCACGACGATCGACGGCTTCGGCTCGGCGTTCGAGGCGGCGCTGTCAGCGGCTATGGCCTCGCCGGCGCCGTCGCTTATCGTCGTCAGGGCACGCCTCAAGCCGCCGCCCACCACCTCGCCACGGTGGTATCGCCGCCCCCGATGACACGAGACTTCATGACCTCCGCCTCCGATCAGCTCAGCGTGACCCCCACTGAGCAGCTGCGCGAGCGGGCGAGGCACAGCCTCGAACGCTGCGGCGCGACGATCGGCGCCGGGGAGGGCGGGCCGGTGATGGCCCGCACCCCGATCACCGGCGAGGAGCTCTTCGCGGTGCCGGGCGCCGGCCCTGACGAGGTCCGGGCCGCGATCGACCGTGCCGGCGCGGCGTTCGCCCGGTGGCGCACCGTGCCGGCGCCGGTGCGTGGCGCGGTGATCAAGCGGCTCGGCGTGCTATTGACCGAGCACAAGGCCGACCTCGCCGACCTTGTCTCGATCGAGGCGGGCAAGATCGGGTCCGAAGCCCTGGGCGAGGTCCAGGAGATGATCGACATCTGCGACTTCGCCGTCGGCCTCAGCCGGCAGCTCGAGGGCCGGACGATGGCGTCGGAGCGGCCCCGTCACCGCCTGATGGAGACCTGGCATCCGCTTGGTGTCGTCGGCGTCATCACGGCGTTCAATTTCCCGGTGGCGGTGTGGTCGTGGAACACGGCCGTGGCGCTGGCCTGCGGCGACACGGTGGTGTGGAAGCCGTCCCCGCTCACGGCGCTCACCGCGTTGGCCTGTGGGGCACTCCTTGACCGCGCGGCCGCCGACTGTGGCGCCCCCGAGGATCTCAACGCCGTGGTCATCGCCGGCGCGGACGGCGCTCGGGCGCTCGTGGACAGCCCGCAGGTGGCTCTGGTCAGCGCCACCGGGTCAGAGCGGATGGGCGCCGAGGTGGGCCCGCGCGTGGCGGCACGGATGGGCCGCTGCCTGCTGGAGCTGGGCGGCAACAACGGCGCGATCGTGGCGCCGAGTGCCGACTTGGAGCTGGCGACGCGCGGGATCGTGTTCGCCGCCGCCGGGACCGCCGGTCAGCGCTGCACCACGATGCGCCGTCTCATCGCTCACGAGGACATCGCCGCGGACCTCATCGGCAGGCTCGCCGAGGTGTACGGCCGCCTGCCCGTCGGTGACCCGCTGGCCGACGGCACCCTGGTCGGTCCGCTCATCAGCGGGACGGCTCACGACGCGATGATGGAGGCGCTCGGGCGGGCCCGAGACGACGGCGGCGAGGTGCTCGCCGGCGGGCGGCGCCGGCCCGCGGCCGGCCACGACGGCGCCTATTACGTCGAGCCCGCCATCGTGCGCATGCCGGGTCAGACCGCGCTCGTGCATCGTGAGACGTTCGCGCCGATCCTCTACGTCATGACCTACCGGGAGCTGGGCGACGCCGTATCGATGCACAACGCCGTCCCGCAGGGTCTGTCCTCGAGCATCTTCACCCGTGACCAGCGCGAGGCCGAGCAGTTCATGGCCTCCGACGGATCGGACTGCGGCATCGTCAACGTCAACATCGGCACGTCGGGCGCCGAGATCGGCGGCGCCTTCGGCGGCGAGAAATCAACGGGCGGCGGCCGTGAGTCCGGCTCTGACGCCTGGCGCGCCTACATGCGGCGGGCCACCAACACGGTCAACTACTCAGACGAGCTCCCGCTCGCCCAGGGCGTCAACTTCGGGTAGCAGCGATGCCACCGACAGCCGCCGTGGCGCAGCACGCGGCGCACAACGCGATGGACGACCCGGGCGAGATCGCTCGATTCCACGACCGGTGCAGCGACCTCATGCGGGAACTGTTAGACCAGCTTGCGCGCACACCCGGCACGCCGCGTCCGTTCCCGCAGATCGAGGATGCGCTCGGCTGGCCCCACCGCCGCATTGCATCCGTGCTCGGTGGAGTCGCGCACCTGCGCCAGACGGAGTTCGCGGGGCGCCGGCCCTACCGGTTCCAGGACGCGCACGAGAGCACGTCGGGGCGCTGGGAGATGTGGATGGACGCCCACCAGGCGCGCGCCCTGCGCGCCGCACAACGTGCCGAGGCCATGCCGGGGGCGCGATGACCGAGGTCGAGGCCTGACCCAGCCCTGGAACTGCGGGCTGGGCCGACCCCGGCCGGCTCAGGTCGCCTCGGGCCAGCGTCGACCGGCGACCTCGAGCTGGCCGACTTTGAGCGACTCGATCTCCACTTCACCGGCCTTCAGCGTGCGGATGACGGCACGGCCGATGGCGATCCGACCGATGGCCACCGCTCCGACGGCCATGACCGCGATGGCGAGTGGCCCCATGCTGGTCGGCCCGATCAGCCGGGCGCCCACCACGTGGGCACCGGTGGCGTGTGCGGCGGTCGCCTCGGCCTTGACGTGCCTGCGGGCGAGCATGCGGGCGTGCATGCGCCCAGCGTAGCTCAATCGGGGATGTGCGCGAATGTGTCGGGATGCGGGCCGGTGCGCCCGTCCTCGCCCTTGTCCAGTGCCGTGATGGCCTCGATGTCGGCGTCCTCGAGCCGGAAGTCGAAGAGCTCGAAGTTCTCTTCGATGCGCCGCGGCGTCGTGGACTTGGGGAAGACGATGCTGCCCCGCTCCAGATGCCAGCGCAGCACCACTTGCGCGGGTGTGCGCCCGACCCGCCCGGCGATCTGCGTGACCACGGGGTCGTCCAGGACGCCTCCCTGGGCGATCGGGGACCACGCCTCGGTGGCGATGCCGTGGGCCTCGCCGTAGCGGCGGACCGCGTCATTGAGCAGGTAGGGGTGCAGCTCGATCTGATTGACCGCGGGCGTCACTTCGGTCTCACGCCCCAGCCGCTCCAGGTGCTCCACCTGGAAGTTGGATACGCCGATCGAACGAGCGCGGCCCTCGCCCTTGAGCTCTTCCAGGACCTTCCAGGTCGAGACATAGTCACCGTCATAGAGCGTCGGCAGCGGCCAATGGATGAGGAACAGGTCCACGTAGTCAAAGCCCAGCTCCGTCAGCGTGTGCTCGAAGGCCTTGCGGGCGTCGTCGGGGTGGTGGCAGGCGTTGGAGAGCTTCGTCGTCACCCAGACCTCATCGCGGTCAAGGCCCGAGGCGCGGATGGCCTCGCCGACACCGCGCTCGTTGCGGTACATCTCGGCGGTGTCGATGTGCCGATAGCCGGTTTCGAGCGCTGTGGTCACTGCCTTCGCGGTGTCCTCGGGCGGGATCTGGAACACCCCGAAGCCGAGCTGTGGGATCTCGTGCCCGTCGTTGAGCGTCACGGTGGGAACTGTCGAGACGGTGGTCATGGTCTCGGGTGTCCTTTCGGTCGGAGTCGGACACCCAGTGTGGCCCGGACGGCAGATAGTTTCAAATGATGATCTTGGTACTTCGATAGTCTGAGACTATGGATCCGCGTCGCGTCCTCACCTTTCGAGCGGTGGCGCACGAAAGGTCCTTCTCGCGGGCGGCGCGCCGCTTGGCGCTGTCTCAGCCCTCGGTGTCCAACCAGGTCGCGGCGTTGGAGCGGGAGGTGGGGGTGCGGCTGCTGGAGCGCCGGCCGGGCGGCGTGCGGCTCACGTCTGAGGGAGCGATCTTGCTGGAGCACGCCGACGCCATCGCCGATCGCTTCGGGCTGGCCGAGACCCAGCTGGCGGGCGCCGCCGAGCGCCAGCGCGCCCGCCTGCGGATCGGCGC
>Ga0070717_10002077_pt1 | contig 14029 bp, 15 predicted proteins | sample LARL113metaG_FD_71366 | JGI IMG/M metagenome (GOLD analysis project Ga0070717, IMG submission 71366) | Corn, switchgrass and miscanthus rhizosphere microbial communities from Kellogg Biological Station, Michigan, USA - LAR L11-3 metaG | ecosystem: Host-associated > Plants > Roots > Rhizosphere ... | reverse complement strand
CCGCGAGCGAACGCCCCCATCCCGACATCGCCGGCAATCGCTGCGAGCGGATAGGCCGCAAGCGTCACCAGAATGCCGATCGCCGAGATGATCACGACATAATGTCCAAGCCCCGCAAACGCCGCTCCGCCCGCTGCCGAGCCGACCGTGAACGCCAGCGCGAAGACGCCCAGCGGGGCCACGGCGAGCACCCACTCGATCACGACCAGCAGGGCGTCCGCAATCGCGTCGAACAGGTCCACGACTGCCCGGCGCCCCTCGGACTTGATCCGAGTGAGAGCGAGGGCGAAGAGAACGGCGAAGACCGTAAGCGGCAGGACGTCACCGTTGCTGGCCGCGGCGATCACGTTCGGCGGCACAACGCCCTTGAAGAACTCAGCAGCGCCCGGAAGCGGACCGGTGGCCTGCTGCTCGACGTGGCCGAGCGCTCCTTGAAGCAGCTGCGCGGTTTCCCGGGACAGCGGGAACGCGTGGGTCAGAACCAGCGTCGACAAGGCGCCGAACACTGCCGAGACCGTGCAGATCAGAACAATCCAGAGCACCGACCGACCGGCGACTCGGCCAGCCTGTGCGGCTTCGGCGCTCTTGGCGATGCCGACGACGAGGAGCGCCACGACCAGCGGGATGACTGTCATCTTGAGCGCGTTCAGCCACAGCGTTCCGACGAACGACGCAACGCCGAGGGCCTGGCTGCGCACCGCCTCGCCGAGGTGTCCGGCAAGGATACCCGCGAGCAAGCCGACGACGAGCGCACCAAGCGCATAATAGGCGCGGAACTGGGCGCCGGCTGATGAGGGCGCCGGCTTACCGGAACTCGTGGTCAACGCGGCTTCTTGAACAGGAACACGAACCGGTCCGTCTTGCCTGCGATCTTGGGATCATGGACCTCGGTCAGATGGTCGTCAGCAGGATTTCGAAGAATGTCGCTGCTTCCAACAAACACGAAGCCAGCGCGCTTGAAGTCGGCCTTCACGACGTTGGGGTCGATCCGGTGATACTTGTCAACGGTTGCGCGGGTGTCGGTGTTCGGGTTGGCGATGTGATCGATGACTCCGATCGTCGCGCCGGGCTTCATCGAGGCGTATACCGCTTTGAGGAACGCGTTCGGATCCATCCGCGGCACCTTGAGCTTCTCGTTCTGCCAGTAGGTGTCGTGATAATTGTCGTTCAGGATCACGAAATCGGCATAGTTCTTGGGAAGGTCTGGAGCCTCGAACGGTGAGATGGCGATCGACACGTTCGGGTGGGTCGCCATGAAGGCGTCGAATGATTGCTTCCTCTTGTCGCTGTAGAACTGGGCTGGGTTCCAGACAGTCACGTGGCCCTTAGGGCCGACGACCGGCGAGGTGATCTCGGCCCAGTAGGCATTGGCGCCGAACAGGTCGAGCACCTGCATGCCCGGCTTCAGTCCAAGAAACTTGAGGACTTGGTCAGGCTTTCGGCCTTGATCCAGCTTGACGTTGTCGGCGCTCCTGGTGGTCGATGCGACCGCGGCCGCCAGCGATTGAGGAGGCTGGGCGGCGGGAGCTGCAAAGAGTGGAGATGCGGTAAGCGCGAGCGACAGCGCGGCAACGTTGATGAAGCGCATTCGAGTTCCCCTAAAGGGCTGGTGGGCGTCTTCTATTGCCGGACCGTGCGCTGCGCCAGTCGTCACGCCTTCGTCGTTGATCGACGTTCAATTTTCGATCAATGTTGGTCCGGGCACCTTGTTAATCGGGGTATGGGGCATGGCATCGATCGTTGCGTCGCCGGCGGACCGCAAAGCGTCCGAGCGAAAATTCTATTCGCGAATGGCGCTGTTCCTGGTGTTTCTCGTGCTGCTGGGGTTTGGCCCCAGCTTTTATCTGCGCGGGATCGTGCCTTCCTATCCAAGGCCGAACCCGACCCTTCCGCCGACGGTCATCCTGCACGGCACCGTGTTCACGATCTGGATGGCGCTGATTATCGCGCAGACGCAGCTGATCGCCGCGCGCAAGCACGAGGTGCACATGCGCCTCGGCAAGGCAGGAATGCTGTTCGCCATTCTCATGATTCCGGTCATGTATCTGACCGCAGTCTGGCAGGTCGCGCGCGCGAACCAGCCTCCCTTCACCGATCCTCTCACCTGGACGATCGTTCCGCTCGCGGTGATCATCCCCTTTGCGCTCGTCGTCTGGAACGGCTGGGCCAAGCGCCGCGACGTCCAGTCGCACAAGCGGTTGATGCTCTCGGCCGCAATCATGGTGATGATGGGCCCATCGATCGGCCGGTTGCCGATCGCCCCACCGACGATGGCCGGGATAACTTTCCAGCTTCTCCTCGGCCTCTGCCTGTTCATCCCGCTATTCGTCTGGGACAAGCGCACGGTCGGGCATACGCATTCTGCAACGAAGCTCGGCTTTTCGATGGCTGCGATTTCGGTTGCGATACCGCTGATCGTGTTCTGGGGACACTTGCCCTGGGCCCGTGTCGCCGCTCAGCTCCCGGGAGTGGGCGCCTAGAGAGCCCTTTCCTTCGTCATTGCAGTGACCAGCTTTAGGGCCTCGTGCGCTGAAAGTGCAGCGCCCTCCTGCCACAGGCCCTGATAGCTAAGATGCTCGCCGGCGAAGACGATCGGGCCCTCGGGCCTAATGAGCTCGGCATAGCGCTCGCCCCGCGAAGTTCCGGGACTGCGATCATCGGGCCAAAGCGCACCGACGCCCTCCGAGTAGGGCACGAGGCCCCATCCCACTGAAACGCCCTTGGTCAAGAGCCTGGAGCGGCCGGGATGGAATGCCTCAACGGAGTCGCGGCTAACCTGAAGCCGCTCCTCGTTGCTGTAGCCCGAGAACTTCTGCGGATTGTCCCGGTTGGTCCAGCCGACCGCATAGGCAGCGACAAGAACGCCCTTGGCCGATCCCAAATCGTTCGAGGGGTAGATGACATTTTCGTTGGCTCGATCGGTCCAGCCAAGCCCGCCGAAGACATTGTCGTCCGTTTCCCAAAAGCGCGGCGCTTCGAACGCGACCTTCACGCTTCCGAGGTAAGGCACTCCCTTCAGCGCGGCCTGTTTCGCTCTCGAAAAGTCATTCGGAATCTTCTCGAGCAGGTTCGCTCCAAGTGTGCAGACGCAAAGGTCGGCCTCGGTCACCTGCTTTCCGGGGCCGTGCTCGATCCGCACCCCGCTGCCGGCACGGCGGATTGCCGTCACTGGGGAATGCAATCGAACGGCGGGTTTCACCTGCGCGTAGATGGCGTGGGCGATGCGGTCCATTCCTCCGACAGGCTGAAGCATTGTCGCCTGCATTTCGGGAATGTGCTCGAAGAAATAAGGCAGCCCGATTGAAGGATTGGGCAGCAATTCCTTCAGCGGCAGTGCCGGGAGCGGCACGCCGGCCTTGGCATAGCCTCCGGGTTCCTGCGAATATCCGGATTGTCCCTGCGGCACGTATTTCGCATCGGGCGGCAATAGCTGGCGCAAGAGCCCGAGTTCGTCCTTCGAAGCGAATTGGTCGAGCGCGTGCTGGTCGATGGCCTTGGCAAGAAGCTCGCTCATCTGGCCGAGCAGGTCTTCGACCATCCGGCGCTCCTCGTGGACCTTGCCGCCGAAATCCCATCGGGCGTTGCGGTTCGCGTTGAGGAACGGCTGCAGCTGGACGCCGAAGCGGCGAGCGTAGCCAAGGATCACCCGATGCGTCGAGGGAAGGCGTGCCGGGCCCGCGTTGAAATAGAGCCCGGGCGAAAAGGTCGCGACCTGGTCCGGCCGGCCCGCCTGGACGATCCGGTCACCGTTGCGGATGCTCCAGGCACGGCCGCCGATCCTCTCGCGGGCTTCAAGGACGGTGACCGAGTAGCCCGCCCGCTTCAGTTCGTATGCCGAGACCAGGCCTGCAATTCCGGCGCCAAGGATCACCACCGATTTGCCATGACCGCTGTTTGGCGGAAGGTGAAAGTCTTCGGCCCCGGCCGGAGTCGGGATTGCCAGCCCGAGCGATTCCATGGCCATGTACGCGGCTCCGACACCCCCTACCCTGCCGATATGCTCGAGCAGTGCCCTTCGCGTCAGTCCCATCGAGTCAGCCCCCTCCTCGTCAAAGCGCGACAGGCTGACAGCAATATGCGGTCGCCTTGCATGAATTTTGGGCCGTCCGCGCGCATCGCCTCGCTCACTGAAGCGTTCATCCCCGCAGAAGCCCGATCCCCATCAAATGGAGCAATGACGATGGCCCAACATTCGCACGAGATCAGCATTCTTAACAGCCTGATCGCGACGACGATCGACAGCATCACCGGCTACGAGGACAGTGCCCAGAACATCGACAACGAACGCTTCCGCGAGATCTTTCGGCAGCGTGCCAACGAGCGTCAGGATATCGTCGGGCAGCTGCGCGCCGAAGTTCAGCGCCTCGGCGGCGATCCGAAGGACCACGGCTCGTTCCTCGGCAAGGCGCACCAGCGGTTCGAGGACCTCAAGGCAGCGGTCACCGGGCGTGATGAAAAGTCGATCGTCGACGAAGTTGAACGCGGCGAGGACTATCTGAAGGAAAAATGGCAGGAGGCGCTACAGAGCGACAAGCTTCATGGACCGACGCACGAGCTCATCGAGCGCTGCTACCAGGCGATCAAGTCCGGTCACGACCAGATGAGCGCGCTTAAACATGGCTTGGAAACTCCACGCCACGCCTGAGCGTTCGGCGTAACGAACCACCTCGAAACCGGGGTGGGGCGCGGGGCAGTTCTCAGGCCAGCGGAGCTGCCCCGCCTGCTCTTCAATACGAGCACTGCAAGGTCTAGTAACCCATCAGTGCGAGCACTTCGCGGCGGCTTCGCTCGTCCTCGCGGAAGGTGCCCATCATCCGGCTCGTGGTCATCATGACGCCCGGCGTCTGGACGCCGCGCGCGGTCATGCACGCATGACTGGCCTCGATGACGACGGCGACGCCCTTGGGCTGAAGGTGCTTCCAGATCGCATCCGCGACCTGCGCAGTCAGCCGCTCCTGAACCTGCAGCCGCCGCGCATAGCCGTGAAGCACTCGCGCAAGCTTGCTGATCCCGACTACCTTGTCCTTGGGGAGATAGGCGATAGCGGCCCTGCCGATGATCGGTGCCATGTGATGCTCGCAATGCGACTGAAAGGGGATGTCCTTCAGAAGCACGATCTCGTCGTAGCCGCCCACCTCCTCGAAAGTTCGGCTGAGGTGGACCGCCGGATCCTCGTCATAGCCTCTCGCATACTCACGCCAAGCACAGGCAACACGGCGAGGCGTGTCGAGCAGGCCTTCGCGCGCCGGGTCGTCGCCGGCCCAGCGAATAAGCGTCCGGACCGCCTCCTTAACATCCTCCGGCACTTCGGTTTCGACGCCGTTCTCGACAAGATCCCCGTCTTCCGGATCGCCATGCTCGTAAGGCGGGTTCATTTTCCAAGCTCCCGTTCGATATTCTCCGCCACCGCGGCGGCCTGCTCGGCGATGTCAGGCACTGCGATGATCTCCCAATAGCGTCCCTTCGTCAGGGGTCCCATTGCCCATAGATGCTCGCCGGCGCGGCAGGTTCCGTCGATGTCGAGGCCAATGCCGAGATTATCGGGCCGAACCTCGCCCGCATCGAGAAGGCTGCGAAGCAGCGGGTCCTTCGACCGAGCCATCGAATGCAGCGGGCCGGTGCAGTTGAACGCATAGGCAAAATTCTCCGTGGCCGATCCTTTCGCGCCCCGGCGACGATATTCGACCTCGATATCGTTCCCGGTTTCACGCGCCGCAATGATTCGACCGGCGACGATCTCGAGCCTTCCCTCTGCAACTTTGCGCGCGACGATGTCCGCGACTTCAGGCGCAATCCGGTGGCGATGAACGTCCCACCAGGGGCGCACATGACGGAGGAAGCGGCGCTGCTCGCCGTCGTTCAGACCTTGCCAAACCGGGTGGCTGTGGGGGCGGAGGCTGTCGATGGCAGCGCGCCATCCGACCTCCGCGCTGCGTCGTCTCAGCCAGCGGAACATGGGACGAAGTCCAGCCGGAAGTGAATCCTGCTCGACTGGTGCAGGTTCGAAATCAGCATGACCCCGTGGAGCAAGCCCGCGCCGAGACAGCGCCACGATCCGGCCCTGATGGCCCGCAGCGTCGAGCGAGAGTACAAGGTCGACCGTGGTAAGACCGGTACCCACGAGCAACACCGCTCCTCCGGTCCGCGCGAGGTCCTCCACAGCTGCCCGCGATTCCGCGCCCCATGGGTTGCGGACCAGACGTTGAGCCACGCCCGAAAAGGCGTTCAGCGCATCCGGCTCCTGGTTGCCGACAGCAAGAACCAGCGCCTTCGCGTCGACGGACGAGCCATCGTCGAGGCCGACGCGCCAACCCTCGCCGTTGCGGTGACCGCTGAGGGCAGTGGCTTCGATCGGCCGGGTCCAGCCGCTCGCAAGGGCCTCCTTCAAGATCTCGCCGAGGTAACGTCCGAAAAAGCGCCGCTGGGCGAACCCTTGTGCGCTGCCGCCCTCCGCCTCGAAGGCCTTTGCAAAATGATCCGGCGTACAGGCCCAGGCGCTCATCCCCTCGGCGCGGACGTTGAGCAGATGTGCAGCTTCGGTCGTGGAATAGGCGATCCCCCGCCCCATTCTTCCGCTGCCGTCGATTAGCACCGAGTTGATGCCGCGGCGGGCGAGCTGGGCAGCAAGTATCGTGCCCGACGCCCCGCCACCGACAATCGCGACCGTCGTTTGACGGTCAGATTTCGTAGTCAGGCCAGTTCTCCGGATTTGCAGCGCCGGCTTTGCGCCGCGCGATATGATCGTACATCTCGGTCACCGTCCTGCCGGCGGTCTGAGTGAAGAAACCCGGCACCACGGCGTGAACGAAACAGGCGATGCCAGCACCGACCAGTCGTGCGCCGATTATAACCGCGCCGATGCCGTGGCCTGCCCAGCTCATGCCTAGCGAGCGCGGATGTTCGAAGAAAAGCTGATCGGCGATGCTCGCGCGTGTTTCTCGTTGCTGAGTTGCCATCCCGGCGCCCTCGTAATGTCCGGCGACCTCTGAAGAATTCGAGCCTGCGCCCTAAGGTTGGAAACCAGAAGGCCCTGGACCGGAAAATTAATCGAAGTCGTCGAAGCACCCCCTAGCACTGCACTTGAGTATTAGCCCACCCTCTTTGCGGCGTTCCAGTCCACCGCCTCTGATCCCGCGTCCTTGCCCTTGCGGTACGCGACTTCGGGGCGGTGCTTCATCCCGCTCAAGAGGCCTCCCACCGTTAACGGATGAACTTGCGGTAATGTAACGAACCCCGACGCTTCTCGAACGTTTCGGCTTTGGGCATAAGATATTTCGCTAGGTATAGCAGGAGGTTAGGGTCATGCATCGCAACGTAATCCTAGGTGCGCTTGTCAGCGCAGCAATGATTTCCACCGGAGCTTTAGCGCAACGCGGTGGCGGAGGCGGCGGTGGGGGTGGCGGCCCCGGCATGGGTGGGGGCATGGGCAATGCTGGTCTTGGCGGCGGTATGGGCAACGGCGGCGCCATGGGTGCTGGCCTTGGAAGCATGAACAATAGCTTCGGGATCGAGACTCGTGATGCGTCGCGCATCAACAGCCAGGGACTGGCAAACGCTTCGGCGACTGGAATTGCACATGCCAATTCAAACAGTGTGCTTTCCGGTTCGGCTGGTAACACCGCCACGAGCCTCAACAAGATGTTCCCAGGAACGAACACCACCACGACCGTCACGACGGGCACGCTGGCCGGCCTCACGACCGGTATGACCTTGATGTCGAACGGAACGGCAGTCGGCACCGTGCAGCAAATCCGAACGACCGGTAACGGCTCAGTGGCGGTGGTCATTGTTAAGGGCACCAACGGTGGCCTCTTTGCGATTCCGGCCAACAAGCTGACGTTGAGTGGCGGAGTGCTTTCCACGACGTCACGGCTTGCTGGAATCAACAGTAGGACGACAACGTCCTTCACCAATCCGGGCGCCGCCCACAGCCAGGCGTTAATGCACGCTTCGGCGACCGGCATCGCTCACGCGAATTTCCACAGTGTTCTTGCGGGCGGTAGTGTTGTCAGCGGCTCGCTCGCCGGTCTCACCACTGGTCAGACTGTCAACACGAGCGGCGGAACGACGCTTGGCAAAGTCACTCAGATCGTGACCGACTCAAGCGGGAATATCAGGCTGGTGATCGTCACTTCCTCGACGGGTCAGACCTTCCGTCTGTCGCCGACGACCCTGACGCTGTCGGGCGGTGTGGTGACCACGACCCAGACAGTCGGTTAATCGCCTTCCCAACGATTACAGCTCCGCCGGCCGAAAGGCCGGCGGAGCGCCAGTGATCGATAAATCGATCGTCGCTCCCGTTAGTGGCAGGGAACCGGTGGAAAGAAGCCAGTAGCGTCCCTGCCGCTCGCGGCGTTCTTAGAGAGGCTCCGGGACTCTTTCGATCATTTCCGCGTAGGCGTCAGCCAGGCGTTCGAGCTGATCGGTCGCGTCGCCTTCGAAGGAAGAGCCGTGCATCAGTGCAAGGCGACGGGGCCGGAGTTGCGCGAGCCGCCGGATCGTCGGTGCCGTGGCTGGCCCGATGCTGGTCGCGTGGAACGCATCCTCCGCGAGCATTGCCGGACCGACGATGTCGCTCTTCACCAGAGGTGGACCGCTTCCAAGGTGTGTGAACAGGTCGCCGCAAAAGAGCGTGCCGGTCGTGTCTTCGTAAAGCACTTGCGCTTCCCACCCGTGCGGCACGTGCGGAGTCGCGATGATCCGCACTCGCTTGCCGCCGAGATCGATCACTTCATCGTCTGTCACCGGCCGCGGCGGGCGGTCGGCAAGGTCGTTCAAGGAGACCATGCAGCCCAGCGGATTGAACAGCACCTGAGCCTTAGGTGCAGCTTCGAGCCACAGGTTCATCGCCCCGCACTCGTCGGATTCGACATGACCGAAGCTGATCCAGCGAAGTCGCTCGATCGGCATGACCGTCGACACGCCCGCCGAGACGAGCGGGAACATCCCGCGCGGGCCGCAGTGAAATAGGAGCGGCTCTTCTGCGACGATGAGGAATTGGTTGAAGGTGAAGCCCGCGGGCGGCGCAATGTCCGGCACGAACGTGCTGAGCCTGAAAATGCCGTCGGCAATTTCGGCGACGTCGGTTTTCATAGCATCAAGCTGCCGCCGCTTCCTCCGAAAGTCCAGTTACAAGGTCTGGAAAGAGTGGAAAGCCGCCACGGACAATCAATCTGCCATACGTCTTGACCACCGGATCTTGGCGACCCCGACAGGATTCGAACCTGTGGCCCTCAGATTAGGAATCTGATGCTCTATCCTGCTGAGCTACGGGGTCGCTGAGCGGCACGAATAGGGGCAGCTGCCACAGCAATCAATTGATCTGGCCAGGCGGCGTCACGGGCAACGGCAGCGAAGCGACGGGAACGCCCTCGTCGACGAGCGACTTCGCCTGCTCGAGTGTTGCGCTGCCGTGGACTCGCGCCGGTTCCAGTTCGCCAGCATGCATCGCGCGCGCGGTCTCGGTGAATTCGTCTCCGACCCAACGCGAATTCTTGAGCAATTCGTCCTGGATTGCAGCGAGCCTCGCGAAAGGGTTGCTCGACCCTTTCCTCGGGACGCTGGGCGCCATCGGAGCCTTTCCCACATTCGCCGACTGGCAGAATGGACATTGCACGAGACCAGCATCGCACTGCTGCTCATAATCGGCGTTCGAGCGGAACCAGGCTTCGAACGTCTCGCCGCCATCACGGCACTGAAGATCGAAGACGATCATAATGTCACAGCGTCGGGAATAGGTCGCCGGTGGTTAAGCGCCGGTATGCGCGAGCGGACGTCGGAGATGCGCTTCAGATCGATATCGGCAAAGGCGACCCCCCTTTCCTCGCCCATGTCGAGGACGATCTCGCCCCAGGGATCGACGACAAGGCTGTGACCAAAAGTGTTGCGGCCATCCTCGTGGTGCCCGACCTGGGCGGCAGCGACGACAAACAGGCCCGCTTCAATAGCCCTTGCACGCAAGAGAACGTGCCAGTGCGCCTTTCCGGTCGGCACCGTGAATGCCGCCGGCACCGCGATCACGTCGGCGTCGGACTCGGCAAGGCGCGCGAAGAGTCCCGGGAAGCGCAAATCGTAGCAGATCGTGAGGCCGAGTTTTCCCACCGGAGTGCCGTTGACCAGCACCACGCCCTTGCCTGGTGCGTAGACGTTGGACTCGCGCCAACTCTCGCCGGTCGGAAGATCGACGTCAAACAGGTGAATCTTGTCGTAGGTCGCTCGGACCTTTCCCTCGCGATCGATAACAAAGCCGCGATTGGCAAGCTTCCCGCCTTCGAGCACGGCAAGAGAGCCAATGTGAAGCCAGATATGGTGACGTGCCGCTGCCTCACGACAGGCGGCCAGCACATCGTCCTCGTCCTGCGCCTTGATGGCCTTCGCGGCGCGCGCGGGGTCGCGGTCGAGTAGGCCCGACATTTCCGGGGTGAAGAGCATTTCTGCACCGCCGGCGGCTGCCGCCTCGATTGCATCAACGAGCGCTCGCGCATTCGAGGCCGGGTCGATGCCCGTCGTCGACTGGAGGAGTGCGATTCGAGTCATCCGCCGAACAACTCGTCGAGCTTGCCCGAACGATCAAGGTCAACAAGGTCGTCGCACCCACCGACGTGGTGCTCGCGGATGAATATCTGCGGGACGGTCGTCCTGCCCTTGGCCCGCTGGATCATGAGCTCGCGCGCTTCCCCGCCATAATCGACGGAAATCTCGCGGTACTTTACGCCCTTCGCCTCGAGCAGCGCCTTGGCACGCCAGCAGTAAGGGCAAAATGCCTTGGTATAGATCTCGACAGTCACGTTCGGTCCTTCACACCGAATACTTAGGCATCGATGTCAACGCATCAACTGGAAAGGTTTCACCAACAAGGCCGACCAGCTCGTCCCATGGCGCGTCGCGCCTCCTTGCATCGCTCGGGCCATGCCTGCTTGCCGCTCGGGGCGAGGCAGAGCAGAAGCGCCGCCGTGCCTTCATTGTTCGACATGCGCCTTCGCTCACTTCGCCGCGAGCGCGCCGCGCGCAAGGGCGCCGAGCTGTTCCTCAGCGAGCGCGTGTTCGAGGACTGCCTTGATCGCATCGGGATCCAGAAGCGGCGGTTCGAGCGCGCGTTGCTGATCGGTTGTCCTGATCGCGAATGGCCAAAGCGAATGGCCGCCGTTGCCGACTCCGTCGAGGTGCGCGACCCCGGACCTTCTTTCGCTGCATCGGCCGGAGGGCACGTCATCGTCGAGGATGCCTGGGAGCCGACGGAATCTGCATTTGACCTTGTGCTGAGCATCGGGACGCTCGACACCGTCAATGACCTCCGACTGGCGCTCCGGCTGATCCGGTACGCGATGCCGGGCGAGGGACTCTTCATCGGCGCTCTCTCGGGCGGTGATACCCTGCCCCAGCTGAGGATGGCGATGCGCGCGGCCGATGCTTTGTCGGGAGCGGCGGCGCCGCACATCCATCCACGCATCGAAGCCTCGGCGCTGGCGCCCTTGCTGAGCGAGGCCGGATTTACCAATCCGGTTGCCGACGTCGACCGAGTGGCGGTCTCCTACCGCTCTTTTGACCGATTGGTCGGCGATATCCGGGCGATGGCGGCGACCAACATCCTGGCTGCTCGTCCCCATTTCCTCGGAAGGGCTCAGCGAGCCGCTGCAGCACAGGCTTTCAGAGCAGCCGGGGACGGCGAACGCACCGTCGAAACCTTCGAAATTCTGCATTTCGCAGGCTGGACTCCAAAAGAGGGATGAAGGGACGTTAACTTTAGCTCGAGGAAGAGTTGTTAACCCTGGAAGCCGTAAACCCGCCGCGTGGACGTGGACCAGAGGAGGGTGGCGTGGTCGCTATCCGAAAAATATTGCGCATGCTCTGCGCCGACGCGCGGGGGGCAACTGCGATCGAATACGGACTCATCTGTGCGCTGATCGCCGTTGCGGCGCTCGGCGGCATGCAGTCGCTTGGCGGTGGCGTCGGAGGGATGTGGGGCAAGCTTTCCAATACGACGAATTCCTACATGCCCTGACGTTAGGCCGGTGGTCGTGCCCGTCGCGTTCCGTAAACCACCAGCTTCACCTTTTGCCCCGGAGTTAGAACGCTATTCGCGGCGAGTCCGTTTAGCGAGAGGAAGCGTTCAAGCTTGAAATCGCGATAGGCCATTCTGGCTCCAAGCGATTGTACCGTATCTCCCGGCCTCACAGTCTCGATATGAATGACCCGTGGACGGATCGCCGCAGCCTCTTCCGGAGTGATCCGGCGAAGCGAATTGATCATCGGTACGAAAGGACTGACGCCATAGCCGCCCGGAGTCAGCATCGCGAAATAGTAAACGCGCTGCGGATCCCACTGATATGCGACGACGCTCGCGTCGATGAGCCCGGAGTCCGTGTTCACTCGGGTGGTCGTGATCGCCGCCGCCATGCCGTTGATCATGACAAGCTGAGGCCGCGGGATCTGAAGCTGGAACTCGCCGCGAGTGAGCTGCCGGTACGCGAACGCGATCGCCTGGTCGAGGTTGGGCGGGCCCTGGCGGAACTGCGCCTTTCCGGCCGAGCCCGAGATCGTGACTGCGTCGGTGCCGTTGGACATGAGATAGCCCTGGGGCACGCTGAACTGGATCCTGAGATCCGGATGGGTGAACGTCGGTCCCTCGATGACGCCCTGCGCAGGATCGTCGTCGACGTAAATTCCCTCGAGCTCGCTCAAGAACAGGTCGCGATTGCGAACTCCCGTACCTAGCCTCCCGGTCGCGCGCGCCTCGGCCAGTGCCCGCTGCATCCGATTCTCGCTCAAGGGGTGAGTGCTCGCCCATTCGGGCGTCTGGCGATTGGTCCGGCCCTGAACCCTGAGCTGCAGCGCCGTGTTGCGCGACAGGGCGGCAAGGATCCCGGACGCTCCGGCAGGATCGTAGCCAGCCGCGATCAAATAGCGAAGGCCGAGCGTGTCGGCCTCATATTCCTGCTCGCGCGAGAAGCTCAGCATGTCGAGGCGTGAACGCGCCAGCAGGGCGTCGTTGATGCCCGGACCAAAGATCGCCCCGATGATTGACCCGAACACGCCGAGCGGATTGCGCTCGGCATATTGTTCGCGGATGTGGGCGTGATTGGCGGAGATATGGCCGACCTCGTGCCCAAGCGCGAAAGCGAGCTGGGATTCGTCATCCATGAGGCCCATCAGCTGGCGTGTGATGTAGACGTAGCCTCCGGGCACAGAGAAAGCGTTCTCGACCGCAGAATTGAGCGTCGTGAAATGGAGCGCCTGGCCGGAATTGGCGATCCCCGAAACCGCGCCGACGCGGCGGCCGACCGATTCGACGTACGCGGCGCGCGGACCGGTCTCGGCGCCGCCGAGTTCCCGGACGATCTCGACATGGTCGCTCTGCGCCTCGGCGACGTCTTGGGGGTTGAGATATCGAAGTCGCTGAGCGGCCGAGGGCGTGATCGCAACCGCGGCGACCGCAAGCAACAGGACGGTTCTACGCATGAGCCTGACCCACTCTCCCGTTTCGCCCTCGAACTAAGCGCGGGCACTTTGAACGGAGAATGACTGCTGCAGTTCCGGCCTCAGCCGATGGCGAGAAACTTGGCCCGGCGCTGGGCGCGCAGCTCGTCACGGCCCAATCTTCCGCAACCGTCGAGCTCCTCGATGAGCGCGCCCTTGAGGGCGCCAATCGCGGCATCGGGGTCGCGGTGCGCGCCTCCGAGCGGCTCGTCGACGATCCGATCGACGACCCCCAGCGCCTTGAGGTCGGCCGCGGTGATCTTCATCGCTTCCGCCGCTTCCGCAGCCTTGTCGGCCGTGCGCCACAGGATCGAGGCGCAGCCCTCTGGGGAAATGACCGAATAGACAGCATGTTCAAACATCAGCACCCGGTTCGCCGAGGCGATCGCCACTGCGCCGCCCGAACCGCCTTCGCCGACAATCACTGCGACCATCGGGACGCCGAGCCGGAGGCATTCCTCGGTCGATCGTGCGATCGCTTCGGCCTGGCCGCGCTCCTCGGCCTCGACGCCGGGGAACGCGCCCGGCGTATCCACGAGCGTTACGACCGGGA
>Ga0070717_10002076_pt1 | contig 14032 bp, 13 predicted proteins | sample LARL113metaG_FD_71366 | JGI IMG/M metagenome (GOLD analysis project Ga0070717, IMG submission 71366) | Corn, switchgrass and miscanthus rhizosphere microbial communities from Kellogg Biological Station, Michigan, USA - LAR L11-3 metaG | ecosystem: Host-associated > Plants > Roots > Rhizosphere ... | reverse complement strand
CCCTGACTTCGCCAAGCTCGTGAACCTGTGGTGGTTCGATACCGGCCTCGGGCTCTTCGAACTGGCGACCGGCTTCTGGCTCGTGATCAAGGGACTGAGGTCGGAGATGATCACGGTTGCTCGGGCACCGGCCGGTGTCACGGTGTGAAAAAGCAGGCCCGTTTCAGGCCCATTGAAGAAAAAGAGAGGCCCGCCATGGAGGCAATCGATCGGCAAGCCAGGACCGCAGGCTGGCTCTACCTGCTGCTCGTCATACCCGGACCGTTCGTCCTTATCTACCTGCCCAGCAAGCTGATTGTGCACGGCGACGCCGCCGCGACCGCTGCCAACCTCCTCGCCCACGAGAAGCTCTTTCGCTTCGGCATGGTGGCCGATGTCGCCGGCTCTGTCTTCTTCGTCGTGCTCGCATTCGCGCTTTACCGCCTGCTCAGCCGGGTCGACCCGACGCGGGCCGCGTTCATGGTCGCGCTCGTCGTGGTCTCGTCGGCCATCGCCTGCGTGAACGTGCTGCCCAACGCCGCGGCGCTTGCACTCGCTCGCGGCGGCGAATCGTTCACTGTCCTTGACCAGATGCAGCGCGAGGCGCTTGCCATGCTCTTCCTTCGCCTGCACAGCATAGGAAACACGGTCAATGAGACCTTCTGGGGACTGTGGCTGCTCCCCTTCGGCATGCTCGTCTACCGCTCCGGTTTCCTGCCGCGCTTCCTCGGCGCGTGGTTGGTGGTGAACGGCGCGGCTTACGTCGCCCTTAGCGGCATCGGCCTACTGCGGCCCGAGCTAAGCGGCAAGGCGTTCCTCTTTGCGCAGCCACTGCTCTTCGGCGAACTGGCCATCATGCTCTGGCTCATCATCAAGGGCGCGAACCAGAAGCCGCTGGCCGCGACGGTCTGACGCCACCTTTCGCTCAGCGTCCGGTCAGTTGCTCCAGTCTTCTGGGTACCGAGCCCCTTCCACGTAATCACCTAGCGCTGAGCAAATTGGCGGTGTGGTCGGCAAACAGGAAGTGATTCGGTTACTTCGGGCTTGCCCGTCATCCGACCCAAATCGGTCCGCTGGCGAGATGTTTGCGGGTGAGAGCCTTATTTTCTTACGCGCGCTTGCCAGTTCGTGACCACCGTCAGCGGCGGCGAACTGCCTTGCGGCGCTTCAGCTACGTAGAACCTTTTGCCGTCGGGGCTCACATCGTAGAAGAAAGCATTGGCATGAGTTGAGAGGTCGAACAGCTTCTTGATGCTCCCGGGGTGCACTATTCCTCCGGCCATCGTCAATGGCACGGAATAGAGTGTGGTCTCAGGCGCGTTGGTGAAGAAGAGCTCTTTGCCATCCCGCGGCCAAACCGGTAACACACCGCCGTCAGTTGAGATCTGCCACTTATTGGTCCCGACTTTGGGTTGCGGGCCGCTAAAGTCAACCGGCACGATGTAGATTTCAGGACGTCCGGTTTCATAACCAGCGTAGGCAAGCCATTGCCCATCCTGAGAAAGCCTGGGCCACCGGAAGTCCTGTGCTGCTTGCAGAAGAGGATAACGATTGTGCCGGCCCGCGGTGTCAACCACCCAGATCTCTGATCTGCTGCCGGGTTCATTGCCGTGAACGGAGTAAAGCACGTAGCGATCATCCGACGACCATCCGGTAACCGTTGATTCCCCTGGGAGCGAGAACAGAGTTGTCTCCGCGCCGCTCACCAGGTCTCGCACGTGCGCCTCAGCAGCGGTGCCCGCGTCAAAGGCGACGTTTCTGCCATCGTGGGACCAGATTCCCTCAGTACTCTCCTCGTTGAAGGTTAGCCGAGAGCGGGTGCCTGCAACTAAATCAAAGAGCCAGATGGCACGTCTGTTCGCGGCACTTTCGGCCACGTCCACCAGCAACTGATTGCCTGACGGAGAGAGATTAATGTCAACGTAAACTCCGCTCCAGGCACAGCTCCAGCTTGTTTGCCGGAACGGTCGAGCCAAAATAATTGCTTGTTCGCGCCGGTCGTACCGGCTTGATATACCAGCGCGCCATTGTCAGAAACTGAAAAGATTGAAAAATTAAACTGAGAATCAGCCTCGACTTTCTCCGCAACCACCACTGGATCTCCCCGGAATTCTAGCCGTGCGAAATCAAAACCCTGTGCAAATAAAGTGTTCCCACGCACAAACAGCAGGTTGCCATCGCTGTAACCGACACTGCCGGAAATGTCGGGGAAATCAGCCAGCCTACGCCCGGATTTGAGAGAGCCAGAAGCCAACGCGGTGTGAGTGGATTGGGCCACGAACAGATAGTGGTCGCCATCCGGCAGCAGCAGCGGGAAGCGATGGCTGCCCTCTGCCTTGGAATTGTCCAGTTGCGTGACTGCCGCGGGCTTGCCGCCCGCCGCAGGCACTGTGTAAAGCGGCCCGTCTCGCACCCCGAAAATAATGAAGCCCTTCTCGGACCAGGTTCCGCCACGGCCCTCAGCAACGTCAGAGATGGTGATAGGAACGCCACCATCGGTGGCGATCTTTTTCAATTTCCCGTTGGCAAAAAATCCAATCATGCGGCTGTCCGGTGACCAGAAGGGATAGGTGGCATCCTCCGTGTCGGGAAGGGGGCGGGGATCAGCCGAAGTCAGTGCGCGAACCAACAATGACTTCACACCCTCTGCGCTGGTCGCGAGAAAAGCGATCTCCTTTCCGTCAGGAGAAATCACGGGAGCGCCCGCGAGCCCCAGCGTATTCAAAGTCGCTTTGTCAGGCGCAGGCACGTAGAACTCATAGTTCGCCCGCGCCGAGCCCCGCATCCCCCAGTAGCCCACGCCCATGAGAGACGCAACCAACAACACGCTGCCAGCCGCAAACGCAATGACCAGATTCATTCTCGGCCGGCGTTGAACCGCAGCCATCTGAGTTGAAGATTGCGAAATCCAGCGTAGTTCACGGGCGACATCGGCAGCAGTTTGCCAGCGTTCAGCGCCATCCTTGGCCAAGCAAGCGCTGACCACATGATCTAATGTCGGCGGCGTCATGGGCTTGATTCTCGATATCGGCTCGGGTTGCTTTTCCAAAATCGCAGAGACCACGCTCAACTGGCTCATGCCTTGGAATGCGCGTGCGCCAGTGGCCATCTCATACAGCACGGACCCCAGCGCAAAAATATCCGTGCGCGCATCTGCTTCCTTGCCTTCGATTTGTTCAGGTGCCATGTACTGATGGGTGCCAACAATTGTGCCCTCCGCTGTCAAAGGTCGGCTGACGGTCGGCGTCAGATGCGACGCTGCAGCCGCCAGTCCTGTAACCGGCTTGGCCACGCCAAAATCCAGCAGCTTGGCGCCGCCTTTTGTCAGCATGATGTTCCCAGGTTTCAGGTCGCGATGGACTACGCCACTATGGTGCGCAGCATCAAGCGCGGAAGCGACTTCAGCACCAATGCGCAATACCTGCTCCTGCGGGAGCGCGCCTTTTCGCAAACGGTCGGCCAGCGTCTCGCCTTCGAGCAGTTCCATGACCAGATAATCAGTTCCATCCTGTGAGCCGACGTCATAGAGATGACAGATATGCGGATGATTCAATGCAGAAATGGCCTTCGCTTCGCGCTCGAAGCGCGCCTTCAAGTCAGGTTTGGAAGAAAGATGCGAGGGCAGAACTTTGATGGCTACGTCGCGTCCCAGCCGGGTGTCGCGCGCGCGATAGACTTCGCCCATTCCGCCCGCGCCCAGCGGAGCGTGGATTTCGTAGGGGCCAAGCTTTGCGCCAGAGGAGAGGGCCATGCGTGTCGCGCAATTATAGCCCTGCGCAGCACGTTGCAGACTGATCCAACAATTCTGGGCGGTTGGTCGGCAACTCTTCCATAATCCGATAATGTCCGGTTAGTTAGCCCGTCATCCGCCCGCAACCCCTGGGTAGTTAGGCACCTCAGCACTTAGAAAGCATTTTCATGTCTGCTTAAGGGCCGCAGCGGCCTTTCGAGCAATTAGACCAAACCCCTTGGCTCTGGCCTCCTTTTCTAGGGAAGCGAGGCTTACGCGCGCAGTGACCACATTGCCCGAGGTTTTCACCATCTCTCCTAATGCCAAGCGAGACTCAAACTGGTAACCGACAAAACCCGCCTGCGTAGCCTCGCTCAAAACCTTCTCCAGCTCCCGCCTGGCATCCACTGACTTACCTGCGGCAAAAAGAACACGCCCGGCGGCAACGCCCCATTTGAGACGCACCGCTCGACTGTGACTCTTCTCTGCCAGCCTCGTTGTGATGTCCATTTTTGCCTGGGCTTCTGCGACCCTGCCGTCGGCCAGCATGCTTTTTGCTAGCGCTGCCGCGGCGGAGATTTCGTCATCGGTCTGCTGCTCGTCGTGAAACGCTTGTTCCGCCTGGCGCAATGGAGTTTCGGCTTCCGTTAACTGACCCTCTTCCATCGCCAGTTCGGCCAGCGCAACCTGTGTTTCGGCGGCAGTTTGTTTTTCTCCTGCGGCATTCCGGAGCTTAAGAGCTGATTGAAATGCGATGCGGGCAGCGGTGAAGCCAGCTTGACTTGTCAGCACCTCGCCTAAACCGTGCAGTGCAGAAGCAGAAACGCTATTGTCGTCGATCTCACGCGCGGTTCCCAGGGCTTGTTGGTAGGCGCCTGTTGCTTTCTCCAGGTTTCCCATTTGCTGGTACGTTTCACCAAGATCCGCGAGCACCCGGGCCATTCCGTCCCTGTCGTCCACCTCACGATACCTCGGCAGCGCCTGCGCAAGCTGGAGCTTTGCTTCAGACAGGTTACCCATTTGCAAGACGACTTCACCAAGATTGTTGTATGCGGCGGCCACGCCCTCCACATTGCCAATTTCGCGAAAATTCGCCAGGGTTTTCTTCCAGACCTCCTGGGCCCGAGGCAGGTCGCCTTGCTGCGCATAGATCACTGCCAGGTCGTTCAAGCTTCTGCCAACCCACTGCGGTCACCAGCAGATGCGTAGGCTTCACGGGCACTTTCACATGCAGAGTAGGCTTCATTGGAGCGGCCGACATAGCCGAGATCCCCGCACAGGACGGAATACCCGCGAGCCACGACCAGCTGCGAATGCAGAGACGCCCCTTTCTCCACTGCTTTTGCCGCCAACGCCACCGCCTTCTTGAAATCGACTCCCGTCCACATGGAAGACTCCAACAGATCGATCCGCGGATCATTTCCCGCTGGCGGGGGGAGCCTCCGCAATCTTTCTAGGGTAGCGATGGCCTCGTTGGGCTTGATCGAGCCTTGCGCGCTAGCCAAGCGCAGGCCATAGTCGACGTGGTCGGGAAACAAAGCGAACAGCGTCGTGTAAACCTCAACAGCTTTCGCCCAGTCGGACGTCACTTCGCGGTACCTTCCTTCAATAAGGAGGCGGTCTTGACGAGAGAGTCCTTCGGCTAGGTCAAAAGCTTTCTTCGCCCCATCTTTTGCTTTGCTGTCATATCCAACCTTAGACCAGGCTTCGGCCAGCGCGGAGTGGGCCAACGCGAAATGCGGATCTTTGACAACGGCCTTCTGCATCAAATCTCTTGCCGCTAGAGAGTCGAATACCCGAAGCTTGGCCAGTCCTTCCGAGTAAAGCCGGATTGTCTCAGGGTCAGACGGAAGCGAGACTCTCACCCCGACCGCTTCGACCGGGGAAACTTCACCAACGCCCAGCTTCTGTCGCAGCTGGTCTCCAGTACGCGAAACCAAGTCGAAGAGCTGAGCCTCGGTTCCCGTTTGAGATACAGATGCGATTGTCTCTCCCGCTGTGGCATCTTGGAGCCGCAGATCAAGACGGATTTGTCCTCCCGCTTCCTTCCCAAGATCCAAGTAAGACCCCAGCACCACATAATCAGTGCCCAGATTCTTCCGTAAGCGAGCAAGGCTGTCTCTGCCCAGGCTGTCGGCATCGGATAGCGAAAGATCGTTCTTCGTATGTGCGACATCCTCGCCGGAAATCGTGCGTAACTTCTCCCCCGCCGCAAGTTCCGTGTTCAACATCTCCGATAATGCAGTCGAGAGCCACGCCTGATCGGTCTTGCCCGATAAATTCTTGAATCCCAGCACCGCTACGGAGCGCCGAATCGGAATGGAAGCTGCTCTGGGGTGCGTGGCCTGTCTTCGGATCAGATACGACCACGTTGTTGCCCCGAGAAGCACAGCAAACTGTGCTCGCTATTAACGCAGTCCATGGCCACCTTGGTCGAGCTGCAAGCGGAGCCGCGCCCGTAATTATTCTCTCCAGGTCTGAGCGGAGTTCCTGTGCTGACTGATACCGCTTAGCCTGTGGCTTCTCTAGACACTTCAGGATGATGGGTTCCAGCTCCACTGACAATTCGGGTCTTACTTGCCGCGGTGGTAAAGGCGGTTTGTGGATAATGTCGTCGGCTAGCGCAGTCGAAATCTTTTGATCAAATGGTCTCCGCCCCGTCGCCATTTCGTACAGCACGACTCCGACGGCCCAGATGTCACTGCGGGCATCGGTTGTCTCTCCGCGCAACTGTTCCGGGGTCATATAGGGCAGCGTGCCGGCAACTTCTTGCGATAGGGTTAATTTCGTCGTGCTCGCTACTTGATTCTCCGGTTCGATCAGCTGTGCTAGACCGAAATCTAGAATCTTCAGGTTTCCAACGGGGGTGATTCGCAAATTGCCGGGCTTCAGATCACGATGCACAATCCGTTGCTCGTGTGCGGCTGCCAAACCCTCGGCGATTTGAATCCCTAGTCGCACGACTTCCCGTTCGGATAGTGCGCCTCCGACAAGCTTGATATCTAGCATCACCCCTCGAATCAGCTCCATCACTAGGAAATCGATACCATCTTGGCTGCCAAACTCGTAGACTGCGGCGACGTTTTGATGGTTCAGTTTTGCGAGAGCAAGGGCTTCCCTGCGGAAACGCTGGCGGGCGACTTCGTTGGCCAGAGTGCCGGTGGGCAGAACCTTAAGCGCAACATCGCGATCTAACTGTTCATCATGGGCGCGATACACCACGCCCATGCCGCCCGCACCGATGTGCTCGACAATGCGGTAGTGGCCAAGGATGTGGCCGATGAGAACCTGCGAGGAGGCCATTGAGCGGGAATGTTAGGCCCGTTCACGAGGGCACGTCAATGACTGCAAGGCGTGAGTCGGAGCTCGGCGAAGTCCCGTGTATTGCCACCTTAGCGACACTGGAATGGCCGCATAAGGCGCAACAGTCAGGTCCGCCGGTCATCGCGCGCAGCCGATCCGACCATTCTGGACGAGTGGTCGGCTACCCTTACCTTGAGATTACTTCAGGATCGCCCATCCTCTGGGAGCTATCCGGCGGACATCACACCTGGTAGTAATCGCGAAGAGAAATACCCTGGCAACACCGTCGCTCAAGCCCGGTCTAGTGACAACGCAAGCTTGATTTCTCTCACACGATCCGAAACGGACGCTGGGCCGATCGAGATGATTTCGAAACCAAGATCTCGGTACGTACGCTCGTGAATCTGTTCAAAACGGACCGTTTCTTCGTAAGTAATCCTTCGCGCTTCGGTCGGTGTGACAAAGCCCAGGTTCCTTAGCAATAAAACCCTTCGTTGAAATACATTTTGTGTCGTAACGCGCTGCAGTTCCGTCACGAGGCTTTGAGGCCTGGTGACTCCGATAGTCTGCTAAAGCGGCAGTGCACACAACAGATCGATCATAAAACTGCGCGACCTCCGGGAGGGCGCCAACCCTGCGCTCTCTTGTTTGTTGAAGGCTGACCACGGCATCAATGAACTCTGGGTGGGTCCACGGCTCGGCGATACCTTTCGCCTGCCACAACGCAATGATGTCAGTCGCCGCCTCCTCGACCACACCAAACCCCTCACATTCCAGTTGTCGAATGACTGCAGTCTTGCCCGCTCCAGGTGCGCCAGTCAAAACATATCTATTCATACGTGTCTAATACATTGCTTCCTTTCTCGATATCTCCTCTCGTCAATCTGCGTCGCTCACGCCAAAGATGCTGTTGCCGATGGCCGCGGGAAGTGGAACAATTTGCAAGCCAATGATCACCATCACTTCCAGAATGCTAGCGCACGCAGCGCTGGCCTTGGCCAGTCTGAATCTTCTGGCGCAAGAGCAGCTCAATAAAAGGCTCTGGGTATTGCAGGAACCGGCCGTCGTCGTCGAATATGATCCGGCGACCTTCGCTCCCAGGCAAACGCAGAAGATTCCGCCCGAGATCTTTAAATCTCCCCAAGACCTCCAGATGAACCGGAAAGGGCAAATGCTGTTTTTGCCCGCCACAGTGCATGAGTCGGATGGATTTGTGCACGAAAACACCGAACGCGAATTTTGGTTTTGGGATGGAGCGTCGGGAAGATTCATGGAACGTCCGATCATAAATACCACTACGCCAAGCGCCGCCAATAAGTTGGTGGAAACTGCGGTGCCGAGGTGTTTTTTGTCGAACGACGGTTCCCATCTTTTTTGGTTCGAAAACCGCAAGAAGACACTCATGACGCAGGATTTGGGGCAAGAAATGTCGGTGAATACGACCTTTCGTGCCTGGCAGACGGACTTATCGGGTCAGCAGGCGCAAGAAATCGCCTCCCAGTCCTTCCCGCCCTGCAAATGCGAAACCGCCGTGTGCTCTGAAACCTGTCCTGAAGCCAGTTACTGGCCACCGGATGAAGGGGGCGGTGATTTTTTCGTGATGACAGAGTGGATTCCCGGGCAAATCGGCTCCGAATATCATGGGAGTTCGCTTTATCGGAAGGCTGACGGCAAATGGGTGGCAAACAAACTCCCCGCGATTGAGAAAGTTCTTGATTCTTCTTCCCGCGGCAGCGATGTTGCACTGCTTGAAGCGATTGGCGATTCCGGCTGCTGTGGCTGGGAAAACGAGAGCAGCGATCAGACTCTGCTGCTGAAAAACGGGAAGATTGTGACCGTGTTCGATGAATTCAAGCAATACCAGAACCAGGACTACGACATCAGCTTTTTCACCTCCGACGCCTTCCTGTCTCCAGGTGGAGGCCTCGTGGCCTTCACCATCAACGCTACGCAACCGTTGGGAACAGAAATTCGCCTGTCGGACTCAGGCAAAACCAACCCAGGCGCACTGGTGCAGATCCAGAAGGCGCTTACCGAATTACCCGCAGTGGAAGTGGTGCGAGTGGAAGATCCCGAGAAGCCGGCTACTAGAATTTCACGTGCAACGCTCGTGGGGTGGATCAATGATCAGGAGATTCTGCTGGTCGAGAATGATCAGCTTGTGGCGTTCAATCTCCTCAGCAGCACCCGCAGGGTATCCCGGATCAAAGTGATCAAACCCTACTACGCATTCCTGAGATAAAGGGTTCGCGTTGGCCTATCACCTCCCGAAGCATGGCAGAGCCGGGCACAGGTCCTGCGTCGCAGATCGTGGGGCGCCAACTTCGCCACGCCGATGCGCTTGGCGGATTCCTTCACGAAACCGCCTTTACCGTCATGCCATCTCCCCATGGTCCCACTTTGTTGACCCGGCGAAACATCCTTCCTCGATCAATTGCGGCCGCGGCGAGCCAATCGTCCAGTTCGGTTCTCACCCAATCGGGAACCGGAACCGTTCGAACGTGGCCTCCCTTGCCCACCAGATCAACAATGGCCCAATGCTCTTCGCGCTGCTGGAGATGATCTAAAGTCAAAGCCACGGCTTCATGCCTCCTTAACCCACACGCGAGTAGCAATGCGAGCAAGGCTCGGTCGCGTTTTCCTCCATAGAGAAAGATAAACTCCTCCGCGTCCGCCGCAAACGCCAGCGACTTCGTCCAAATCCCCCTATCGCAAGTGCCCCGGCGTGAAACAGTTTGGTTCTATGCGGAGGCTCAGCGCCGGCACACTTGTCGATAGGGCACTAAGATTTATCATCAACTACGAGCCAGTTCCCCAGTTGCCGTTTACCAGGGAGCCAGGGAGCATTCCACGCGCTAACCCAGCAAAAGGTCGCCCATTTTTCAGCAGGAAGTCTCTTCATCACCGCTAATTGATGCTGAAGTTAAGGGCAGTCGACGTACCTCCACCTGGGGACGGGTTTTTCACCACAACAACGCTTGTACCGGGAGACACAATATCGCTCCACGGCACGTAAACCGTCAGTTTGGTTGGACTCATGTAACCCACGGTGCGCTGGTTACCATTCCATGTGACCTGAGAACCGGGCACAAAGCCCTTACCTTGAATGGCGAGAGTGAAGTTCCAGCCACCATGCGTGACGCTGGCCGGTGATAGCGTACTCGCAACCGGCGCGGGATTGCTGCCCCCGCCAGCCGTCAACAACATTTCGGGGCTCTGAACCACCACAACTTGAGAGGAGGGGTTGCCACAGCAACCGCTCTGCAGGATGAACGCCAAGCCGTTGCTGCCCCAACGGATAAACGTGGGTGTAGTGTTACCGCTGAGCTGCGCCAGGCTAGTCACACCCACGGGGGTGAATTTCGATAGGTTGTAGCTCGTGATCCCGAACGAATTGAAGAACGGTGTGTTTCCGAGCACGAAGGTGCGATTGATGGTCCGATCTGGCAAGACCTGGGTGGCGGAACCGCAGCAGCTGCCTGTCACATCAAAAGTTCCCACCAGATCCCCTGTTTGGGGATTCAGCACCTGTCCATCGCTCCCATAAATTAACCCTGAGTCAAACTCGATGTCGTCACCGTTGACTAGGCCGTTGAACTGCTTAATCAACGTCCCGCCGTTGACATCCACGCCCACTTGGCTCACTGTGCCACAACAAAAGCCATACAAGGTGCTGGCACCGGCAAACACGATGTCGCTGATCTGAGCAGAGCTCACGGTGTTCGGAAGTTGCGTCGCATTCTTAAAAAACTCTAGCGGCCCTCCGCCGCAGCATCCGCCCCCGATGCTTACCGCAAAGGTGTGCGAATCCCCGGGCGACACCTGAAGATCGCTAGCTGTGTTCACTCCGCCAAATATGCCAGCTCCCAGGCTGACATCGGTGTCTAGGGCAAATTTGGGTAGCACAAGCCGCTGCACAGACCCATTCCCGTTCAGACCCGCATAAAGATACTTCGCATCGCTCGATAAGGCGAGCTTCGTGGGCTCGCTTCCTGCGAAGAAGTATGGGCCAATGCCACCATTCGACGGATTGATCACCGCGACACTGTTGCCCTTCGCTCCGTAACTGCTGGGGATTGAGGCATAAATTCGCCGCGCGAACGGGTCCCAAACCAGATCATTCGCCGGAAGATCCAAAATTCGCACGTTGGCCGGGAACGTCACGTTGAAGGTGACAGTCGAAGAAACGCCGCCCGGTGGCGGATTAGACACCGCCAATTGAGCGATCTGGGCCTTCGCAAGGACGGAAGTGCTGAGTTGCGCTTGTAGTTGTCCCGAACTGATGTAGGTGGTTGGGATCGGGTTGCCGTTCAACAGGACCCTCGCTCCGGTCATGAAGTTGCCACCGTTCAGAACGATCGAGCTACTGCTCGTTCCCGCCACCAGGGAAATCGGGGACACGCTATTCAGATTGGGGTCAAGCGCAATAATGCCAAAATTCAGAAACGGCGAGGTCCCTCCGCCGGGTCCCGGATTGGTCACGTAAACAAAGGCCGAACCTGTGTTCGTCAGGTCCGAGGCAGGCACCTGGGCAGTGATCTGTGTGCCACTAACATAACTGGTGAACAGTGGGGAGTTTTCCCAAAAGACCACCGACGAAAGCAGGAATCCCGAACCGTTGACGGTGAGCTTAAGACTTGGGCTTCCGACGTAAGCGCTCGGCGGCGAAAGCGAAGTTATATTGGGAATGGGATTGCCGCCCGTCCCTGACAACGGCACGCTGATCGGATTTTGGACGCCCGTAACGACGATCGCTAAACTGGCTACGCGGTTCCCCATGGCTGAGGGCGTGAGTGTCATGTTCATCTGGCAAGTCTGGTTCGCGAGGAGAGTGCCCAAGCAAGCGGGTCCAGAAAAGGCAAAGTCGCCACTATTGGTCCCAGAAATTGTCATCCCCGTCACGTCAACCGAATTCGCCGATACGTTGCTAACGAACAACGTCAAAGGGAAACCGGTCGACTTCAGAGGAACGGTTCCAAACTGTGCCGGGTCGGGAAAAACGGCGATGGGAACTTGCGCGGCCTGCGCAATGTTCCAGTTCAAGAGGAGGCTCATACCCGCTATAGCGACACACAACTTGTTAAACATTTCGCAACTCCTGTGCTCAAGATTCCCTCTGATTGGCAGGCATCCTACATGCGCCATCGCTTCTTTCATATGACAACTCAGCTTCGTGGGGAATCATTCCGAAAAGGGCATGGCACATAACTGGCGAAACAGGCGATTACGCTCAGGACTCGGGAAGGCTGCGACTTATCTGTGTTCTGCGCGAGATTTTCGGAACTCTTGGAGCAACGAAGGATCAGGGATTAAAGGCAGGTAAACATCAACGGTACGCGCCCTTAGGTTTATGCGCGATGTCGTGTAATCGGAAAGATTCACGCCGGGCCGTAACGGCAGAAAATACCTGTTAAGGAAGCGGTCCAGCTCCTGAACATTACTGCCAGTAAACAGCTGGCCACGCACGCCCTCCCAGCCACGCAAAAGTACTTCTTTGTAGCGATCTTCCATGCCTTGTACATGTAGGTCACCCCAATGGAACACTCCTCCCTCGTCAACGTCTATATCGAGTGCGATCGTGCGGTCAGCCTCGTCAATCTGTGTATTGGGGATGCATGTGAAATTGATGTAGCCGAAAGAGCCGTAAAGTTTTCGAACAGCTTCCAACCCAGCTACGATCTTGCCTCGGCTAAAGATCTCTCCGGAGTGGATCGGCATGGCTGCCAGCAGTTGGGTCTCTGAAAAGGCGGTCATATTCTTCCAGTGGATCTCGCGCAAGCGGTAGTGTGGCCCTTCATGTACTGCCACAAACAGGTCTACTCGATGTGTTCGGGAATCGTCATCTACCCAAGCGACCTCACATGAGGCTTTCGCCAGGAAGTAGCCTCGATCTTGATATGCTTTCTTGACGTATTCAGCGGTATAATCTGCGAAGTCCCCCTGCCAACTATCTCCGGAGAATTCGAGATCTTCGGCTCGCAATTTTCTTGCAAGTTCTTTCTGCTCCTGCACGGAAAGCGGGGTAGGGTGGGAGAAAACCAAATTTCGAAGTGCCACTTTATATCCGGAAATTTCCTGCGCCTCCGATCCAGCGCTGAACCCAAGCGGGAGTCTAAGCATAATGACAGCGATTGTAAACAGGCGCAGTAACATGGCGATTAAAACAGGAAAAAATTATATCGCCCGGCTCCCATCGTAGCCAAAGAAAGCATGGCCTGGAGCCTCTGCTACCTGATGCGAAGCGCGAGCTGGAGCTGTGCGCTGACTATCTAGGGCTGTCGTCGTCTAAATCGCACTGAAGAGCGTGCGATTCTTGAATGGGGCTGCTTATCGGAAGCGGTGGAAGACCCAAGCACGAGGACAGCACCACTGTTAACCGCGCGGGGAGTTGAATCACGCGGCGAATCATAACCGGGTGAATCATACCCAAAGAGCCTGCACAATGACAGTTGACGATCGCGGTAGGGATGCCAGTTTCCCGGCACCCCCGCACGGACCCGGACGGGCGCTCCTTAGCGCATCCGGTTCTTATCTCAGATACGGGCGAGAAAACGTGCATCGGGGTACGGATGGAGCACTCGTGGTTGGGGTAGCCATCGGTCAGCCAGTTGGAGCATACGCGTCCAGGAGAGGCGGGACCGCTGGCTGCGGCGACGCAGTGCGCGCCACCAGTAGCTAAGCACTCGCTCCCTGAACATGCCCAGACCGTCGAGGTTACCTGGTACCGCGTGATAGTTGAAGTAGCCTTGCACGACTGACTTGAGCCAGTTACCGGTCTGGGGCACGGGATCGTGCATGCGCTGGCGAAGCTGCTGTTTGATCTGTTGCAGTTTCGCACGCATGCGCTTGCGGATCGACATGCGCCTTACGGCAAACCAGCCACGACTATTCTTCCCGCTGATGTGCGGTAGAGTAGGCCCGGGGATTTCACCCCGAGCCTCTCGCAGAACCGGACATGAACCTCGCAGCTCATCCGGCTCCCATCAAGCAAACACGCCAGTCATACCGATATTCCAATGT
>Ga0070717_10002075_pt1 | contig 14034 bp, 9 predicted proteins | sample LARL113metaG_FD_71366 | JGI IMG/M metagenome (GOLD analysis project Ga0070717, IMG submission 71366) | Corn, switchgrass and miscanthus rhizosphere microbial communities from Kellogg Biological Station, Michigan, USA - LAR L11-3 metaG | ecosystem: Host-associated > Plants > Roots > Rhizosphere ... | reverse complement strand
CTTCGTCTTTCAATACAGTGGTTGCTGTAGAAGGCCGGGAAACCAAGTCGATTACCTTACAGGGTGGCCTCACGACGCCTCACTCACTGGGGCTCGTCTGAGGAGTGCCCGATGTGGTGGGAGTGCAGCCAGTCTTCGGCCCGCTTCTGTTCAGCGGCAGTTTGCGCTGGACTGAGGTGCGCGGCGCAGCTCATCACAATAGCGGGGCTGGTCTCATCGCCTCCCGCTTGCGCCAGCAAGGCCCAGAAATAAGCTTTCCGATAGTCTTGTGGGCCGCCTCTGCCGCCCCAGAATGAGGCCGCAACCTTCGCTTGGGCGCGAACGTGGCCGCGCTCGCCGGCGCGAAGGAACCACTGCCGGGCCTGGTTGTCATCCTGCTTTACTCCATCCCCATTCGCGTAACGCATGCCCAGCGAATATTCCGCTCCCACGTTCCCGCCACTCGCGAGTTTCCTTACATCTTTGAAGCTCAAGGTGGCGAACGAATCGGGCGAGGAGTCCGCTTCGGCTGCCGGCAAAGACGCGAAATTCGACGTCGACGAACCCAATCTTGCGATCCACGGCGCCAGCAACCAGAGCACCGCGGTCATGCAAACGATTCCGGTGAGCAGCAAGAGTGCTCTTCGCTGAAAAGACCGTTTCGGAGCCAGCAACTCCGGGTTGTCAAAAGACCGCAGAGTCCCAGGTGAATCAAACTCCGAGTCGCCGAATGGAAAAGAAAGCACATCGGCGCGAGCGTGTTCAGCGCGGCGAACTGCGTGTGAGACCACATCAGACAAACGCCGAAGGATGGTAACGTCGTTCTCCCAGAAAGCGGCGGGTTCCGGAGAGAAGACTTCAATAATGCCAATGATCTCGTCGCTGCGCTTAACGGGGCAGGCAAGAATGGAGCGGATGCCCAAAGCACGGCAGCTACGGCGATCGACACGGGAATCGTATTCAGTGTCATCACAAACGATGGCCTTTCCCGAGCGAACGCATTCACCGGAAAACCCTGCACCTGCTTCGAGGATCGCGCCCAGTTCAGGAGCGTCTGTACCTGCGCGAGCGCGGCAGAACATTTCCGACGGCCTCAGCTTGTTGATGAGGGCGATGGCAGTTCCGCTCGCCCAGGTCATGGTAAGCGCGCGTTGAACGATGATGTGCAGGGCCGGATCGAGATCCGGGCCGCAAAGCTCAACCTCTTTTTCGATTTCTGACCACTCAGCCACCAGGGAGGTGTAGGAGGAAACAGATCCCGGCTTGGGTTGGATGGGGCGGTGCTCACCACTATCTTGCTTAGCATTTCCTGCTTCCACGTCCGAAGCTATTGCTTTCTCGTTCGACGCAAGCCACTCGCGCAATTGCTTTCGGCAGGCGTCCGACATTTCAGGAAAACGGACACCGGTCTTGCCCGACGCCTCCGACCAGACAACGTGCCCTACCACATGAATGCGCGCTTGTGTTTCTGAAAACTCCAGGCACAGCGGCAACAAGCGGTTGGTTTTCATCTGCGATGAGGCCTGAATACACATGCCGTTTTCACTGATGTTGAGGATTTCGCAGAGGTCCAATACGGCGCTTTGCGCGCTGCCGCTTAAATTTGCGTAAGCAGGGGTGTGCGCACGGTGACGGCCAAGGCGACGGCGGTCCCGGCCAAAAATTGAATTCCCCCCGCTGAGGTCTGGCGGACTAGCTCCCCTGTCCATACAGAATTGCTTTACATCTTACCCCAAGCAGCTCAGGTTCTTCACGCAATTAAGTACGGGTCAGAGCATTGCGTGGCGAGCGGTAACAGAGCCGATCCGGGAGACCCGGGCAATGGCTGTAACCATCATGCTGGAAAGCAGTTGCATAGTTGCAACATCTTGCGCATTGAAGGCGTTAGGGGCTGCCGAAAGCACTTCGAAGATACCCATGGTTTTCTGATATTCGCGCAATGGGGCGGCCAGGATGGAACGAACTCCGAGGCGCTGGCAGCTCAAGCGGTCAGCATGAGGATCGTCCTCGGCATTGTTGCAAAGCACCACTTCTCCGGAACGCAGACACTTGGCGGAAACGCCCGCCTCAGTTTGCAAGCGGACGCCGAGGTCTGGCGCTGTCCGCCCCGCGCGGGCGCGGCAAATGACCTCCTCTCCTTTGCGCAATGCGATCGCGGCGCCTGTCGCCCCGGTGAGCACTTGCGCACGCTCAGTAATTAAAGCGATGGCCGGCTCCAAGTTAATCTGCGGCATTGAGGCTTGAGCGGGAACGGCCGTGGCTTCTCCCTCGGTGCGCAAATGATGGCGCGACGGCAAATGGGCCGGCACAGGACTGTAGTCACGCTCGAGTTCCGAAGGTGGGATCGTGTACAGAAGATCGCGGACGAGCTGGTTCAGCTCGACATCTTCAATCACTCGGGCCGTCGGCTGGGCACGTAGTGAGCCCCCAAAAATTCGCGACAGGCCCAGGACGGATTTACTTCCGCAGGCAAGACAGTAAGGAGTGGTATTTGCGCTGATCAATTCGCACTGAACGCAAAAAATGGCAGTCTGCAGCGACAGAAAGTGAATCTGGTGGGCCGAAATTCTCGCGGACATCGGACAAGACTCCTCCCAACATACAAAGAACGTCTTACAAGGAACGTCAAAGGTACGGCTAGGGGTCTGTCGAAAAAAAGTAGCGGCGATGGTACGCCCGGGTCAGCCCGCTTGTGCGGAGGCGAGAGCGGCGTTTTGCGGTGCAGCTATGAATTCGATATTGTCCGGCGCGGTTCGATGCAAGGCTTCGGCGAGCGTCGTTGGAAAAACTGAAGTCAGAAGATTGATGTCCAGTTGCAAATCGCGATTCACATAGCTCCGAAACAGGCTGAGGTTGCCGCAATGCTGGTTCGCCGCCGTCACCAGATCGAGACTGACACGCCACCTGTTGGCAAAATTAGGAACGAGTTGGACTCCAGGCCTGGTCCAGCTCAGGTGTGGAATATCGCTGGCTTCCACGATCTGCAGAGTCCGTGCTGGGACTCGCACTCGCAGCTCAAATCCGTCGAAGTCGTTGGCGCCGAATGCGGCTGTCAAAATTCTGGCTACTTGGGGAAAATTTTCCGCTACTTTCAGCTCTTCAGTGGCGCGGCGAATGGCAAGATTGTTCACAAAGATGTGCCGTTGCTCGATGGTGCGCTGTGCCACGCGACGAATCTCGCCGAACTCGAGATAACCGAGGTGCTGCACCCCAATCCAGATGCCGGTGCCGAGCACTGCAAGCACCAAGCCCAGCGTACTTCCCGTCGGCCAAAGCAGGAAAAGGCTCAGTAGTGCAAACACTGCTGAAACACCGTAGAGAATGATGACCGCCTGCCGGTGCGACCATCCGCGTTGCAGCAACTTGTGATGAATATGTTCTCGATCGGCAGTGAATACCGGTCTGCCGCTGATGAACCTGCGAACAATCGACAGGGCGGTTTCAAGGATGGGCAGTCCGAACGAAACTACCGGAATAGCAACTGCAACAATCGTCGGAGCTTTTTGCGCGCCCTGAAGCGCCAATGCGCTCAGCATGAATCCGATAAACAAGCTTCCACAATCGCCCAGAAAGATGGTCGCGGGATTGAAGTTATAGCGCAGAAATCCGAGCACGGCGCCTGCCAGTGCAAGGGTCAAGAGGGAAACGAGCGGTTCGTTGCCCAGTAGAGCGACGACGAACATGACAAGTGTGGAGAACAGTGCCGATCCGGCTGCAAGTCCGTCCAGTCCATCAATTAGATTGAAAGCGTTGGTAACCGCCATGACCCAAAAAATTGTGAGCGGCAGGCCGACAAACCAGGAAAACTGGTGCGCACCGAAGAGGAGGGGCAAATCCGAAATCCGCAGCCCTCCGCCAAAGAGCATGGCGCCTGCTACCGCCTGCACAGAGAATTTCAAATACGGGCCCGCGGTGCGAAGATCATCGTAGATCCCGAGAAGAAAGATCAGCAGCGCAGGGGGCAGGATTGTCAGCAACGGGTCAGGCGAAATCTTGCCGCCGGAATGCGCAAATAGACCTTCGCACAGCAACGCGACGGCTGTTATGAGCAAAAACGAAAAAGCGATGGCGACGCCGCCCAGCCGAGGCAGTGCATTGCTGTGCAGATGACGTTCGTGGGCTGGACCTGAAACCCATCCTTTGCGGACGGCGAAATCGCGTACAAATTTTGTAGAGACGAATGAAACGGCAAGCGAGCCGGCAAAGGCGCCGAGGAAAAGGGCTGTCAAGCCGGTCCCCCGAACGACGCCTGATTGATGCGGCCCCGAACTTCTACGCGATTCACTCGCTGCATCAGCGTTCTTTGATCCAACTATAGGCCGAGTGCTGGCCCGCAACTATTCTCTTTGTAGATACTGCCGCGCCGCAGACTGTTTTCGATCTGTATTCGTCGAAAGCGAAAGCTTCGAGTATCCACAAGGCGCTGTGCTAGACTCCGCCCAAATGCGCATGATGAAAAACCATAATCGCGTCAGGAACTGCGCGCGATTGCTGTGCTTTGCTGCTGTTTGCGCAGCGCCGAGCCTGGCACAGGTGCAGCCTCCGAATGCCGGAATCCCTGCCGGAACCGTTTTCCCCGGAGTCGAATCCGGCGCGCCGAAACCTATTGCGATGCTTGCGGCAGGTGATTCGGCTGTCCGATTGGGAATCGGAGACTTGATCGAGGTCAGCGTTTACGATGTCCCCGAGTTGAACACACGCACGCGCGTTGGCACCGCAGGTGATTTATATCTTCCTCTGATTGACGAGGTCCACGTCGACGGGCTCACGGTAGAGGAGGCGGCACGAGTGATCGAAAAGCGCCTCGAGCTCGGTGGGTTTGTTCGTAATCCGCACGTGCAGCTATATGTCTCTGAATATACCTCTGACGGCGCAAGCGTTCTCGGCGAAGTGCTCAGACCTGGAGTTTACCCCGTGCTTGGGGAACAGAAGCTGTTCAATGTGATTTCAGCGGCTGGCGGGCTGAGCGATCGCGCAGGCAAGAGCATGACCGTCACTCACCGCGCGGAACCGGACAAGCCCGTGACCGTGGCGCTGTCGCGCAACCTGGAAGACCATCCTGAAAGCAATATTTCGGTCTTCGCCGGCGATACCATCATGGTCCGCCGCGCCGACGTCGTATATGTTGTCGGCGAGGTCGGACACCCTAGCGGCTTTCTCATGGACAACAGCGGGCGCTTGAGCGTTCTGCAAGCCATTGCCCTGGCCGGCGGTACCACCTCGAACGCCAAACTCAGCGGAACGCGAATCATTCGTAAGAGTACCGCCGGGCTAAGCGAGATCGCCGTACCGTTAAAGCAGCTGCTACAAGCGAAAGCTACCGACGTTCCCCTCGAGGCCGACGACATCCTGTTCGTGCCGACCAGCGCCAGAAAGATTATCAGTGGGCGCACGGCTGAAGCCGCGCTCCAAATGGCAACTGCGGTCAGCGTGGTTGCGATTCGGCCATAACTAGGCTGCGGCCGTAAATTGAACCTCGCTCTGGAGTAATCCCCGCAGCACCTCAAGATAGCCGACAGACGTGTGCTGGCGTGAAAGGTTCTCCACAATGTACTCGCGCCCGTTCCGTCCGAAGGCTGCGCACAGTGAGGGATACTGCGACAGCTGAAGAATGGCGCTGCAGAGCGCACCAGGATCTTCCGGGGCAATGTGAATCCCGCTGCGGCTGTTTTCGAGAATGCGCTGGGCTTCGCCATTGACCCCGAGAATCACTGGCCGTCCGCAGGACATGAATTCGAGCATTTTTGTGGGAATGACGGTTTCAAAAACGTCAGATTTTTTCAGCAGCACCAGGCAGGCGTCCGATATGGAAATGTACGCCGGAATTTTCTCCCGTGATTGCTGTGGAACAAAACAGATGTTGTTCAGCTTTTTCGACTTTGCCAGGGCTGCAATCCGCTCGCGCTCGGCCCCTTCACCAACAAGCAGGAAGAGCACTTGTGGCGCCATCGGCTGTAGCTTTTCTGCAGCCGCGATTAGTGTCTCGAGTCCATGAGCCAGCCCGAGAGTGCCGATGTACGAAACCACGAACTTCCCTTCCACATTCAGGGTTGCTCTTAACCCTGGATCAGGTGCTTGCGGCTTGAACAGGTTGGTCTCAACTCCATTTTGAACGACCGAGATCTTCTCAGGCGGTACTTGCCAGTTCTCAATCAGTCGACGGCGGAACGCAGGCGTCACGACCACGACGTGATCAGCTGCGTTATAGAGAAATCGCGCAAGCCGCGCGAGGGCCCGGTGTAGTAACGAATTGTCGCTTCCCACACCTACGGCAGACAGCGACTCTGGCCACAAATCGCGTATTTCCAAAACGAACGGTACTTTCTTGATTTTAGAGACCCACCAGCCCGAGATCCCCACGAGAAGCTGTGGCGAGGTGGCGATGACAACATCGTGGCGGCCGAGAAAAGATCCCGCCAGTGCCGCCGACGCGCAAAACGAACTGTAGTTGAGCATGCGCTCATACGCTTTCCGATTAGGAAAGGGCAGCAGGACGGTGCGGACAACCTCAATTCCCTGCACTTGCTCGCGAAAAATTCCATGCCAAAAATGCTTGCGATATTCCGGGCGGACCACACCATCGGGATGGTTTGGGAATCCAGTGAGAACCGTCACTTCATGTCCCGCCCGGACCCAATACCGCGACAACTCAGAGACGCGTGCGGCAGGCGCTCCGATTTCCGGAGGGAAGTATTGCGAAATGTAAAGGATCTTCAGCGCCGGCCTCAGTAGTAGCAGAGTTTGAATGCGCCTTTGTAGCAGAGGGCGCGAGTACGCTTAGAGCGGCTGCGCGCGTACTTCTCCCAGTGGCTGGCGTAATCGTTGAAAAATTCTTCCTGCGTGATCCTGTGCATCACTCGTAGCTGCGTGATGTGCAGCTTGTGATAGAAGGGACTGGCAATCATCGGGAGCATTGTGCCCGACTGCTCATAGAGAGACCAAAAACCCAGATCGTAGTGGTGAAGGTTCGCTCGGAGGGTTGCGACTGCCTGTGCAAACAGGGAGACGGCCTCGCTCGATCCGGTCGCAAGAAAAAAGTCGTACACTCCCCATGCCGCCCAGATAAAACCGTTCAGTATGTGGGTTGGCGGATTCACCACATACTCTTCAAACCAGACATTGCCCTCAGCATCTTTGAAGGTGACGCCGCCGCAAGCCGTGCTCGCCAGAAAACTACGAAAGGCCAAATTGGCGGCCCTCATGTACCTGGCATCTCCGGTTTCAGCATGGGCCCGCACCAGCAACGAAATTCCCTGGCCTTGCGCCAGAGCTGAATACCAGGGCGCGCTTAACTTCTCGCGATAATCCCAATCAAAGTTATGGTTCCAGGTGTGAATGCCGTCACCATTCGGCTGCAGGTGATTGCAAAGCCAGTCACTGGCGAGAATGAACTTGCGACCGGATCTCGACGTGCGAGCTTTTTGGAAAAGGTTGAAGTTGCCCAAGCCCCATTGCGCGATGGCGATAGGGTTGTACTGCAGACCGATGCTGCCGTGATAGTTGAGTAGCGGAATTCCATCGGAATCGCTGGGTCCTGGGTAGTCAGCCTTGAGCGCGAAATTCATGAAGTACTCGCCAAGAGAATTGACCGGGGCTCGAGAATTCAACTCGGCGGCATCATGCCAGAAATTGAGCTGGCTCTGGCCGGGAAAAAGATAGGCGCGGAATACGCGGCGGTAGTAATGCAGTTTGCTGAACCAGGGCATGAGGAACTGGCCCGACTATAGCATCGCAAGCACGACCCTACGGCTGCGAGAACCTGGTTGGTCAATTCGCTGTTCAGACGACTAGCGTCCGCCAAATGCTGGTTCTCAGGTCCGCGTTATTGACGCCGATCGTACTGACTGCAACCAGGTCTGTGCCGTTGTGTCCATCCGGAAGGAACGCGTTTCCATATTGGAAGAATTTCATCGGCCACTGGTCTTTGGACCATTCCGCCAGCCGGTCCCAGTTGTCGCCATTGCTGCTGCCGAAGACGGTTACCATGCGGCTTCGGTTCAAGCGACTGGGCTCGACCATGGTCGAAAAAAATATTCCGTTGCTGTTTCTGCACGCGTAAATCGACGAACTGGGTATCGCGGTAAGTCTTCGCACACGCCCGCTGCGATCGACGAAATAGATATAGTTCTGCTCCAGGGGTGTGTCAGACGCGAAGAATACGCCATCTCTCACGATTACAGCTGCAACTGCTCTAGCCTGCTGATTTCCGCTAAGAACTTCCTCAACCTGGCTGAAGTCTGAGGACGCGCGCAGGATACGGCACTCGCGTCCGTAGTCGCCAGTTAAAATCCACAGACAATTCTCCCAGCGGTCATAAATGATGTTGTGCACGTGGCGAATAGAACCCACGCTCAACGTGTACGCGACATTCCACTTAAGCCCGCCATCTGACGAGGCATAAATGTGAACTTCGTCGCGATGAGAATTGTCGAAGTATTCTCCCCAGAAAACCCGGCCATCAGGAGCACTGGCAATGTGCAAAGGCCGTGTCCCGCGCTCCAGCCGATGGGTGACACGAAATTCTGTTTCTCCCCGGCGCAGAGTGACGATGGCTCCGGGAACGGCTGCGACCAGGTTACCTTCAGCAGTGATCGCCAGCGCGTGGAAGCCGTCGCGGGTCAAACGGAAACTAAGCGCATGCTGGCTGCTCAGCTCCCGCCACCACTCTGGCCGGTAATGACCGGCATTGGCCCATTTGATTTCACTGGTGTTCATCCGGGCGCAAAGCACGCTATAGCCGCGCGAAGCGTAAAGGAGATCGCCATCCCAAGCCAGTGCGCGCATCTTGGGAAAGGCGGCGATCGGCATGATCTTGATGCCCTTTTGTGCTGCCGGAAGTGAGAGCGCCTGCGCCGCCATTTCAATTCTCGGACTTCAGAGCAAAAAATGGGCCCACCGCGATTGCGTCCATTTTGGTCCGCTTAAAGCAACTGACGGCCTGCTCAGGTTCGCAGACAATCGGCTCATTTTCGTTGAAGCTGGTATTCAAGACCACAGGAATGCCACTCTGCCGTTCGAACTCGCGAATCAAATCGTAGTACAGCGGATTCTCCTCGCGGCTGACGCTTTGCAGGCGGCCGGTATCATCCACATGATTTACTGCGCATAAGCGGCTGCGCTTTTCAGCTCTGATCTTATAAACGTGCAACATGAACGGCGAAGGATGGTCATGCTCGAAGTATTCTGCCTGGCGCTCTTCGAGAATTGAAGGCGCAAACGGACGGAACCACTCACGCCGTTTGATGCGCGCGTTGAGCACGTCTTTCATGTTGGGAAGGCCGGGATGCGCGAGAATCGAGCGGTTCCCAAGCGCACGAGGACCCCATTCCATTCTTCCCTGAAACCAGCCGACGACGTCGCCTTGCGCAATTCTCGCCGCGACGGCCTCTAGCAGCGGCCCTCGCTCGAATTTCGTGTATTTCACTCCTGCACTTCTCAGCGCAGATTCGATTCGCGCCTCTGAAAACTCGGGCCCAAGATAAGAATCTTTCATAACAAAGTCGCGAGGTAGTTTCAGGACCGAGTGATATGTGTGCAGTGCCGCGCCGATAGCCAGGCCTTCGTCCCCGGCTGCCGGTTGGATCCATGTATGCCGGAATAGTGTGCGGGTAAACAGTTTTCCGTTGGCTACGCTGTTCAAGGCACAGCCACCGGCCATCGCAAGATTTTCCAGCGGAACCTGCTTGTGTAGTTCATTCAGCAGGTGAAAGAAGACTTCCTCGAAGCAGTGTTGCATGGCATAGGCGAGATCCATGTCCCGCTGGGCGATTTCTGACTCCGGCTCACGCGGCGGCCCGAACAATTGAGCCATCCGGCTGGAGAAATGTCTTGCCAGTTGCACGGTGCCATCGGGCTTGATCTGCATGCCTTCATTGCTGCCCAGCGGTTTGAAAAAGTCGAGCGCCAGTTCAAATCCGGAGTCGGCAGTCATCAGGAGATCACGAATCTGGTCGCAGTAGGTATCGCGGCCATAGGGCGCTAGCCCCATAACTTTGCCCTCGTCCCCGTATTTGTTGTACCCGATGAATTCGCAAATCATGGTGTAAAAGCTGCCGAGCGAGTGCGGAAGAAAAACCCGGTCGAGGACTTTGATCTCGTTTCCGCGGCAATGGGCCATCATGGTAGAGACAAAATCTCCCGATCCGTCATAGCTGAAGCCAGCCGATTCCACCCAAGGCGAGCAATAGTACGCACTGGCAATGTGCGCGATGTGGTGTTCGAGATGATGCTCCTGAAAGCCAAGTCTTTCAGGATCGCAGTCGAGCGCCCTGGCAATGAGCTGCCGCACATCACGCATTTCCTGCTTGCGTCGCCGCAGACGGATAAAGTTCAGTAGTTTTGCGGGGTTAGCAATTGCGTAGCGGACTTTCTCGGCGAGATTCGCATCGCTGTCCTGGCCAACAGCGACGTGATCAATGTCACTGACTTTGGCGCCCGCCGCGTTCAGGCAAGCTTGAATCGCCAGCGCAGGAAAGCCGGCGTAATGTTTCACGCGGTTGAGCCGCTCTTCGGCAATCGCGAACAGAACTTTCCCGTCTTGAATGATCGCTGCCGATGCATCCGCGTGAAACATGTTTAAGCCCAGGATCAACATGGCGTGAGTGCCCTCGGGGATGTCATGAGACGAGTGTGGCGGCAAAGCTCTGCGGCGCGCGAGCCATCACTCTTTCCTCCCGGCCGGACCGGAGGGACTCAGCAATCCGAATAGTGGCAAGGGTGGTGGCGGTGATTTCTTCGAACGAAATTGGCGCGGGGCTGCACGGGGCGACGCATTCCGAAAAAGCTTTCCATTCCGCCACGTGTCCTTTGTCGTGCTTCAGCCACGAACGAAGCACTTTCTTCCGGCCACCCTTTACAAGTTCCAGTCGCCGGAAGTCATCGAGCACCGCCACGCAGCCTCCGCCAAAAATCTCTATGCGCTCCTTCGAAAAGGCACGATCGCCATTGCAAATATAGGAAATAGATCCCAATGAGCCGTCATTGAAGCGGATCGTGATCTCTATGTCCTGTTCACCCGCATCTGAGGAAACTGCCTGCGCATGAACCGCTTCCGGCGTCGCACTGCACAGGAATGACAGGAGATCAACGAAATGGCAGACCTCACCGAGGATGCGTCCGCCTCCCTGCTCGGGGTCGTTGATCCAATGATCATTGGGCAATCCACCGGCGTTAACGCGATAGTGCATCACGAATGGTCCGATCACGTGCCCAAGGAATGCTTTCATCCTCTGCGCCAGAGGAGCAAACCTGCGGTTGAAGCCCACCATTAGCTCTCGCCCGCCGCACTGCTGGTAAGCGTCTTGGATCATTGAAAGTTCGTCCTCAGTGAGGCACAGGGGTTTTTCACAGAAAACGTGCTTGCCTGATTCGAGCGCCCGAACAATCTGCTGCGCGTGTAAATGATGACGAGTGGCGATGACGACCGTGTTGATCGTCGGATCAAAGTAGATTTGCTGCTCGTCACTGGTGCAGAACGCGAAGCCAAATTTCACAGCAGCAGCATGGGCGCGCGCTCCACTGGAGGTGCACAGCCCCACCAATGTGGTCTTCTGCGACTGCATCATTGCAGGAATGAGTGTCCCTCGCGCGAAACCTCCGGCGCCGAGAACTCCGGCTCGAACTTGTGCGCTGGCATCGCGGATACGTTTGCCATGCCTAATTTCTATCCGCTGCGACGGGCGTACTTCTTCGCTTGGATAGCTGATCAAAATTCCAAGATGCGAGGATGGCGCGCGTCCAGTTATCAACTCATACGCCGCAATGGCATTTTCGATTGCAAACGAATGCGTAATCAGCGGGCGCATGTTCAACTTGCCGTCTGCGAGAAGCTGCAGGAAGGCTTCCATGTTCCGGGTCTCGCTCCAGCGCACATACCCGATCGGATAGTCGCGTCCTTTTTGCTCGAAAGCGATGTCGTAGCGGCCAGGGCCGTAAGAACGCGACACGCGGAAGTCGAGTTCCTTTTCGTAGTAAAGCTTGCGCTGCAAGTCCATCCCAACCGTACCCACCGCAACCACAATTCCTCTGTCGCGTGCCACTTCGGACGCCAGATTCACTGGACCGCAACTTCCGGTTTCGGCGGTTATCAGGATGGAATCGACGCCATGCCCGGCTGAGTGCTGGCGGCAAAGGTCGCGGAACTCCACCTCTGATGCCGTCGCTGCGAGCGCACCCATTTTTGTGGCGAGGTCCGAGCGTTCCTGTATCGGATCCAATCCAATGACCCGGCATCCGGCTGCGTTAAGCACCTGGAGAGTGATTTGGCCAAGCAGACCCAATCCAATGACGGCGACAACATCGCCAATCTTAACTTCAGCCGTGCGCACGCCATGAATGGCAACTGCCCCGAGCGTGGTAAATGCAGCGCTCTCGAAGTCCAATTCTGCGGACGGGATTCTGGCGACTAGCATGCGCGGCACACAGGCGAATTCCGCATGGACGGCGAAATTTGCTCCCGCGCAAGCGACGCGGTCTCCAAGCTGCAAATCATTAATTCCTTCGCCGACTTCTACGATCGTGCCGGCAGTGCTGTATCCCAAAGCAATGGGCTGATCGAGGCGGCTACGGACGGCGGCAACGGCTGAGAACAAGCCATCGCGCCGAACTTTGTTTACCACCTCGCTAACCAGATCCGGGCGCGATTTCGCCTTCTGCAGTAACCCTTTTGAGGCAAATTCTGATGACGCCCGCTCAGTTCCGGCTGACACCAGAGATGCCGCAATCCGCACCAGCACGCAGCCGGGCAGGACCCGAGGAGACGGCACTTCCGCGACGCTGATCTCGCCAGTGCGAGCGCTTTGCAGAAGTTGCTTCATGCAATCGCCGCCTGCATATCTTCGAGTCCAACGTGACTTGATGAGCGGTCGATGAAGTTTTGCATCCACAGCTCCAGCGTGAGAAATTGCCAAATCTGCATCGACCAGTCATGCCGGCCGTCGCGATGTTCTTTGATCAGCTTTCGGACCGCCTCAGAGCGGAACAGGCCTCGATCCCGGACTCGCGTCTCCGACAAAAGATCATCGGTCATTTCACTCAAGTCGTTAGCCAGCCAGTAGTCAATGGGCGCCGCGAACCCAGCTTTTGGCTGGCGAAGAACTTCTTCGGGCAGGATGTCTTCCATGGCTTTTCGAAAAATGTGCTTTGTCGTCGGCTGGAGGACGCCCTTCAACTTCAACTTCGGGGGCACGTTCCAGGCGACAAATTCCGCCAGTTCCCGATCCAAAAATGGCACCCGTACCTCGACCGAGCAAGCCATGCTCATTTTGTCGTTGTAAGTAAGGTTCAGGCTGGTCATGAAAATCTTCGTATCCAGATAGAGCATCTGGTTCAAGAAATCGGCATGGGCGACATTCTCGAAAGCGCCCCGGTGTACGCGGTCTGCGTCGGCACATCTAATCTCACTTCGCAGGGCACGCGTGTAGATATTCGCGCGCTGCGCTGGATCCAGATATGTGCAGTTTCGGATGAAGCGCTCCTGCGGATGAAGCGCTGCGCTGCGCATCATCTTCTTGATCAGCCGGAGATGGCCTTTGGCGCTCGTTCCACGGAGACTGGGCAACCTGGAAACGATAGCTTCCGCAGGATGACGGAAAAGTGCAGGAATTCTAGCGTACATTTTTGCCCAGGAATGGGCTGCGTACTTGCGGTAGCCGGCAAAAAGCTCGTCGCCACCCACGCCGGAAAGCAGCACGGTTACGTCTCGGCTCGCCTCGCGGGAAACCAAGTACGCAGTAATGATGGCTGGATCCGCAGTCGGCTCGTCCATGTGCCAGCACAGCTTTGGTAGAAGGGCGGCAATGTCTGGCTCGACGATGATCTGCTGGTGTTCGCATCCCAGCTGGCGCGCAAGCCGCGCTGCCACGCGCGGGTCGTCGAGTGTGTTCTCCCCTTTTCGATATTCTTGCGGGAAGGTAATCGTGTAAGTGCGAAGTGGCTTCTTTGCACCTCGATTCATCATGGCCACGATGCTGGAGGAATCCAGACCCGCGCTCAGGAACGCCCCCAGCGGCACGTCGCTGACCAGTTGTCGCTCAACCGAATGACGGAAACGCTCGC
>Ga0070717_10002074_pt1 | contig 14035 bp, 37 predicted proteins | sample LARL113metaG_FD_71366 | JGI IMG/M metagenome (GOLD analysis project Ga0070717, IMG submission 71366) | Corn, switchgrass and miscanthus rhizosphere microbial communities from Kellogg Biological Station, Michigan, USA - LAR L11-3 metaG | ecosystem: Host-associated > Plants > Roots > Rhizosphere ... | reverse complement strand
GTGTGACCAAGGGCGGGTTGCTGATCCTCGATGTGGAGGCCTCTTGATGCCGCGACCGTTCCGGCTCACGCCGCCCAAGATCTCCGAAGACGATGTAGAGTCCGGATGCCTCACGATTCTGAATCTGCACCGCTACTGGGTCGCCCGCCTGCACGCCGGGGTGTTCAAGTCGCTCGACGGCTCGCGCTACATCCGCGGCGTCCCGAAGGGCACGCCGGATTACGCGTGCTGCCATGAAATCCACCGCAATTTTCTGCTGGAGGTCAAGCGGCCTGGCGGAAAGCTGAACCCGGACCAGGAGATCCAGATCGACGTGATTCGGGATCAATTCCGGCTTCCGATCGTGGTTGTGGAAAGTGTGGAAGAACTGTGCAATTTCCTGGCGAGGCACGAACACCCGCCATAAAAAGTTTCGGGCCGCGTTATCAGCGCGGCCCATGCAATCACATGTTCCACGATGAAAGCCCCAAGGAAAGGAACCAGCAAAATGGAACGTAAGTCTTTTTTGATTGTAGCGAAATCCACACTGGCCGACAAGAACATTTCCGCTACAGCAAAGTTACTGTTCGCGCAACTCTGCGACCACCGGAACAGAAGAACCGGACAATGTAATCCGAGACAGGCCACGCTGGCGCGGGAACTGGGCATCAGCGTGGATACGATCCAGCGTTCCTTATCGGCGCTCTGCCGCCACGGGCTGGTGTCAATTCACCGAGGGCAATACGGGTGCCGCTATGAAATCCAGATACCGCAAAATGCGGTTTCCCAAACCGCAAATCCGCGGGTTCCAAAACCGCAAGTTGCGGTATCTGACGCACCTGCATCCTTTAATGAACCTTACGTAATAGAACCAAGGCCCTCGTCCAATAAAAAATCTTTCAACGCCCCGCCGCCGCCGCGCAAAACGGCGCAGAGCGAGACGCTGGAGGCCTACTACCGGGAAGAACGGAGGAAGGCAGGCCGACCATGATCTCGAAAGGTCCATTGCGGCAGTGCATCAAGTGCCTCGGCTGGTATCCCGACGTGTTCTTTCAAGCGGAGCGCGGCACGTATACGCGCCGCAAGAAACGGCGCTGCAAAGGCTGCAATCAGACTAGAAAGGACGAGGCGAAGAACACCGACAACAACAGACTGATTATCAAAGCAAGAGACACCTTTAACAAGCACGCGAAGCAATTCATCAAGCAGGGAAGAATCGCGACACGGGAAGAACTTGCAACAACCTACGGCTGGAAGATCGATCAGATGGCCCACGACATCGGCCACGCATTCGGCAACGGTTGCCCATACTGCTATGAACTTTTCGCCACAATGCCCAACGGTTTATGGAATGTCAGTTTGGATGTTGTTCATCCGAAGGAGGCCCCGTTTTATCGCACTAATACCCGATGGGTGTGCAGGGCCTGCAACAGCGAGAAACAGGGAACCCCACCCGAACTTTGGGCGCTGCTGCAAGCATGTTGGGATGAGTGGCGGCGGCGGCAGGCGGAACTCAAGGCCAATCCATTTACCGGAACTTTATTTGAAAGCGTGACCGATCCTCAAGAGCCGATGTTTTGAAAGGGACGCATGAAACTCACTCCTGAAACCGCCAGCGCCGCCGTTTCCAAGTTGGCGCTCATGGCTTTCTTTCCCGGCGACCCGGACATTCGCGCCGCCCTCGTCTGGGCGCTGCTGGAGATGGTGGAGACGGAGGAACAGTTGGATTGGCTGGTGCGGCGGGCGCTGCGGCTCTACGGCAAGTGGCCAGGTATCGCGGAACTGCGGGCGCTCTACTGCTCCCACTGGAAACCGAAGGATGGGTTGGAATCGATGAGCACGATCTATCCCGAGGGCATTCCGTCCGAGCGGCCCCGGCCTGTGATGCGCGACGCCGCGCGGGGTGAGCCGGTATCGGCGGATGCGGAAGTAGACCGGATGGTCACGCAGGCCGCAGCCAGGAAGAAAATGAAACGGACGAACCTATGACGGAATGGCCGGCGGATAAAGTCGAGCGATGGCCGCTGGCCAGGCTGGTGCCTTACGCGCGGAATGCCCGCACGCACACGCCGGATCAGGTGAAGCAGATCGCGGCGTCGATGCGCGAGTGGGGTTGGACGATCCCGGTGCTGGCCGACGAGAACGGCGGCATCATCGCCGGGCACGCGCGGGTGATGGCGGCCGAGCTGAACCAGTACACCGAAGCCCCGGTGATGATCGCGCGGGGTTGGAGCGAAGCCAAGAAGCGGGCCTACGTCCTGGCGGACAACAAACTCGCCATGAACGCCGGATGGAACGAGGAACTGCTGGGAGTGGAATTGCTCGAGTTGCGCGACGCCGGATTCGACATGCCCGTGATCGGATTCAACGCCGACGAGCTCGACGGCCTGATGCGCGAGGTGGCTGAAGCCGGCTATCCGGTCCTGCCCGAGGGTGAGCGGGCGCCGTACCAGCAGATCACCTTCATGCTTCACGACGATCAGGTGAGGACCGTGCAGGCGGCGGTGAGCAAATCGAAGCAGGAGGGGCCGTTCGAGGGCACCCAGAACGACAACGCCAACGGCAACGCCCTCGCGCGGATCTGTGAGCGGTATCTGGAGGACTCCGATGAGTGAGATGTGCAAAGAGTGCGCCTTCCGAAAGACCTGTGAAACGTGGCACGAACCACGCAACCATGTGGTGAGCCAGATTTGCGCCGCCGGGCCGTTGCCGTTCTACTGCCACGTCGGAATCGATTGGCAAGACCCGATTACGCACCTGCTGTCGGCGCTGGCGCTGGCCAGGATCGCGCCGGGGGGCCTCCGGGTCTGCGAGGGGTGGAGGCGGGCGGTCGGGGAGCGCCAGTGGCCCCAGGACCGCCTGTTGAGGTGGTATCAGCGGATGCTGGCCAGGCAGGCGTTGTTAACCGCCGAGCGGTTCCTGGCCGGGCAGGTCACCAGCCGGGAGTTGCAGCGGGATCTGTCGCCGCTGGCCGAGTTCTATCACGGACCGCGGGCGTGGCAGATCGCCAGGAAGCGGGCCTGATGGGACGCAACCGGGCGGTGTGTATGGGCTGTGGAAAGGCGATGCGGGTGCCCCGCGGCTGGCGCGGCGGACCCGGTATCCGGTGTCCGAAGTGCCGGGAGGCAAGGAGGTCTTGATGCGGGAACTTTGGGAAGAACTCTATCCCGATAAGCCGTGGCAGGGGATCGGGCCTGCGGGGAAAATGATGGCGCAGGAGATCAAGGCCATGCGCGGGACTCTGCTGCGCCCGGTGGACGAAATCCAGCGGGCGCACGACATAGTAGGCCAGTATGCGGTCGAGACGATGGACGCGTCCATGTTCGAGCATGTTTCGGCGCTCTGCTGGGTGCTGAAGCACGATCACAACACGACCTTCCCGCAGATCCTGGAGGCCGTCGAGCAGGAGTTGAGGCGCAAGGGCATTACGATCGTGCGCCTGCCGGAACTGGTTGATCCGGCGAAGGAGGGGTGATGCGGGCATCGTTCCAGTTTTCGCTTTGGTGGCAGCGCTGTCTGGATTGGTTCCCACTCCAGCCGTGTCTCGCGTGCGGCCAGTGGTTCTGGGGCGGATTGCCGCTGTTCGGGTGGCTTCCGGCCTATCAGACGTATTGCTCGAAGCGCTGCCATGACGCAGCGGAGTATTGACCATGCGTGCCGAAGTGATCGGCCTGGCGGCTTGCTTCCAAGTGCAGGCGGAAGCGCGTCCGGACGGAAGCTGGGAACCGCCGGCCATCGTGACGATTACGACCCGGCCCTGCTGGCGCAAGCCGCCCGTGCTGCTGCATCTGGCTTATGCCTACACCACCGGCGCGGTCGCCTACTACGTGGAGATGAAGTCATGAGGTTGCAGTGCTATTTTTGCGGCAAATCTGTGTCGAACGAGGTGCCCACGGATACCGTTGTTCGAGCTTTGCTGGTCTGTCCAGAGTGCATCGAGGCGGGAAAGATCCAGGTTCCCGAGAGCGTGGACGTGAAGTCATGAATGTCTACCAGTACGCCATCCTGCGGGCGGGAAAGCAGGCCGAGTATCACCTGCAGGAAGTGGAAATCTCCGAGGAAGAACGGGAGCGTGACCTCTACATGGTGGCCGTCGCCAACTCCGTTCTGGAAAGGATCGAAAGATGCCGAACGCCAAAGACATCCGCGTCGCCCCCATCAGCAGCCAGGACGGCAACGCAATCATTCGGAAGCTCCACTACTCGCACAAGGTGGTGATGAATTCCCAGTTGCATCTGGGAGTGTTTCTGGGCACGCGCCTGGAGGGTGCCATGCAGTTCGGTCCATCGCTCGACCGCCGCAAGCTGAAGGGTCTGGTGGAGGGCACAAGCTGGAACGGCTTCCTGGAACTCAACCGGCTGGCATTCAGCGAGAACCTGCCGCGCAATTCCGAGAGCCGGGCGCTGGGCGTGGCCATGCGGCTGATCCGCCGCGAGTATCCCTGGATCGACTGGATTGTGTCCTTCGCGGACGGGGCCCAGTGCGGCGACGGCACCATCTACCGGGCGGCGGGCTTCGTGCTGACGCGCATCAAGCCCAACACCACGATGTGGATCGGGCCGGATGGGACGGTCATCAGCAACGTCGGGGAGCGGACCAGTATGCGGAAGATTCAGGCGACCGCCGCGCGGACGGATTACCGGGGTGGCGCCGACATGGATCACTACAAGCGGCTCGGGTTCAAGCCCATCGAGGGATTCCAGTTGCGTTATATTTATTTCACCAATCGTGAGGCCCGCACGCGGCTGACCGTCCCGGTGCTTCCCTTCAGTGAGATCGGCCGCGTGGGAGCCAGGATGGTTCGCGGCCAGCGCGTCGGTAGTATTCCGGCAGAAACAACGGTCCTCCAGACCGGAGAGGGCGGTTCGACACCGACCCCGACGCTCCATGAAATTTAAGATTGCCAAAGCTGAAATACCTGGATACGATTGGTTCGCGACAGAAGGGAAAACAAACACAATGGCATTACAACCGCAAGTTGGATATTTCATCCCCCTCGGCGGCGGGCACCCGGATCAGGGTCTGCCCGGTTCCGAACGACCCGTGGACCCCGGATACGGCGTTGAGGCACCCGACAGGGTCTGGCCTCCGCCCTCGTTGCCGCCTGTGCCGCCCGGAATCTGGCCCGACCATCCCCCGGTGGGAGTCTGGCCCCCGCAACGGCCCACGATCCCAAGCCACCCCATCGTGATCCATCCTGGACGCCCCGGCCACGGACTGCCTCCGTCGCCCGGCCATCCGGACCAAGGCCTGCCGCCGAGTGCGGGGCATCCCGACCAAGGCCTGCCTCCGTCCGATCTGCATCCCGACCAAGGCCTGCCAGGTACGCCACCCTCCGTCGATAACTCGCTGCCTGTGCCGCCCGCGACGGTCTGGCCTCCCCTGCCGCCCGGCACCGGGATCGCAGGCAAGGCGCTCATCCTGATCTGGGTGGTGGGCGTGGGCTATCGCTGGCTGGTCGTAGGCGGCACGGACGTGTGGCCGCCGCAGCCCGTATACCCCGATCAGGGCTTGCCACCCAGCGCACAGCCCAAGTAAACCTGAAGTCCCGAAGGGCGGCTCCAACCCCCGGAGCCGCCCGGTTTTCCTGCCTCAACTTTCCCCCATTTCCGCCCCGATTTCCCGGTCCCAAATAGATCTGCACAAAACAGCCAAGCTGTTATAATGGATCTATGCAATCACAAAATCGGAAGTACCAAGGATTCAACCACTTGGAGGTGGAAAAGCCGCTTCCAAGAAAGAAGTTCGCCGCCCTGCTGGAGAAGGTGAGATCCGGGGAATTGAAGCTCTCGGATATCGAAGTCCCGCCGCCCTCCGCCAAGGGGGTGAAGTAATGCAGCTTGAACAGGGCAAGACCTACCGGGTCAAGCTGACCAGCGGAGCTTGGGTACGAGCCGAATTCCTGGAAGATAGCCAGTACGGCCCGGGGTTGTACAGCAGCATTCGCACGACCACCCGATACCATTTCCGCAATCTGAAATCGGGCCGCACGATCACGCTGAAGTCCCAACGCAAGATCAAGGCGGACATCGAGGGGGCGCTATGAGCGCCCCTGTTTTCATCATCACCATCGGCAGTGCCGGAAAGGGCGGCTGGTGGTACGCCATCGACGACCAGCAGCTTTTCGGGGATGGCTTCGCTACCGAAGCCGCCGCCATCGAAGCCGCCGAAGCCGCCGCCGGGGCCAACCCTTACGAGGTCTGGTATCACTCCGAGGCTGGCGGCAAGACCGTAATGATACCGGGGGAGAAATCCCCCAACCATCCAGAAAGCGAGGACCGATGAAACCACTGAGCACTATTTCAGACGCCGATCTCCTAAGCGAGATGCAACGCCGCCGAGCGGCGAAGCGAAAGACCTTCGGGGCAGGTACGGGCAGGCCGAAGGTGATGAAGACTTGTCCCGGCTGCGGCGGCAGCTATTCCGCCCGCGAGATGAGAAAACACCAGTGCACAGGAACAGGAAGGATCAACCAATGATTGGAAAACAGAAATGCGACCGCTGCGGCCAGGAGACGCTGGCCACCATCATGTCGATGTTCAACACGCAGACCATCTGCATGGATTGCAAAGACCGCGAAGAGAAAGACCCGCGCTACCAGGAAGCACGCGCGGCCGATGAAGCCGCGATCCGCGGCGGTGATTTCAACTTCCCCGGAATCGGAAAGGACCCCAAATGAGCAAGCCTATCGCAGGAGTCTGGACACCTTGGGCGGATGTACTTTGCCGCATCTGCCATGATGCGCTGCCGCCCGAGGTAACCGCCAAGCGCAAGATCGAGTGGCCCCCGGATGAGAAACGCGAGGGCTACGGACTCGGCTTCTGCACCAAATGCGGCGCCGAGGTCTGGGTGCATGAGGACATCGCGCAATTGACCCGGCTCCAGAAACTCGCTGGCGGCGAGTTGGAGCAGACGGGCGGCATGTGTTCCGCTCTGACATTCGGCAACCGGGCGGATGGCGGCACGGTGGTGGTGACCAACCTGGATGGCCCGGTCCTGATCGGGATCTATCACAAGGGCGAATGGGGCGAAGGCCAGGAAGCCGCCAAGGCCTACAACCTGCCGCTGTGTACGGACGACGAGGACGTAGCCGCGATCATTCGGGCGGCGATCAATCAATCAATCGAGGTGAAAAAGTGAAATTCAAGGAACATGACGAAGTGGAGCGACCAGCCTGGCTGGGCGCGGACTGGGAGGATAGCTCATGGCACAACGACGCCATGCCGCATTGCACCCTGCATCTCGGATCGGCGAATCCGCAGATCCAGCCGGTAGTCGAGGTGTGGGTCAATTACCCGCGCCCCGAGGACCGCGAGATCGGCACCGCGTATGAGGTCAATTTCATGCGCGACTGGAGCGGGGAATCGGGCGGGGATGCCACCTTCTACTCCGGGGAGGACGAGGCCGCGGCGGTGATCTGGGAGAGGGCGGCGCGACTCGCTAAGGCGCAGATCGCGGCCATCATGGCCAGGCCGGACCTGATGGCGTGCCAGAACTTCTGCCAACTGCACGACCATTGCGACGCCAACATGCTCGGTGATGTCGAGGCCTTGATTGTCGAGGGCGAGGCGCACCGGGCGGGGGGCGATGATCCCGAGGTGAGCATTACCGGATGGACGCTGGCGGTGACGAATGCCGCTATGGACATTGTCAACGTATGGATGCGAGGCCGCGCATGAGCAACGCCAAGCGAATTGCCGAATTGAACGACCTCGCGCGGACGGCGATGGGGGTTTGCAGCCGGGTGCTGCAAACTCCCGGCATCAGCGCTCTGCCCGAAGCGGACCAGAGCCGCATCCGCGAGAAGGTGGAAACATTCGATGCCTTCCATCCGGGGAATGATCCCTACGGGGAGCGGGACTTCGGGGCCTTCGACCACAACGGCATCAAGGTGATGTGGAAGATCGACTATTACGACAAGAAATTGGAAATGGGCAGCGAACATCCCGAGGACCCGGCGCAGACAACCCGGGTGCTGACGATCATGCTGCGGGAGGAATACTGACGATGAAACTGGACACGATGAAAGTGGCGGTCGAGATCCTGAAAGAGCATGGGGAAGAGGTCGAGTTGGAATACCCCGGCACGATCAACCTGCACCGCGCGGGCCGGATCTATGTCTTTGGCGACGCCAACGATGCCTTCGGCGGCGATGCCTACGCAAACTGGAAGGCCTACGAGAAAGGCGCGGCACCGGACCCGCTTACCACCCCGCTGCGCAGCACGCATGACAATCCGGTCGAGGTAGCCAAGGCGATCACAGACGCCGTGGCCGCGCACGAAGCGAAGCAGGAACCCCGCTTCTATGTCCTCAATGAAACCGATGGCATCCTGGCCAACCCGGAGCCGATGACCCGCGAGGAATGCGACCACTTCATGCTGGATTTCCGCGAACGGTTCGCGCTGCAGGGTTATTACGCTTCCGCCGCAGGGCGCATCCCGATCTCGGAGTTGCGGCTCAAGCGGATACCGGAGGCCGAGCTATGAAGCGCGGCACCCAGGTATTGGTGACAGGCGGCGAATGCTTCGCGGGCACGGTGCTGGCGGCGACCGCCGACAGGATGGTGATCGAGGTAGCGCCGGGGGTGAGTACGACGCTGTTCCGCGATTGCGCCAGCACCAAGCCCCTGCAATGGCAGTGCGCCGGCCTTCCGGTCGAGGTCCGAGAGCAGACCGATATCGGCGAGTTCCGCAAGCTGCTCTGGGCACTGGAGGGCCGCACCCGCAACCTGTAAATCCCTGAGTAACATCCCAACGCCCCGCCAGTAAGTCGGCGGGCGTTCGGGTCTGCACTTGTTAAATCCCTCCCGTTTCCGCAAAATCCCCCGAAGAGTTTGTTTGATCTATCCCACGGCTTGCGGTAACATTTCCGCCATATGAAGCCAAAGAGGTCCGTGCTGATACAAGACTGTTATAACCTGACCAAAGTGGATGCGGCTCAGTTTCTCGGCATCAAGGTCGCAACCGTGGACCGCTGGGTGATGGACAAGAAACTGCCGCACATCAAGCTGCACGGGCGCTTGGTGCGCTTCCGGCTTACCGATCTGGTTAAGTTCGCGGAAAAACAAAGAGTCGCTTGAAAGGCGGATACACATGGCAAAGAAAGACGCAGAGACGATCACGTACGCCCAGATGGGCATGGCGGCAATGCTGCCAGGTATGGTGCACATGCTGGAGTTGATGCAGGCCGAGGTAGACAACATGCGGGCGCAGTTGGCGGCGATGCAGAACGGCGCGATCCGGCGGCGCGGCCCCGGCAGGCCGAAAGTGGAAAAGAAGAACGGGTGGCCGGTGGACCCGGCGGCGCGGAGCCGCGAGATGAAGCGGCGGCGGGCGGTCGCCGACAAGAGGCTGAAGGCCGAGGGCAGGGCAACGGTCCTGGAGCAGTTGAGCAAGCAGCGCAAGAAGGCGTGGGCGGCGCTGCCCGCGAAGGAAAAGAAACGGCGGCTGGCGGCAATGGTGGCTGGCCGACGCCCGAAGCTGGAGAAAGTCGCATGAAATACGATCCGATGTTCGATGCGGCGAAAAAGGTGGTGGACGAGGTAATGGGCAAGGGCGAGTACGCGCGGATCAACCGCAACAATCCCGGCGTGCCGCCCGAGTTGCGCAGGCCTGCGATCATCCGCGTGATCATTCGCGGCTACGGCGACGGCGTCAAGGTCTTCGAGGACCGCGCGGATATCGATGACGCCGCGCTCGAGCGGGTGGTCGGGAAGATGGCCGAAGTACACATGCGCACGCTGTGTAAGTATGAGGTCCACATGCTCGAATTCGAGTTCCTGGATGCGCCCGAGGACGAGCGCTTCCTGCGCTTCGGCACCGACCCGCGCGGCATGGTGATGCCCATCAAGGTGAATCTATGATCGTCATGAGCAACCGCCAGTACCCGATGGTGAAGGCCTTCCTCGATGGCGGCGACGGCTACATGGACATCGAGACGGCCCAGCGCTACGACCAGCGCCCTTTCCGCAGCATGTTGGTCCGCAAATGGATTGCGTTCCGGCCTGGCCACGGCTTCTACCTGACGAAGGAAGGCAAGAACGCATGGCGCGATTATCACGGCACCGAGATCTGGCGGAAGAACCCGGCGCTGCCGCTCACCGCGTATTTCGATGTCACCGCCTATGGCCTGAAGGTGGCGCCCAAGAAAGTGCGGACGGTGCGCGAGATGAGGGCAGGTGCCGCATGATGGGCGACCCGCCGTTCCCGATGGTGCGGAGCGACGATCCGCGGTTTCAGGACCCCCGATTCCAGCGTCTCATTCTCAAGACCCATCGACCGATCCCATTCGTCGAGAATATGCACGATGTAACCCTCGAATGCGGGCACGCTCCGCTGGTGTTCTGCACTCCCGATCCGAAGGTGGGCGACCGGATCTTCTGCCCCAACTGCTGCGAGGCCCTGATATCGTGACAGACGCCGAACTCAAGGGCTTGGGTGCCCAAGCCCTCAACATGGCCAAGCGGGACATCGACCGCGGGGAGTTCAATTTCCTGCTGGCCAGCTATTACCGCTGCGATGTACCGCCGCTGCACCGCATGACCACAATCGAGAAACTGATAGCCGAACGGCTGGGCCAGGAGTGGCTGAATTCGGGCAAGGCCAAGGATATCGGTTTCAACATGCTGCGGCTGGCCGTCAGTCTGATGCCGCCCGACGCCGTGGTGATTGTCACTTCCGCCAACATGTTCAACCCTACTCCGAAGTTGGCCGGGCTGCCGGAGGCGCAGCAGGAGGAACTGTGGAACGCCCCGTACGCACGGCAGCATGAGGCGGTGAAGGAAGGCCTGCTGGAGATCTGCGACGCGGTCTATGCGTGCGTTCAGACTCCGACGCGGGTGTGCGAGTATATTCAGGCTGTCGGGTTCGACCGCCCGCAAACCCGGTATTGCCAGCAGGCGCAGTTCGGCGGACGGATGAAAATGTATCCATGATCCACGACGCAGACTTGAAGTATTGGCGGCGGGCCTTCGCCCTGATGGCGCTGTTGAATCTTGGCACCGGGGTGATGAACGCTCTGGAGAAGCATTGGTGGATCGTGATGGCCTGCGCGGTCTGGGCGATCTGCTGCCTGATGCTGCGCGGCTACACGGCGACGCAGCAGCGGACGCGCGACGATGCGCGGGTGACGCAGGCCGGAATCCGGTCCCTGCTGGAAAGGCAAGAGCCATGAAAGAAGCACTGGCGCTCTACGCATGGGTGGGCGAGGACGAATTCGGCAGCGGTCGCGTCGGCCTCAAACAAGGGCTTACGCCCGCCGGAATGATCCCGCTGGCGGCGATGGATTACCACCTCGATCGTCTGGCGAAGCTGATGCCCGCGCTGGAGGCCCAAGCCAGGCAGAGTGGAAAGAAAATTCGCCTCTGCAAGTTCGTTATGGTCGAGGTGGCGGCGGAAACCAAGGCAGGTGCATGATGGGCGACGAAGTATTTCTCAGGCCGGTGAAGACCAAGATGGACGGCAACTGCTGCCCGAAGTGCGGGAAATCGGCCGAGGGCGGGACGGCCTTCGATACCGAGCAGCCGCCGAGGCGCGACCCTATACCGGGAGACTGGGCGCTGTGCTGCTACTGCGCTACGCTCAACCGCTACGGCGTCGATCTGAAGCTGCGCCCGGCAACCGAGCAGGAGAAGGAGCAGGTTCGCCGCGACCCGCGCCTTGCAAAGGTCATGGAGTATGCGGAGTTGGCGGCGAAGAAGACCCGGCGGCAGTGGCAATGAGCGCCGGGGAGCGGGCACTCCGCCTGGGCATCTACTGCGGACTCGCCGCGGTAAAGCTGGGCGACCGTTCCTACGCGGTGCGGTTCCTGGATCGGCAGATCAGTGATGTCACCGAAGCCGAGTATCTGGAGGTCACCCTGGAGATCCAGCGGAAGCTGGTCGAGGCAGGAATCATCGGCCCCGACGAAGACCCCTTCGAGGAAACATTGGACGAACTTGTAGCGAGGCTGGGCCAGTCCGAGGTGCGGGAGTTATTGCGATGAGGAACGAAGTAGGGCGCGAGTTGAAGGTCAGCGAACTGAAGTCGCAGATGGTCGTCTGGCTGGGGAAAGAGGGCCGCGACACGATGGCCACAATGTGGGTGGTCGAGGTGGGGGAGGTTTATGTCCACTTCCGCGCCGGCGCGGTCGGCGTCGAGTTGTTCCTGAAGCGGCGCGGGCCGGATCTGGAGCAGATCACCGACGATACTCAGATTCCGATGCACGTCTTCGAGTTCCGGGGTGTGGCATGACGCCGCAGCCTTACATCGTCTGCCCGAAGTGCGGCATGGTAAGCCACAACCCGAATGACGTTCGGGAACGCTACTGCGGGAATTGCCACGCCTTTCACGACCAACTGCTTACCAACTGCTTGAGGCCTCCCGGTTACTGGATGAATGAAACGGGCGGCGAATTGGTGCCCGCGATCACACGCTATCTGGATGGCCTGCGCCTTTCCCCTCGGGACGTGACACTCATCCGGCTGTATCTCCAGCAGTGGATCGGCTCTCCGGTCTGGGACACCAACCCGGCGCTGGACGATGCAGGCCGTGAAACGTTGGCGCGATTGCGCGAGACGGCGGGGCGGGTCACCGACCGGAAATCCATCCATGCGTGGATCGAGGCGGCAATCGATTTCGAGGTCGATCCGATATGACCGTACCGGATCGTATCGCCCGCCTGCCGCGCGATCCGCGAGGCTTCCCGATTCCCTGGAATGTGCTGCGCACGGAGGATGGCGCCACCGCATTCTTCACGGTGAATGACGACCGGAAGGCGTGGCGGGCCTTGCGTGAAGGGCTTTGCCCGCTCTGCGGTGAGCGGCTGGGGCGCTGGCTCTGGTTCGTCGGCGGGCCGCGCTCGGCGTTCGATCCGAGCGGCTATTACATCGACTTACCTGGCCATCGGGAGTGCATGGAGTTCGCCCTGCGGACGTGCCCCTATCTGGCCGCGCCGAAGTACTTGGGCCGCGTCGATGTCACCCGGCCCGAGAAGCTTGCCGCCCGAGGCAAAGGTGCTCCTGGATGAGACGATGATTCCCGACCGTCCGGAGATCTTCGTCGCCGTCGCCTGCAAGAAGGTCGAGTACCTGAATCGCTTCCCGCTGGTGCCTTACCTGAAGCCGGCGGACCCGTCCGCGTTCACATTCTGGCGGCATGGCCAGCAGATCCCCGCGCACCGTGCGATGCCCATCCTGCGCGGAATCTTCGGCGCGGATTGGCAGATTCCCGCGAGGACGGCGTGATGGGGTTCGGCTACGACGAGAACGGAATCTTCAAGCCGCTGCCCGATGGGCGCGTGCTGCGCGTCGCCAAGCGCCCGTTCAATACCCTCTTGACGCTCTCCAGTTCCCAGCAGGATCAGGGCTGGCTCGACGGCTGGTGATACGCCCGAATGGAAGACGCCGTGAGCGACTTCGTCATCTGGGAGCCGGGGGAAACCGTGATTTGCATGATCTGCGACGGAGAGCGCGGCGGCGGCGATCCGCCGGGGAATTGGTTCCGCCATCGCCCGAGCCATCGCAGACGCATCCCGATCTTTGGTCCAGGCCGCAGTATCCTGGGCCATCTGGAGTACATCCGCCCCTGACCAAATCGCCTGCCTGAAATGTGTTTCCATAAGGCATGGAAAAAACACAGAAGCTGCAATCACAGATCACAGAAGCGAAGCCCAAGGACCGCGCTTACCGCTACTACAGCGTGCCCGGCACTTTATCGGGGCGGCTGGATGCCATCGAGACGCATTTCGGGGCGGCTCTTTCGGGGATCGAGGAAGAGTTGGAACGCACGCCGGAATCGGAGAAAGGTTTGCTGAGATTCTTGCGGGCGTTGCAGCAGCGGGCCGTATTCGGCGAGTTCAGAATTGAGGACTACCGCTGCTACAAGCTGGGGCGCGAGGATGGCACCATCACAGAGTACTCGGATGGGCAGGGAGGTTGGCGCGAAATCTGAAAGCCCCTATAGGCCCGCACCAGAAGCGGGCCTTTTTTAGTCGTTTCCCGCGAAAAGTCCGCGCGAATAAGTGACGTGGAATCACCAATTTGCAGGTTTACTAGCGCGACTGTGCGGGCGGGCAGCC
>Ga0070717_10002072_pt1 | contig 14040 bp, 15 predicted proteins | sample LARL113metaG_FD_71366 | JGI IMG/M metagenome (GOLD analysis project Ga0070717, IMG submission 71366) | Corn, switchgrass and miscanthus rhizosphere microbial communities from Kellogg Biological Station, Michigan, USA - LAR L11-3 metaG | ecosystem: Host-associated > Plants > Roots > Rhizosphere ... | reverse complement strand
AGAGCCATGAGTAAGAAGGCCTGTGAGGCTCCGGTGCGAGATGTACAAGTGTTTTGGCATGAGATGTTACTCACGGCATAAAATGGCCGCCGAAAACGGCATAACCTGGCCGATAAACAGAAGTATTCAGGCTCGATGGAGCGATCACCTGAACGGCATAAGTTGGCCGAAAGGGCAAGTATCGGGCAATACTTGGCCGAAAGTACAAATTCCGTCAATGGATTTGATCGGCGAAAGTGCGCCCACTCTGATACGCGCTTTGCGAACAAAGAGACCATTGTTGTTTGAGGGCTCATTCTGGTAACGCAGCATGGAAGGAGGCAGAAGGTGTATTATCGTCTCGCGATCCAACGAGGGAGAGGCCACCTCGATCAGCCAGTAACCTGGCAGTGGAAATCAACGGTGCTCAGCTCCCTCCAGAGCCTGTTTCAGGTGCTGCGACTCTATGGCGCTCTGCCACAAGAGCACCTGCGGGTGTTTTCCTCCCGCACGCCTGAAGGCTTGAAGGAGCAGCTCAGGCAAGAGAACAGTGGAGTTGGCTCTGCTTCGGTCACGGCAGGCCACTTCCTCCAACAGCACCTGCTCCACTCAACAGGAGTGACCGAAGCCGTTGGGGCGCGGGGGCACGAGAGGACGACCTCCATCGCCGTCTCCACCACGACTCGGTTGGACGAGAGTGGCGGAGCCGCCATCACCCTGGGGGAGGGGAGCATGAGTGCCCTGGAGAGGAGGCGTCTCGAACAAGAGCTTGGTCCAGGTGGTGATCACGATGTCCCCTACATCTTCGCCTTGCCTCTCTCCACGCCGCAAGTGCTCGCCTGGATGAGGCTGATGGGCAGGATCCAGCGTGGAGAGTTAGAGCCGTAGGCTGGACTTGCCGACTGCAAGACCCGTTACACCAGGATGGTCGATCAGTTGGCAACTTTCTCTGAGTCGCGCCAACGCTTGAACCATCAGCCAGGAGACGACTTTGAGCGGAAAATTCCGTTTCGGAAGTAATCCAAAAATCGAATAATGTGGCCGCGGCGGCCATGAAATGCCATGAGTGACATGAGATCGCGTCACATCTGGCCGCGCAGTGCAGAGCCAGGAAAATCGAACACGGCTGAGTGGTGACGGTACCGGCACTGGAAATCGCCACCATCGCCTCTACGCTGCTGATACAATGCAGGTTTTGAGGATGACCGAGGTGTAAATGTTGGAAGTAAGTTGTTGGAGTTTCACCATTTATCTTGGCGAGAGCGTTTTTCCTCCTCTGGCTTCTCAAGCCGATTTCTTGGGAACTGGTCAAGGAAGAGTACCCTCTGAGCAACAGAATAGTTGCCAAAAAATCAACAGCTTACTGTCAAGATTTACAACCTGACCTTGCGGCCTTTGCTCGTCCTGTGCGGATCATCTTCGGGGCGGAGGACCCCTATCTGAACCCCGGCGTGGCCCGCTTCTTGCATGAGGCCTTGCCGACTTCAGACCTCGCGCTCCTGGCAAAGAAGGGGCATTGGCCTCAACTGGATGGCGCCTCTGAGGTGGCACAGCTCCTGCTCTCGATACCAGAGGTGTAAATTTTGCGAAGAAAGAAACTGGTGAAATTTTGTCCTCATAAAAAGGAACGAAAGGCATGAAACTTCCATCAACTAGGCTTGCCCACCTTGGCTTGCGTGTGACCAATCTGGCTCGTGCTCGGCAATTGTACGTGGACATACTCGGCTTTGAGCCACTTCTGGAACGGCCAGATGTCATTTATCCTGTAAATCCCACAGGATGCGCAACGAGATGCCCACATGCCTTTGTCAAAAGAGTTGGATCTGACACACCGATGGTGAATGCATCAGCTTGACTCTGCCCCTCCAAAGAGGAGGAAAAGAGGAAACGAGCGGTGTGGAGAGAAGGACTCACGAGATCAAAGAAAGGAGAAAGAAATGAAAGTACTCATTGCAGGCGCAACTGGCGCTCTGGGTGTGCCCCTGGTGCGCGCCCTCATCGCGGACGGGCACCAGGTGCTTGGCATCACACGAACCCCTGGAAAATCTAGCTTGCTCACCACTCTGGGGGCGCAGCCCATTGTCGCCGACGTGATGGATCGCCAGGGTCTGCTCAAAGCCCTTGCTGGACGGCAGGCCGATGCGGTGGTGCATGCGTTGACGGCCTTGCCCAAGAACGGCCCGATGCACCATCGCGATATGTACCAGACGGACGCCCTGCGCGATGTGGGAACCACGCATCTGCTGGCCGCAGCACGGGAAGTGGGTGCCCGTAAGATTGTGGTCGAATCCAACGCCGTTGGGTATGGCGTTGGCAACTGGAGCGATAGTATCCTCACTGAGGAACAGCCCTTCGCCCCGCCCGGACGCTCCAGGGAGCTGGAACGGCATCTGGCAGGCTTGCGCTCGATGGAGCAGCAGGTCTTCGAAGCGACACGTGCTGGCTGGATGGAGGGCGTTGCGCTGCGCTATGGCTCGTTCTATGGACCTGACTCGACCGCCCCGCTCATCCAGTTGGTGCGCCGCCGCCTCCTGCCGCTGCCAGCAGGAGGGCAGGGGTTCATGTCCTGGATTTACATTGAGGATGCCGCCACCGCCGCCGTGGCGGCACTTGAACGCGGCAGAGCGGGGCAGGCCTATAACATCGTGGACGATGTACCAGTGCGCTGGCATGACTTCCTGAGCGAGCTTGCACGCGCAGTCGGTGCTCCAGCACCCTGGCCCCTTCCGCGCTGGGTGCTGCGGCTCGTCGCTCCCTTCGCTGAGATCATCATGGCCGAGACCTCTCTGCGCGTCTCCAACGCCAGGGCCAGGTCCGAACTGGACTGGGTGCCAGGGGTGCCAATTTATCGAGAAGGGATCCAGAGGATTGCCCAGGCGTTAGGCGCCGTCGCGCCGAGGGATCCCATTCGCCTTGAAGAGCGGGTGGAGTCGTAGGGAAGAGAGAGTGTCAAAGGTGGCAACATCTGTCCGCCTGTGAAGTGCAATCTCGTTGCGCATCGCGTGGGAGCAACAGAATAGTTGCCAAAAAATCAACAGCTTACTGTCAAGATTTACACTCAGCAGAAGGAGAAGAAGCCATGACGATTGCGCTTTGGATCGTCCAAATCTTGCTGGCCCTGGGCTTCGCACTGTCCGGCTTTGAGAAAGTCTCCCAGCCAGCCGCAAAGCTCTGGGTAAAGATGAACTGGGCCAGGCACGTTGCCCCTCCAGTCATCCGCCTGATCGGCAGCCTGGAGATCTGCGGGGTGCTCGGACTCATTGTCCCGAAAGCCACTGGCTACCTGCCCTGGCTCACCCCGGTCGCAGCGGGGGGCCTGGTGCTCACGATGCTGGGAGCTATTCTCACGCATGTGCGCCTGCACGAGGCCAAAGCCGTGGGCGTTCCCGTCGTCCTGCTGCTTCTGTCTCTGTGTATCGCGGTGGGCTCCTTCGTGTTCGTTCCGGTTGGGTGAACAGGCGCTTCGCTCATCTGAGCTGAGACGACACACCATTCATCGCTTCCACTTCCCACGCGATGCCGAATCATGGCAACGAGGGTCTCGAAGCCTGAGGGGTATGTCGTGTGGGAGACCGGTTGGAAGATCTCAAAGGAACAAGGCCATGCAACAGGAAGATGTTTTCCAAGCGTATAAACCGTTACTCTTTTCCATTGCGTATCACATGCTGGGGAGCGTGATGGATGCCGAGGATTGCGTGCAGGAGGCCTTTCTGCGCTGGTATCAAGCCAAAGACCTCGGCGAGACCGAGGCCGTGCGCTCTCCCAAATCCTATCTCAGTACGATGGTGACGCGTCTCTCGATTGACTGCCTGCGCTCAGCACGGGTGCGGCGCAAACAGTATGTCGGAGTCTGGCTCCCCGAGCCTCTGATCACCACTGATGAGACCAGTGTGACTGGCCTGGCAGAACTCTCGGAGGCGCTCTCGGAGGCTTTTTTGCATCTGTTGGAGCAGTTGTCTCCCCTGGAGTGTAAATTTTGGGAATAAGCTATTGATTTCTTATCCATTATCGTGGTAGTTCTCGATTCACTTGCTCTTGGATAAGGCCTGCAAGAACGGTTTCACAGACGAAAGAAAGGGAGATGCTTCCAACAGAAGAATTGTCAAGAAATCAGCAGCTTCTCCTCAAAATTTACAGCCAGAGTAGCAATAGTAATGTGTAACTCACCAGATGACATGGGCCGAAAGTTGCTCATTCCGGGGGTGAACTGCCCGTTTGGGAGACGGGGAGATGGCCCCCGGAATGGGACAGAATTCTCCCAGTTCATTGCGTAATGGACCGCTATCCAAACAAACATATCAAGCAGAAGCGCCTTTTGAGGAAGCGCTTCTCAAGGAGGCTTACTATGACCTGGGAAATTGATCCCATCCATTCAAAGGTATCGTTTGCTATTCGCGTCATGTCAGTCACTACGACCAGAGGACACTTCAATAAGCTGTGCGGCCACCTTCATATCGATGAGCAAAACCTTGCCAGTTCCTGGGTGGAAGCGGAAGTCAACGCGACCAGTATCGATACGCATAATAGGTTGCGTGATACTCACCTTCGTTCCAACACCTTCTTTGCTGTGAAGAAGTATCCCACCATTTCTTTTCGGAGTACGCGCGTTGAGCATACAGGCGGCAATGCCTACCAAGTGACGGGGGATCTGACGCTGCTTGGGAGGACGAAACCCGTCACCTTCGATGTCGAATATAGCGGTCGGAGCACTGGATTAGACGCACGAGCAAGTTTGACCGCCAGGGCGACGCTGAACCGTGACGATTTTGGCCTGGGCCGGGGCATGCTGCTGCAGACTGCAGCAGACAAGATGGCCACGGTTGAGATAGCTTTAGTAGCTGTTCGGAAAGAGGTCAAGACGCCAGAGGCAAAAGCGAGAGTTGGATAGCATTCTCATGGCGGCCTCTCTTTGTCCGGTGCTTTATGCAGCGGAACGACGGGCTTTTGTCGGGCAGAGATTGCTGCCTGAGTTCGATCGGCCAGGTGGAGTTGAGAGAGGATGTTGGAGACATGCGTTTTTACGTTCCCTCGCTGATCACCAGGGTCGTTGCGATCTGAGAGAGAACTTCCAGCTCACGAGGCGTCAACCCGTTGAGGGAAGATTGCTCCTGGGCGTGCATTTCGCACAGGTACCCGCGTGGCCACCGTTGGGTGGAGTCTGCTCTCACGCCTCCGCCGCTGCTCAAACTGCCGCAAGAAGCTCCTGAGGGCTGGTAGCTTTCAGCAGAAAGGAGTAAGAAACGTTTTTGTTGCCTTACAATAGTGTGTAAATTTGGGAATGAAGTTGGTGGAGTTTCACCAATTATCCTGGCTAGAGCGTTTCCTCCTCTGGCTTGAGAAGCCGATTTTGGGGAACTTCTTAAGGAAGAGCACCTTCTCATCAACAGGGTAATTGCCCAAAAATCAATAGCTTCATGTCAAGATTTACAGCGATGGAGTGGCCTGGCGTTGGGGCTACGATAGTCGAGACAGATGGAACAGTGTGGAATGGGACCGACGGCGGAGTTAGCCAGCCTTTCACTAGCTTCGCAATCGCGCTGGAGAAAGGCGCAAGACCAGGTGATGGCTCGCCTGGGGCACTCCCAATGGGATGCGACTCGGTGCTGATCTCCGTAGGCTGGGAATGCGACTTCCCTGATGATGGACCTTGGTGGTGTTTTTTGCCTCATAAGGTGTATACGCCCCTTTATAGCGAGAGAAGACAAGAGATGGCCCTCACCTTCCCTCGTGAGAGCGAGATGCGAGGGCCTGACAAGAGTGTAACTACAAGGAGAACGTACGATGGCTATCGTCTTTCAACAAACCAACAGAGCAAAGATCGTGCTTACCACCTATGTCGTGCTGATCTGGTTCCTCCTCGTGCTGGGTGGATCGCTTCTCGGCACCTTTGCCCAGTACCCACTGGTGTTCTACCTGACCCTTGGCGGCCCGGTCATCCTGTTTCTGGCTGGCTGGTGAATGGTGGGGCTGCGGCCAGGAGTTTGGCATCGTCCCACTCAGCCGCGAGCGGATCTACTGGTTCGCCGCACGCAACGTGCCTGAGGGGGAGGAAGACCTGCCATCTGGACGCAAACAAGCACTGCTCAAGCCTTTTCAGGGCTGGTATCCCGCCAGCCCCGCGCTTATCCAGGCCACGCGAGAGGATGCCATTCTGCGCAACGGCATCTATGATCGCCCTCCGCTCATGGCCTGGAGCCGGGGCCGGGTGACGCTGCTGGGCGATGCCGCCCATCCGATGACGCCCAACCAGGGTCAGGGGGCCTGCCAAGCAGTCGAAGACGCCGTCGTGCTCGCCGCCAGCTTGCGTGCAAGCGGCAGCATACAGCAAGCCCTCCAGACCTATCAGACGACACGCCTCCCGCGCGCTACCCTGATTGTGACCCGCTCGCACCAGCTTGGTGCTCTGGTCCAGCGTCCCGGTCGCCTGGCCTGTTGGGCGCGCAACACGCTCATGAGACTCCTGCCCGCACCCCTGCGACTCAAACAACTGGAACCAGTGATTACTTACGAGGTATGAGAGATCGCTCAGAAGCGACCGATGCGATCAGAGCAGGAGACCAGTATGGCTGAGTCTGAACAGAGACACGGGCGAGTACGTGATGCGAAAGAGGCCATCATTGAAGCAGTCCTTCCCTTCTCGGTCTTTCGCCCTAAGTGTGTAAATTTCTAGCATTCACATTTCGGAGGCTACACATCATGAATACCAGCGCGTCATTGAAAAGGTCACCGCTCACCTTCTTTGTCCTGGTGTTTGCTCTTGCTCTTCCTTTTTGGCTGCTTGGCGCTCTTGTGAAACACGTCCCTCTACCGATCAACCTTCCGGTGAGTGCGCTTCAGTTCGTCTGTCCGTGCATCTCGGCGCTCATCCTTGTTGCCAGAGAAGAGCAACCTGGTGGCGTAAAGAAGCTCTTGAAGGGCGTTTTCGATGTGAAGAGAATCAAGCACAAGATCTGGTATGTGCCCGTCTTTCTCTTGATGCCTCTGATCATGGTACTCTCCTATGGAGTCATGCTGCTCCTGGGGCGATCGCTCCCCGTACCGTCCGTTCCCTGGTCTCTGATCCCGATCTTTTTTGTGGTGTTCTTTCTGCCCGCTGCCTGTGAAGAGGTGGGCTGGATGGGATACGCCGCTCAACCCCTGCAAGAGCGATGGAGCGCATTCACCACCAGCCTGATCCTGGGGTCGGTGTGGGCGATCTGGCATGTCATCCCGGAGCTGCAAGCCAATCCTCCAGCTTGGGTAGTAGGGCAATTTTTTTCCACGATTGGGTGGCGGCTCCTGATGGTGTGGCTCTCTAACAACACCGGAAAAAGTGTCCTTGCGGCCATCCTTTTTCATGACATGGTCAATGTCAGTGAATTTTCCTTTCCCAATTATGCTTCCTATTACGACCCGGCAATTTCCGGAGCAATCACTGCGGTGATCGCCGTGATCGTCACGTTCTTCTGGGGTCCAAAGACATTAGCGCGTTTTAGATATGCTGTCAGGGACACCTCGCGGTCTGATGCGCAGATCAAGAGTGGTCAGTCAAATTGAGCAAAAGAAGTTCTATGTGGGGTTCCGGTAGCAGTCAGACAAAAAACAACGTTGAAGACTAGCTGCGTCGTATCAGCAATGAAGGGTGCTCGAGGCTCTCGCACAAAAAAGCGTCGTATCAGCGGTTTAGACCATCAAACACTGTGAAGAATGACTCTTAACAGCAGCGATGTGCATCCGCTTTACAGGACAATTGAGAGCCTTAACGTTGGAAAATGTCCATCTACTACGGGAACCCCTGCTTGGCTGCATACCGCAGGCAGACCTCTCCACGTTCCATTGAGGCGCAGCGCCTCGACCGCCAGCGATGGAACGCTCTCAATCGCACGAAACGAAATGAAATGACTCGTGCAAGCTACCAGCGCCGAATGGCTGATCCCGAAAAACGTGCGGCCTACAATGCCCGGATGCGCGAAACGAGCCGGAAAAGGTGGGCAAAGATGATGGCAGACCCAGAGAAGCATGCCGCCTACAAGGCCAAAAAACGTGCGTATGACCGCAAGAAAAGAGACGAAGAGAGGTCCAACAGCAGGTCTTAGGCCAGTCTGCTATGTTGCCTCTTCGATGTCGCAGGCACCAGTTGGGCACAGCCGAGGTCTTTCAATGGTCACAGATTCCACCGGATACCAGCGTCTCTGCCCGCGAAGCAGAGCCAGGAGTTGTCCCTTCCTGCATCTCACTGCCATCACTTGTGCCATGCCCCAGTTCACCTGCGTACACGGATGAAACGCTTGCTCCCACAGCGCGGCCTTGATCTCTTCAAGATCGGTTGATTGCACAGGTCCCTCCTTGTTCGTCGTTCCGCTCGGCCTCTTGCGTTGTGAGCACAAACAGGTAGTGATAGGGTGCCGGCGGACGGAAGAAAGTGTAGAGGTCTACTTGAATCTCAAGAGCAAGCGCAGCGGCGCAGGCGGCATGAAAGACAGCCACCCCGGCATCATCGTTCATGATCAAGGGGTACTCCGAGAGAGGTTTGGAACAATATGAGCACCGTTTCGAGAGACTCTTAATCCCTGCCGCGATCCGATGTTCGTCGTTCACGATGAGCATATGATTGTTCTCCTATCATCAGAACTCCTACTGGAGCGCGATCTGCTCCACTGTTCAGTGTAGGGAACGGCGGGAAGGTTGACAAGTGGCTTTGTCAGTTTGGATGCCCCATCGACGTAAAGCATGTTACGGTCCAGTCTCCTACCAGGATACCAGAAACTTGCTCGCGTCGCTGAACAAAAGTGTCATTATCCCTGCTGAGCAGAAGGCACGACAATTAGAGAAACGATAGTTTTGTGAGCCTTCAGGGGACTGGGAACTCTACTATTGAACTGATGAATCTACACTTCTATCGGAGAGAGAAAAGCTCCGTCTAGGGTTGAACCACCCTAAATATCCAGGTAATATTGTTGAATTGTGTCAGCAACACTTCTCTCCAAAAACCTGCTACACCTGTCTCTCCTTTTCCTCCGGGATTCCGCTACACTCAGGGGCATCACGTACTGAGCAGTCCCAGGCAGAAGGAAGGGGAGTATCCTAGCCATGTCTTCAGATCGTTTCGATCTCGATAGCGATGTTGCCAGCGAATGGCATATACCCTCACGCGGTGTTCTGCGACGCACTCGTCTGTGCGTCCTGCTGGCACTGATGCTCTTCGGACTGCATCTGCTGGCTGCCGGATCGGGCGCGGGCATAAGCAATGCCCTGTTGACTCAGCATCCCTCGTCCGGCCATGCGGTGCTCCAGACTGGTCAGGCCTCCAGACCCAGTGTGACTCCCGCCATCGGTTTGGGAGCTGGAGCCGTCTCACATGAGAGGACAGGTGCAGCCGTTCTGGCAGCATCGTGTAACCCGTTCGATGTCATCTGCTGGTTGTCGAACGCCGCCCAGTGGTTGGGCCAGCAGATCATCAACGCGCTGCAATCGGTCATCAACGGTCTGCTGCATGGTCCGCTCGACATCATCACCCAGACACCGCCCGGGGATACGTATCAAAACGGCACGGTGATCACCTGGTCGAACGCCTTCCTGGCGGTGGTTGATGTCGCCCTGGCGAGCCTGATCGTGATCGGCGGCTACAACGTCATGGTGGGACGCGAACTGGGCCTACCCCACTCGCAGCTTGCGGAGTTCCTGCCACGACTCTTGTTAGCCTTCGGGGCGGCGCACTTCAGCCTGTTCTTCCTGGGACTCTTCATCGACCTGGAAAACGCGCTCAGCGGGGTCGCCCTAGGCCTGGCGAGCCATTCCATGCTCACCAATGTCATTGCGGGAGTCCTCCAGGGCAATTTGCTGGGCGAGGGTTTCCTGGTCGTGGTGCTAGCCATCACGCTGGGCGTGATGTCGCTGCTGCTAGCGGCGCAGATGGTGGTGCGCCTGGCGCTGTTGTGGGTGCTGCTGGTGCTCTCGGGGCCTGGGCTGGCCTGCTTCGCGCTCCCGCAGACCACCGGCTTTGGCCGCCTGTGGCTCTCGCTCACTGCCAGTACGGTCATGGTGCAGTTCTTCCAGGTGGTGGCGCTGGGACTCGGTGGCACGCTGCTCACCTCGCTGGGAGCCTCCAACATTTCCGGTCTGGACAGCACGCTGGCGACACTGCTGGTGAGCGCGGCTATGCTCTACCTGGTGCTGCGCATCCCCGGCATCGTGCATCGCTACGCCTTCCGTCCCATGATGGATGCCTCGGCCGCGACGGCCGGAGCTATCGGTGGAGCGGCGGGCTTTGCCGCGGATGTTGCGCCACGCCTGCTGGCATTGCTCTAGCTAGTTGGAGCAGGGATGGAGGAAAGCGTATGAGCAGCTCACGAATGGGGTTGACCGCCGTGGCCGGCGGAGTGGTCGTCGTCATGCTGCTGGGTTTTGTGACGCTCACTGGCCTCTCGGCCTCACTGGCCTGGACGGAAGAAGGCCACGGGAGCGGCCCAGGCATCTGCCAGACCGCTACGACCACGCCGGGAACTAGTTCTCCCACGCCTGGCGCATCTGGCACGACACCCTCGCCGACCGGAACTGCTGCGCCCGCCTGCATGCCCGTGAGCAAGGTCGGCGCGCAGGTAGTGGCTCTGGCCAAAGTCATGGCCGATGCGCTCTACGTCAACCCGGCCTGCGGGGGACGCATCAGTTACCCGGACTGTTACGACACTTGGTACAAAGCACCCGGTAGCACCTACCCACTGGGCTTGCCTTCCTTCCCGCAGGCGGTGATCCAGTACGGCGAGCAGGTCTGTCCTGGTTGTTCGGCCTGGGCTAACGGCACCTACCAGTGTGTGAGCTTCGTGCGCGGGGCCTACTCCCAGGTCTATCCCATGCGGCTTACAGCCAACGCCTTCGACCTGTGGGCGACCTATGCGGGCCAGCCGGGCTGGCAAGAGATTCCCGCCGCTGCCGCACCCCCAGGGCAACGCAGTATGCCCATGCCGGGCGACGTGATGACCTTCAAGGACACGAGCATCGGCCACGCAGCGATCGTGATGAGCGTGGTGAGGCCCTCCTCCACCATGGACGGCGCCATCACCTTCAGTAACGCCAACAGCGTGAGCCCCTTTACCACCATGCCGCTGCTGCCCGATCTCACAGTCGATACCTCCGGTTGGCCCGGCTATACCGTCTGGGGCTATATCCGTCCTGCCGGAGCGGTTTCAGCATCATCGACACTGGCATCCGGTCGGTTCTCATTATGAGCAACAGCTTATCAGGAGGAAGGGAGAGAAATGATCCATATCAAGACCTTGTTTGCCACCGCGCTGCTCCACCCGGCGCCCTTCGCATCCCTGGTGCAAGCCGCCTGGAATGCGCTCTTCGTCCTGGGCAGCATTAGCGGTTTCTTCACCAACCTGTATAACGACCTGACGGTCTTCGCTCTGGCGATGGCGACCTTCTTCTTTGCCTGGGCGGCGCTCCTCTATATGACGGCCAACCAGAACGAGAATCACCGCGTGCAGGCCAAAAGCAACCTGTATATCGCGCTGGGCGGATTGGCGCTGGCCATTCTCGCCCAGACCATCGCCGGCCTGGTCAATGGCGCGGCCAAGGGGCAATAGGTTGCTGGTGAGATCTCCTCGTCGCAGTCTGGACGCGAGACGCATGAGGGAAGGAGCGCGAGAAAGTGAGCACAGCCCATGTCGCAAACTTTGCATAGTACAACGACCATCCATACGCTGAGGAAGCACATCGTGCCGACACATCTGAACCTGCCGGATCAGGTGCTGACGCTGTGGTCGTTCAGCCTCTCCGCCCGCCAGCTCTTGCTGCTGCTGGTGGGTGAGGGTATTGGCGGCACTGTTTGGCAGCACCTGGCCGCGCTTGGTCACCGTGCCCTGGTCGGTGAAGCGCTGCGGCTGCTGTTGGCGCTTGTGCCGTTCCTGCTGCTGTGCGTGCTCGCCTGCTACCAGTATGCGGGCCGCTACCTGGAGGTCTGGCTGCTCGTGCTGGCGCGCTACCACCTGCGCCCGAAACGCTACCTGTGGCGGAGCATCCGCGCCTGGGAGCCATCCCTCTACCCGCTGCTCTCCAGTGGAGATGCGATCGAGCTGGAAGAAGCAGTGCGTTTGCATCGCCAGGAGAGGAGGAAGCCATGAAGCAGCCGCATCGAGAGAAGAGCGTGCAGCGCGACCTGCTGCACGTGCGTGAAACGAGCGGGGACATGCTCTGCCTCTCTCCACCCGGCTCGCCCACCCGGCGCAGCTACCAGGCCGTGCTGGAGGTCTTCCCCATCAACCTCGCGCTCAAAGCGGAGGAGGAGCAGGAGGCGATCATCGAGCGCTTCGGGGCGCTCATCCGGTCCCTGTCCTTTCCCTTGCAGGTGCTGGTGCGCAACCAGCGCCTGGATCTGCTGCCCTACATCCAGCGCTTCCTCACAAGACCGCAGAACACGACAGCGCATCCCTCCGCTGCTGATGCCCTGGCACGCAGCGTGGCCGAACTCGTGCAGCAGATTGCTGCCCAGCGCACCCTCATCGAGCGTCACGTGTATATCATCATCCCGACCGAACCGCGTGCAAGCAGAGCGAGGCGACGCGGAGGCTTTCCCGCCCTGTCCGGCGCACGGCGGGCGCTAGATCTCTCCGAGACCCAGGAACAAGCCCGGCAGGAACTGGCGCTGCGTGCAGAGGCGCTCGCCCAACACCTGGCCTCCTGCGGCCTTGCCTGCCGGCGCCTGCGCAATGACGACCTGGTGCGGCTCTACTACCGGTGCCTCACCCCTGAGCGCGCCCTCCTCCGTCCCCTGCCCGACCGACTCCTGGCCGCGGTGGGGCGGCCCACGAGCGTGAAGCGCCGTGCCGCTCGCCCCCACACGGGGCAGGCAGTCGGCAGCGGGCTCGACAGCGCAGCGGGTCTGCCTGCGCTCGGCCTGGTCGAGCGCGTCCTGCCGGTGCCTGATGTGCTCCACCTGGTCGATCTGCTGGCCCCGGAATGTCTCGAGGTCACCCCCGACATGCTGCGGGTCGGGCAGGAGTACGCCTGCGGCCTGGCGGTGACCGCCTGCCCGCGCGAGGTCTCCTTCGATGGCTGGCTGGCTCCCCTCGTGCTGCACGATGAGGTGTTCGACCTCTCCTTCCATTACCACCCACAGGACACGGCGACCATGAAGCGGCAGCTCGCCCGCAACCGGGCCGGGCATGCCTCCGGGCGCCGCTTCAACCGCCGGGAGGGGCGCGCCGACGACCCTGATGCGCTCCTCGCCGAAGAGGACCTCAGCCGCCTGCTCGATGACCTGGCGCGCTCTCGTGAGCGGGTGTTTGACCTGGGCTGCTACCTGCTGCTGCGAGCGAACAGCCGTGAGGCCCTGGCAGAGCGCGTGGAGCGACTCTTTTCGGTGCTTGGTCTGCTCTCGCTGGACGCGGCGACGCATCCCACCACCTTTGAGCAGGTCGAGGCCTTCCAGTCGTGCCTGCCACAGGCGCGCGACGAATTGCTGCGCACCTTCACAGTGGATTCCACGACGCTGGCCACCATGTTCCCGTTCCTGTCCAATTCGATCATTATGCCGGGCGGGGTCCTTGTAGGCATCAGCGAGACGCACGAGCCAGTGCTGCTCAACCCCTGGGACAGTACGCTCGAAAACCCGCACCTCTTCATCGGAGGGGTGACCGGCTCGGGCAAGAGCTACCTCGGCAAGCTGCTTGTCGAGCGCGACCTGCTGCTGAACTGGCAGCGCGGCCTCCAAAGCTTCGTGATCGACCCTGATCTCGAATACCAGCCGCTCGCCGAGGCACTGGGCGGGACGGTGGTGCGCCTGGCCCCCGGTTCCCTGCATCATCTCAACCCCTTCGATGTGCTGCCGCCGCGCTGTGACCTGGGCGTCTACCTGCGAGAGGCGAGCAGAGGCGATCGGCTGGCCGAGAAGATCGCCGACCTGCATGCCATGCTGGACATCCTGCTGGCGGAGGACACGTCCCCCTCCTTATCTGGCAGCGGCATGCTCACCAAGAGGGAGAAAGGGTTGTTGGACCGGGCGCTCTATGAGGTGTACCAGCGGGCTGGGATCACCGGCGACCCGCGCACGCATAGCCGCAAGCCGCCGCTGTTGCGCGACCT
>Ga0070717_10002071_pt1 | contig 14041 bp, 16 predicted proteins | sample LARL113metaG_FD_71366 | JGI IMG/M metagenome (GOLD analysis project Ga0070717, IMG submission 71366) | Corn, switchgrass and miscanthus rhizosphere microbial communities from Kellogg Biological Station, Michigan, USA - LAR L11-3 metaG | ecosystem: Host-associated > Plants > Roots > Rhizosphere ... | reverse complement strand
CCGCGAAAGTGGTCAAGGCCCAGCGAACGATGGAGGCGACGCTCGCCTCGACCCCCGACCCACTTTTTGTGGTGGACCGCGAAGCCGCCGTCGTGGTCCGCAATCCCGCCGCGGAGTCGCTGGCCAGCAAGTCCGAGTTCGGCGCGACCTTCCCCGAACCCATTTCTGCTCGATTGAAACAGGTTCTCGCCTCGGGGCAGCACTATCTTCCGACGGGGTATGATCAAGTGGTCACGGTTCAAGTCGATCGCGAGGAGCGGCATTATCTGCCGCGCATTCTGGCCATCGGAGACGAACTGACCGGTTTCGGCGGGGCGGCGATGATCCTGCAGGATGTAACCAAATTCCGCCTACTGGATGACGCGAAGAGCAATTTGGTCGGAACGGTGAGCCACGAGTTGAAAACCCCGCTGACCAGCTTGCGGATGGCAATCTACCTCCTGCTCGAGCCGAATCTCGGCCCCGTCTCGGCCAAGCAACGCGATCTGCTGGAAACGGCGCGGGACGACTCCGACCGTTTGCTCCGCATTCTGAACGACCTGCTCGATCTCGCACGCCTGGAGAGCGGCGTGGCCTCGCTGAATCGGCGAGATGTGCCCATCGCGGCCTTGCTCGATGACATGGTGCGGGAGATCAAAGCGATCACGGATGCAGCGGAGCAAAAAGTGGTGGTCACAGTGGCACCTGACTTGAAGATGGCCCGTGTAGATCCCGAACGGATACGCCACGTCTTCATCAATCTTTTGGTCAACGCGTCCAAGTATTCTCCTTCGGACAGCGTGATCACGCTGTATGCGCAACCAGACGAGCCCGGCTGGGTGCGTTTTGGCGTGCGCGACCAGGGGCCGGGAATTCCGGAGGAAAGCGTGCCCTACATTTTCGAAAAATTCTACCGAGTCCCGGGTCAGACAAAAAAAGGCGCGGGGCTGGGCCTGACGATCGCACGGGAAATCACCGTGGCGCATGGAGGGACGATTGCATGCACCAGCCGAATCGGCGAAGGCAGCGATTTTTATTTCCGGATCCCAAACGAGCGGCTTTAATCGTCGCGTTCGAAGCCGGCTTGCGTGCGGCCCATTTAAAAAAAGTCAAACCCGAGCAGCGATTATGTCGGGCAACTGCGCCGCGAAACTGGGGTCTAAACCGTTCGATAAGTCAGAGACTATAATATCAAAACCTGAACCCTATGGTTACTATGAAAAATCGAACTGAAACTTCGGCCGAGGAACTGATCGATAATCTTCGCGCCTTGATCACCGAAGCGGAGCAGGTCATCAGTAATGGCGTTTCCACTACATCATCGCATGTCATTTCCGATTTGCGCGAACGCCTTGAAGTAGGTCTGGAAAAATTAAACGACTACTACGGTGGCGCAAAAGAGCGGGTCAAAGCCGGCGCCCGCCGGACCGACGAGACCATTCGTTCCCATCCTTACGAGTCACTCGCGATCGCCCTCGGCGTTGGAGTGTTGATTGGCGCGCTGGTCCGTCGTAGTTAAGGCCTATGGAAAACGACACCGGCCGGTCTTCGAGTTTACTCACCACGGCCGGTTCCTTCATCGATGGGATGCTGGGGTCAGCTCAAAATCGACTCCAGCTCCTCTCGGTGGAGTTGCAGGAAGAGAAGTTGCGGTTGATCCAAGTCTTTATCTGGGTCGCTGCCACTGTCTTCGCGGGAATGATGGCGATCGCTCTGCTCACGGTGACGATCGTTTCTTTTTTTTGGGATACCGCTCGATTCGCGGCGCTGGGCGGAGCCACGGTTTTCTACGCGGCAGGCCTGGGAATTTTGTGGTGGCAGTTCCGCCGCTTTCTCTCACGCCAACCGCAGCCCTTTGCGGCAACCCTCGGTGAGTTGGAAAAAGATCGAGCATGTATCCGACCGACGAGTTGACGCGTTTGGCGACGAAGAAGCAGTTGCTGGTGATGCGAAGCACGGTGCTCCGCGCGCAATGTGTCGTCGCGGGCACTGAACTCGCACGGCCCATCGTGGTCGCGGAGGGCTGGTATAGGACCGCAAAAAAATTCCTGCCCTACCTTCGCCTCGCTTCCGCATTGTTCGGAGGGAAAGGCAAACGTCGGCCAGTCAGTCTATGGTCCCTGGCGTTAAAATGGGGCCCCTCGCTTTTTCAGGCTTTCCAGTGGTTTAGAAAGCCCGCGCCTTCTGCCGCCCCGCCGCCGTCTTCCGCGTCCCCCGAAAAAGAACCCCCTTTATGAGCAAAGTCCTTCTTGCGGTCGTCCTCATCGCGCTCGGTGGCCTGCTTTTATACCTCGGTCATCAACGCAAAGAGTCTCTGGCCGGCGCGGCGCAAAGCGTCGGGCACGACCTCGCTTCGGCGGTGGATGGAAAAGCCCGCGTGGCCGATCACACCCTCTATTTTATCGGCGGTGGCGCGCTGATTCTCGCGGGCATCGTGGTGGGCCTGCGTCGCTCCTGACATCCCTCAGCTTTTGCGCTGGAGCACCTGCGCGGCGGATTCCATTTGTCCACGCGTGACGCCGAGCTGATTGAGAAGTTTTAATTCCTTCCACAGATCGGCTCCGCTGATTTCGCCGCGGAGGAGCCGATCGTAGCGTTCCGCCGTCCGAAGGACTTCGTCGCCAGACTCATTGACGAATTCGACGCGAAAGGAACGCGCGCCTAGGGCGACGAGACGGCTCACGTATTCTGCGCCGGTTTGGGCCCGATTGTTGTAGACGGTGTTGCGACAGCCGGCGTCTGCGCGCAGCGGCAGCTCAGCGCCGACTCGGTCTCGCAGTTTGACGTCATGCGACTCGCAGGGCCGGCCGCAGTCGCGGTAGTCGCGGCCACTGGAGAGAAAAGCGCAGAACACGCAGTGCTCCATATGAAACATCGGCATGTGCTGATGAATCGTGATGTCGAACCAAGCACCGGGTGCACGTTCGAGCAGCGCTTCCAATTGCGTGATATTTAAATCGTAGGAGGCGGTGACCCGTTCCAAGCCGTAGTGACTGATCAAATACTCCGCGGTCAGCGGGTTCGCCACGTTGAGCGAGAAATCGCCGCGCTTACGATCGGCCGCAAAAAAACGAAGGTGGTCGTGATTGCGCACCAAGTATCCATCGGCTTCGCACGAGCGCACCTGCCGCAAAATCCATTCTTCGCCTGGCTTAGTCACTCGCGGCGGCGCCACCCAGATCGAGCGACGACGCGCTTCGTCCGGAGTGCGTTGGGCGTTATCGGCCCGAAAAGCCTCCACCGCGTCGCGGTAGCGTTTGGGATTTTCGAATTCACAATAGAAGGTGTTTGCGACTTGGCAGGCGAGAGCGCTGGTCAACTGCTCCAGGCTCCTGACCACGAGGATCAGTTCCGGAGATGAGTCGGCCGCAAGTGCTCCTGCGACGGCGGGATGACGGGCGGCGGTCGTGGAAATTTCCACGCCTGCTTCCTGGTTCAAGGTCCAACGTTTGGGCAACGCCCGCAGCCTTTCGAGTTCCGCTGCACTCTCGCGGCGAAGGCGGTTAAGCTCGCTGACCGGAAGCATGACCTCGCCCTCCAGATGCGTCTCCAACTTCTGGAGACGGAAAGGCGTGCCGCCCAAGCGTCCGAGCTGTTCGCCGAGGCGTTCGGCGGTGAGCGGTTGGGTCGAGGCCACGGAGAGTGGGATGACCGAGCTCTGTTGGACCACGTGCCCCTCGCCGTCGGTGAAGATAACGGTGAGCGGCTCGCCCGCGCGCCCATGGACCTCGATGGAAATGGGCCGCTGGAAACGAATCTTTTCGCCCTCATAGGTTTGCCGCACGCGCCGATCTAGCTCGGGGTCGTTGGTTTTCCAGAGCCGCTGGCCGGCTCGAACCCGAGAGAGGTTGAGGTCGTCGCGGCCAAAGCGAAGGACGGCGTCTCCGCCTTGACGATCCACGCTGTAGACCCGGCCACCTTCCTCCCGTTGCTCCGGGTTTCCGGCATCGAAGACCACGCCGTCGCCCGGCTTCAGCGGGGAGACGAGCCGAACGGCCACGGCATCGAAAAACACTTTGATCACTTCGCCGAGGTAGACGCCCCGTTTCGTGCCGAAGCGACCGTGGGCCAGCTCCTGATTGTGGATACCGCGGAACCAGCCGGAATAAAGGCCACGGGAGAAACTCATTTCGAGTTCGTAGCGTTCGTCCGGCAGAGCGACCTTGCTTTCAGGGACGAAAGGCTCGGAGGGAGACGCGGCACCGAGGATGCGGTCGAGTGCTTGCCGATAAACCCGGGTGATGCTCGCGACGTATTCCGGACTTTTCAGGCGCCCTTCGATTTTCAATGAACTTACGCCCGTGCGTATCAATTCCGGCAATACATCGATGCCGGCGAGATCCTGTGGACTCAAAAGATAACGTCGGTCGCCCAGTTCGACTTTCTGTCCGTCGGAAATAAGATCGTAGGGCAACCGGCAGGCTTGCGCGCATTCCCCGCGGTTGGCCGAGCGGCCGCCTAGCGATTCACTGGTCAGGCATTGACCGGAATAGGCGACGCAGAGCGCTCCGTGAACGAAAATTTCCAAAGGCAACGGGGCGACCGGTGCGGCGCGTTGCGTCTCCTGGATTTTTTCGATTTCCGCGATGGAGTTTTCCCGCGCGAGCACGACCAACTGAGCACCGAGTTCACGCACGAACTCCACCCCGGCGGCGCTGGTCACGGTCATCTGGGTGGAGCCGTGGATCGGGAAGTCAGGGGAAAGCCGACGAATCAACCGACAGATTCCGATGTCCTGCACGATCGCCGCATCGACCCCCGCCGAAATGATCGAACGCAGGTAATCGCGAGCGCTTTCGAGTTCATTGGCAAACACCAGGGTGTTGAACGTAACGTAACCGCGTACGCCCCGACGGTGAAGGAACTCCATCAGCGCCGGCAAGTCGGCCAAAGTGAAGTTCTTGGCTCGCATCCGGGCATTAAACCGTTCCAGGCCAAAGTAGATTGCATCCGCACCGTTTTCGACTGCGGCGCGGGCGCATTCCCAGTCACCGGCAGGAGCGAGCAACTCCGGGCGCAGGGCAGGCGCAGAGGAGACGGCTGTAATTGCAGGTGATGGGCGTTCAGGCATCAACTTACTCGTAAATCATCCTTGCGTCCCAGCAACAGCTTTCCCTGGTTTATCCTACTCCTAGAACCTTTATGGCTCATGGACGTCTATTCGATCATGAAAATCTCACGTTCCGCTTCACTTCGCTCGCTCGGTTTTGCGTTCTTGCTGGGCGCTGCTTCCACTGCGCCGCAACTCCTCGTCGCCCAGACCACCGCCACGTCGCCTGCAGCTGACCCTTACACTGCTGCGGTCAAGGCTTACGTTGATGCCGCCAGCAAGGAAACCGCGGTCTCGCGCAAAGAAATCGAAGCGGCCGAGAAGCAGGGAAAGAAGGAAGCATATGCTTCGGCGCGAGTGGTGCTGGAAAAATGCGAAGCACTCATCACCCGCCTCAAAGCCGGTGTTCGGGGAGAATTTGATCCGACCAAGGCGGAATACGAACGGACCCGGGCTACGCTGCAGAAAAAATTAGTCGAAGCGCGTCACGCCGCCAAAGCGGCCATTGCCCCTGCGCCCGCGGCTCCCGCCGCAGCTACGACTCACTGAGTGAGCTGTCACCACGGTTTCACTACAGGTGAAGCCGTTTGAAGAGGAGCGCGCCGGCTGAACGCTGGCCGCTCCCATCGGATCAGAAAAGGATGGCGGGAGAGCTTCCTGAGTGGGGATGCGCGGCTGGAATACCCGGCGAGTAGTTGCGAATCGCTTCGCGCATCATGGCCAAAAACGTCTCGCTTCCTTTACTCTGGTAGCGCTGGAGGTGTCGTACCACCGCGATTTCCCGCTGGGGGGCTCGTCCGCTCAACCGGCGGTAAACGAGTTCAGTGTCCTGGACCGATTTTGCGACTTGAGGGAGAATCGAAATTCCGAGTCCGAGCGAAGCCATGGCCTTGACCGTTCGAACCTGGGCGCAACGAAATCCAATTTTCGGTTCAAAGTTGTGATCTCCGCAAAAACGTTGGATCTGCGAAGTCAGGCTGCTCGAGTCCCCGAGCAGGATAAACGTTTCTGCGGCGAGATCGGGGGCGGAAACCTCGGCCTTGCTGGCCAGCGGGTGATCGCGATGCACCACGAGCAAGAGTGGCTCGGTTAAGAGCGGTTCGACCGAGAGCTGGGGGTCTTTGACCGGCAGCGAGACCAGCGCCAGATCGAGCTCGCCCTCGGCGACGGCCCGGCAAAGCGGCGTGCGAAAATCTTCCCGCGCGTGGACCACGAGTTCAGGATGCGCCTTCCGGCAACGGTCAAGGACGGGAGGGAGCAAGTAGGGCGCGACGGTCGGAATCGCGCCGACCACGATTTGGCGGCCAAAAGAGGGGTCGTCGCGAATCTCACGGGTCGTGTTTTCGACTTCGGCCAGAATTCGCCGTGCTCTGACCAAAAACGCTGCTCCTGCCTCCGTTGGGACGGCGCGTCGGCCGAGGCGGTGGAAAAGCTTGTGGCCTAACTCGGTTTCTAGGTTTATAATTTGCTGGCTGAGCGAAGGTTGAGAAACAAAAACCCGCTCTGCTGCTCGGGTGAAGTTAGCCGTATCGCCCACCGCGACGGCATATCGCAACTGCTGTAGTTCCATAGGATAATCCTATGACTATTATAGTTAGTCGGTATTTCAACTATCGAATAGGCGGCCGTATGATAGGGGCACCTGCTCGATTCACGTCGGGCAGCTTAATCCTAAATCAGAAAATAACATGACTACCAAACGCATCACCTTCGCGCTTATCGCTGCAGTTCTTGTGGCCGCAGCGGGGGCCGTCGCCAGCGTCCGCCTTGCGGTCGGTGTCGAGGGGCTCTTCGGCTTCGGAGCCGTGATGGCGCTCATCGCAGTGGCCTTGACCGACTACCGGTTCACGGCTCCTCGAATCGCGGGCAAGTAAAACGGCTCCTGATTCACGGTGAAACGTCGGCCCCCGGAGAAACGGTTCTCCGGGGGCCTTTAATTTTGAGAAGGAGTGATCCTTCATTTGGCGCGATGGACCGAAGCCTGCGCGCCTGGATCTGCGGTCTACGTTTTGATCGCGAGGGGATCAAAGCGTAGTGACCTTTCCCCTACATCAGGGGGTTTGGAAAGCCCATTGCTGGTTGTTCCCCCCGTTCCATGCATACTGCTGAACATTGGCTCCGGCGGTCGTGGAAACGCCCTGCACGTCCAGCGCGGACCCACTGCTGCTGAGCGGTGAAAGGCGGAAGAACCCGCCGCTGGTGGCGATGATTGTCCACTTTTGATTAGGAGCACCGTTGTAGGTGCGAATGTCCACATTGGTGCCGTTGGCGGTTGAGGTACTTGCGACCTCGAGGGCTTTGCCGCTTTCGACTCCAATAATCTGATACACGTTGTTTCCGAGATGAGTCAGGGTCCACCGCTGATTGTTGGTGCCCGCGGCGGTCCACTGAATCACGTTTGTCCCGTCTGCCGTGCCGTGATTGAAGACGTCCAGCGCTTTGTCGGTGCTATGCCTCGGGGTCAGGCGGTAAGTGCCATTGGCGATGATCCCGGCGCCCACGCCGGTGGCGTTGACCGTGAGGTTGATCGTTGTGGTATGAGTCAAGGATCCGGCCGTGCCGGTGATGGTCGCGCTTTTCACGCCGGTCGTGGCTGTGCTTGAGGCGGAAAAAGTCAGGGTGCTGCTCGTGCTGGAGGCGGATTGAGGATTAAAAGTCGCCGTGACTCCCGCGGGCAGTCCGCTCGCACTCAAGCTGACCGAGCTTGAGAAACCGCCTGTCCGCGCAACGGAGATCGTGCTCGTTGCATTGGCTCCGCGAGTGACCGAGACATTACCCGGGTTGGCAGAAAGACTAAAATTAGGCGACTGGTTGCGGATCAGCGCGGTGAGGGCGGGGTACCATTTATTCGCGATCTTCACATTGCCACTGGAATTCGGATGCACGCCGTCGATCGTGTCGGCAGCGGAGTTAAATCCGGTCCACTGGTCGACCACCACGATCGGTGAAGCGGCGGTGCTTTTTCCTGCCGCCCAAGCGGGAATAGCGGCGTTGAAGTCGATCGTTCTCTGTGGACATTGCGGACAACTCGACGGGTTTACCGGCAAAATCTGCGCCACCAGGATCTTCATCGAGGGATTGCTCGCACGCATTTGGTCCACCAGTTTGCTAAACGCGGCCAGGATCACCGCGGGCGTGCGGCCATTCCAAATGTCATTGGTTCCGAAATGCATCATCACAATATCGGGATGAGTAGCGGCGAGCCAGCCAGGCAGTAGGTTATTATTCGCTACATCCGTGGCGAGGAAACCGCCGTGGCCTTCACAATCACTATCAAACGGAATGCCGCAGCCTTGGCCAGAAAGCGTGCCGACGAAATCCACGCCGGTGAATCCGGTGTTTTGAAGATTGGTCCAGAGGAGCGCGCGCCAACAGCCGGGTGATCCGGTGATCGAATCGCCGAGAGGCATCACGCGGACGGGAGCAGTTTGAGCAATAGCCAGGCTTGAAAGCACCAGCGGAAGAAGAAGCATCGTTACGACGCTTGACCAGAAGCGAGGGGTGGGGTGGGGCATAAGATCCTTCTCGTCCATAATGGAGAGAAGTGAAGCTAGGTTTCCCGCTTCTAGCGAAGGGTCAATAGAGTGACGTGTAGTGAATAGTGACGACAGAGGTTCCTCTAAGGTTCCCGCCAGTTTTATACATTTCGGTGCAGCTGTGTACAGGCGCGATGAAGATATTAATTATATAATGGTGCTCGGTAGACGCAGGCTCGGCGGCCGTTTAAGCCTGTAAGTAGGGATAATCTTTGGGCGAAATATCTCGCCGCATCGAAAGGGGATGACGGCATCCGGCACTCTATACTTTCTCTTCCTTGTGCGGCGTCGCGAGGCCGCAGAGGGAACGACTGACTATTAATTCCCCACTGAGCGCTTCGTTAATGAAACGACTCCCTGGGCCAAGTCCCACGTTATAATATCAAGCGCTCAGCGAAACTTCCCGGCTCTTTGCTTTGCGGAGATTCGGTCCGAGACAAGGAGCAAAAGCCGACGCCGGAGTGCGCGCTACTTTTTGGGCAATGGATTTCGACGTAATGACGAAGTAACTACGGGGGGAATAATCATAGACAACAATCCAAGCGGTCATGGCCGTGGCGAAGGTCGCGCAGGCGATGGCGGCGTCTTGGGTCGCGATGAAGCTGACGAGAAACGCGATCAACGAGGTCGCCGCAGAATAAGTGTGAATCGATGTGTTCTTCATAGTGTTGATCGAAGAACACCGCGAGGTCGCGAAAAGTTACACGCCACGAAAACGCTTACCGCGTTCACCTCTATTCCGGTGAACGGTTGAGTTATTTCCGAAGGATCACCCACGTCGCGCCCCAACCGCCTGCACGCTCGTCGGCGGCGGTAAAACTGAGCACGAGCGGCTGGTGCCGTAAATGGGCGTGCACGGTTTGGCGCAGCGTGCCGATGCCTTTGCCATGCACGACACGGAGGGTGAAGATGCCGCGCTCGCGACACGCTTCAATATAGGCGTCCAGCACAGCAGTCACCTCACGCGGCGCAAAGGTGTGAAGATCGAGTTCGCCCGTGATCGGAATCGCAACGGGCTCGTTTTCTTCTTTCACCGGGACAGCGCTCCGTCCTGCTTCCAGGGTTTATATTTTGGGACGCTCGACTGATTCAGGCGAGGGCGAGGTGGACACGACGGGCGAATGCAGTGGGGCCGCGGTCGGATCTTCCTTCGGCAGGGTCGGTTGACTCTTGGGCGCAGGCGCGGGGGTGGACTCGATCGCTCGCTTGATTTCTTCTTCTACACCCGCCGAGGCTTTTTTGAATTCACGAATCGATTTGCCCAATCCTCGAGCGACCTCGGGTAAACGTTGGCCGCCAAAAAGCAGGAGTGCGACGAAGAGGATCAGCATCAGCTCCGGGGTGCCGACATCGAGAAAGCCGAGGCAAAACGAAGGGTGCGTCATGATCGAAAATGGTTTCGCGCTACACTAGCCGTATTCCCCGTTTCGTCCAGCGGAGCAGAGGATGCTACTTCGCTTGTAACTCGACGACGAAGTTTTGGGTTTGGCCGGGTTGGACCCATGACAGCCCCACCTTCGTGCCGGGTGCGTTGGGCGGGCCCATCCAAGGCTCGACGCAGTAGAACGGTGAGTCGTCGGCCGCGGTCCAGGTCACAAACGTCGCTTCGGGCGGCGGCACTTTTGCCGTACCTAAGCGAACCACCACCTCGCCCGGCGCGCCGACCGGGCCAAAAACCACTGCGTTGTTCTTTAATCCGAGATGAGCGGTGTCGATCAGCGCGGGATTCGAAAGCGGTTCCTCTGGCTGAAGCACAGGTCCAGGTGAAACGGCGCCATTGGTTTGATCCTGCTTTTGTGTCCTGGTCGCGGGAATACGGATGGCGTAATTCGACCGCTTCAGTGTATCCGCCCAGGGAACACTGAAATAGAAGTGATGGCCGGCGCTCCACGGAATCGGCCGGGTATCGAGATTGCGCAAAGTGTATTCGCAGGCCAGGCCGAGCGGTTCAAAGCGATAGGTGACGGTGAATTCGTAATCGAACGGATAGCTGGCGCGGGCTTCCTCTCCCGGGATCAACTGAGCGGCAAAACCGCGGGCGTCCATGCGGGTGATCTTGAAGTCAGACTGCCGTGCGATGCCGTGAATCGGAATCGGTCGGCGCACTCCGTCCGCCCCCCGCCAGAAATAAATCTCGCCATTGTCGAAGCAACGTCCGGAAAAGGGAAACAACACGGGATTGCCGCCGCGGACCTTATAAAAGTCTTTCAAGGAATCGATCTCCGGCCAGTGGATCACGTCCCGGATGGAACCGTCCCCCAAGGTCATGTGCCAGTGCATCAGGCGGGCGCCTTTTTCGGGCATGGCGAGAAAGGTTGACGTTCCAACCTGCCAGCGAGTGACGCTTTGATCGAGATAAGGCACCTTTTCCATAGGCGTTGTGTAGGGTCTTCGATAGCAACGAGGCAAAGGTTTTCTCTGTGGCTTATATTTCCTCCTGTCGTTCCGCCTCGGAGAAGGCGGTGTCCAGGACAGGAAAAAGGCAAAGTGGACGCGGAGTGCCCGGGAGTTCGGGGCGGCACTCTCCTTTATCAACCTGTAACAAGTGACCGAATACGCGCCAAGCGTAGCGACTGGGGTGGTATCGGGAAGTTGTCGAGCGGAGCCGGGAATGTCCGACTGCTATTGTTAGCGCGGGGCCGGCACGCGCTTGCGTGTGCGCTTGTATTTGATAAACCACGAGCAATCGCCATGTCTCGCTTCCTGCTTTGGGTGGTGCGTGTTTCTGTTTGGGTCGGGATTTTTTCGCCCCTCTCCGGTGCGGACGAGCATCGGGCGGTAGAGCCCGCAAAGCACGTGAGCGTCGTGGTGATTCCGATTCGCGACGAAATCGACCAGCCCACCCTGTTTGTGCTTCGCCGGGGAATCAAACAGGCGCTGGATCAGAAGGTCGATGTGCTGGTTCTCGATATGAACACGCCGGGCGGCAGTGGCGCTGCCGCCTTTGAAATGATGGAAGCGGTGGGAAAGTTCACCGGAAAAACCATCACCTTCGTCAACAAGGAGGCGATGTCGGCGGGTGCCTTCATCGCCGCGTCAACCGAGGAGATTTGGTTCATGCCGCAGGGCATTATTGGAGCGGCTGCGGCGGTGACCTCGGAAGGCCAGGACATTCCTGAGACGATGAGGCTGAAAATTAACAGTTTCCTACGGGCAAAAATTCGCGCCATTTCCGAAGGGAAGGGCTATCGCGGTCAGGTGATTTCGGCTATGATCGACAAGGACTACGAACTGAAGATCGGAGACAAATTGCTGAAAAAACCGGGAGAGCTGCTCTCGTTGACCGCCGAGGAAGCCATGGCGGCTTATGGCACCCCGCCTCAAGCATTGTTGGGCGCGGGTATTGCCAATGATCTCGATGCGCTGCTGACCGAAAAGTATGGGAAAAATAACTACACCGTGACCGAGCTCGAGGTCACGTGGTCGGAAAAAGTCGCTCAATACCTCACTGGGATTGCGCCGGTGCTCCTGGGGCTGGGAATGCTGGCCCTGTTCATTGAATTTAAAACCCCGGGTTTTGGCTTCTTCGGGATCGCGGGTATCGTCCTTCTCGCGGTGGTTTTTTTGAGCAGCTATGTCGCCGGATTATCCGGGCACGAGCCGATGCTGGTCTTTGTTTTCGGCCTTATCTTGTTGGTCCTGGAACTCGTCTTTTTCCCTGGAGTGGTCGCGGTGGCTTTCATCGGCCTGACCCTGATGATCGGCTCTTTTTTATGGGCCATGACGGACGTTTGGCCCAACCAGCCTTTCATTCTCTCGAGCGATTTGCTTCTGGTTCCGTTGGAAAAACTGATGCTGGCCTTCCTCATCGCCGGGGGACTGCTGGCGGCGATCTTCCGCTTCTTGCCCCAAGGCTGGATTTGGCAACGACTGGCGATCGGAGGAGCGGTTGTCGGAACCGGACGCCCACCGAGTGAAAACATCGAGCGCGCGTCCCTGATCGGGCGGGTGGGCATCGCGGCCACAAGTTTGTTTCCCAGCGGCCAAGTGGAGATTGATGGTGCCCGTTATGAGGCGCGGCTCGAGGTTGGATTCGCGGAGGCCGGCACGCCGGTTAAGGTGGTGCGCCAGTCGCAGTTTAACCTCGTGGTGGAGGTTGAAAAAACATGATCCTCGTGGGCGGACTCTTCGCCTTCGGCTTAGTCTTTCTCGCCGTTGAGGTTTTCCTCCCGGGAGGTGTTTTGGCGATCTTGAGCGGCGGCTGTCTTCTGGCCGGTGTAGTGACGGCGTTCCTACAGCTCGGGCCGAATGGAGGAGCCCTCGCGACTGGCGTTGCCCTTGTGATCGGGATCGGCACTTTGTATTTCGAATTCGTGGTCCTGCCCAAAACCCGCTTGATCAAACAATTTTCTTTGACTGAGACCGTTTCAGGCCGGAGCCGGCCCGCGGTGGCGGACGGCCAGGCGGTAATCGGAGCCGAGGTTGTGGCAGTCACGACCCTGGCGCCCACCGGTTACGTGGAGCTGGAGGGGCGTCGTTATGAAGCCCTCTCCCAGTCTGGCTACGCGAGCGCGGGGGCTCGGCTTCGTATTGTGACCGTCGATACTTTCCGTCTTGTTGTAACCCAAATCAAAGAACCGTCATGAGCCTTCCAGCTATTGTATTCCTGATCATCGGCGTCGTTATCATCTTGGTCTTCGTCGCGGTGGTCTTCAGCTTGCTCGGAGCTTTTGTGAAAGCGCTCTTCAACGGCGCACCCGTCCCGATGACGAAGCTGATCGCGCTCAAGCTCGCCGGGATTCCTTACGGCTTGATCGTCGATGCGCGGATCACCGCGGTCCGGGCCGGGATTAACGTCTCGGCCGATCAGGTCGCCTCCCATTATCAGGCGGGCGGCAATGTGGTGCCCACGGTCCAAGCGCTCATCGCGGCTCAAAAAGCCGGCATCAATCTGCCCTGGGATCAAGCTTGTGCGATCGACCTCGCGACCAAAGGTTCGGGGAAATCGGTGGTGGAGGCGGTGCGGACTTCAGTCGATCCCAAGGTGATCGATTGCCCGAACCCGGAAAGCGGCCGCACCACGATCGACGGTGTCGCGAAAGATGGGATACAAGTGAAAGTGAAAGCCCGCGTCACCGTGCGCACCCACCTGGATCGATTTGTGGGTGGAGCGAAGGAAGAGACGATCATCGCGCGGGTCGGCGAAGGCATTGTTTCCACCATCGGATCGTCAGAAAACTACAAAACCGTGCTCGAATCACCCGACAACATTTCGAAAACCGTGCTGGCTCGCGGTCTCGACGTGGGCTCGGCCTTCGAGATTTTGTCGATCGATATCGCGGACGTGGATGTCGGCGAAAATGTCGGAGCCAAACTTCAAGAGGCGCAAGCCGAAGCGAACAAAAACATGGCCCAGGCTCAGGCGGAAATCCGTCGCGCGGCGGCGGTGGCAGTCGAGCAGGAGATGAAGGCCAGAGTCCAAGAGATGCAGGCCAAGGTGGTCGAGGCTCAAGCCCAGGTTCCGTTGGCCATGGCC
>Ga0070717_10002068_pt1 | contig 14048 bp, 14 predicted proteins | sample LARL113metaG_FD_71366 | JGI IMG/M metagenome (GOLD analysis project Ga0070717, IMG submission 71366) | Corn, switchgrass and miscanthus rhizosphere microbial communities from Kellogg Biological Station, Michigan, USA - LAR L11-3 metaG | ecosystem: Host-associated > Plants > Roots > Rhizosphere ... | reverse complement strand
ACTCCAACGAAAACTCAGTAGCCCACCTGCTTCGCTCTGTCGGAGAAGAGCCGTAACGACAATCTTTCTTTGCTCAGGCGACAGACTTGCCCCGGCAACACCGAGCAGAGACTCTGGGTCGGCATTAGCGACAGCGTCCAGAAATGCGGGATTCATGACCGACAGCCACGCAGCGATGTCGTACATTTGAGGGACAAGATGACGACCGCCGCCTCCGGGATGGAACACCAAGGCCTGAACCTGTCCAGTGGGCATACCAGCGTTTACGCAATAACGTGCGGCCAGGTATTCCGAATACGTGAGATGCGCCCATCCAATGCGATTTGCACCTCGCGCCGAGAACAAACCAGTATCCAGAACCTCACGAATGGAACCGTTTGACACCGCAAGTTCCATTGATCCTACTTGTTCAATTCCAGTTAGATTTTCAAGAACAATGTCTTCCTGTGGTGCATTCGCAGAAGGGCCAGTCCATACCGCAAATCGGTTACAGAATTGGGTTAAAGCTGCTATTCGAGATGCAATCGATATCTTTTCCTCTAGCCCCAGTTGGCCTGTCTGTCGCGCCGAAATTCGGCTCTCATTGAGTTCCTCACACAATATCCGGCATCCACTTTCATACAAATCAATTTGGTTTTCAGGCAAGGCACCGTTCCTCAGGTAAGTATCAATTAGGAAATTGAGGGTGACGGGCTTTATGGCAAATGAACTCAAGTCGAGCGCATCCACTCGGGCGAAGAACAAAGCTGGATCGCTTACGCCTCGGCGTTCCAGCGCATTCTGCACATCCAGGCGACGGAGGGGAGCCAACTCGTACGCCTTGAACCCAGTGTCGAACGCGTTTGTTAGCGCGCGCTCCAAGATTGGAGGCCATGGAGCGGTGCGGCATGCAATTCTCAACCTCAGACGACCGACAGGTTCGCTGGGTAATTGGTCAGCGATAATAGCAGCGACATTGTCAATGCGGAGTAGGCATTCATCCAGGCTGTCCAGGAAAACGTACAAAAGGTAGTCCGCTTCCCGCCAATGTTGGATAGTCTTATTTTCAAACAGAGCCTTCCAAAGTCTCTCTTCACTTCCGAAATCCCGAAGGTCCAACCAAAGACGCTGGTGGCCATTTTCCGCTATCCATTTCTCTGCATTGGCCTTACCCGAATCTAGGGCGCAGCTTTTTCCAATACCCGGTTCCCCGAGCAACGCAAGGCACGGCTCATCAGCTAGCTGGTCGAGTGTTGCCAATCCGGGGCTTATGAATCGTCCGTACTCCGACTCCGGATCGTAGAGAAAGCCGAGATCAGAAAGCTGTATTGTTTCGCCCCGAGGTGACCAAAACCGCTTCCAATCGTAAGTAACAGACACGAGTTTATTCTAAGACTTTCTGCGATGCGATCCTTGAACAAGCCTTTTTCGCAGGTGCTCGCAGTGTGTTCACGCTGATTTCCAGTGTGATTTAGAATTTCTTTTTCCAAATGGCCAAGCCGACTCTGCCATTCGAGTTCGTGGTTGCTGGACCTCCTGTGTCCGCGCAAGCTCGGGATCGCAGGCGCCTAGCTGCGTGGAAGCGCACGGTGAAATCGGCTGCTGTCGCAAGTTGGCCGAAGCAACAGAAGCCCGTGACAGAGCCAACCCGCCTTACAGTCTGCTATTACCATGACAGAATAGCCATTCGACTTGATAACGACAATCTGGTCAAGCCAATTCAGGATGCATTGATTGGAGTTGTCTACATGGATGATCGGTTGATTACCGATACGACCCTTCGCAAAACGTGTGTGGATGGTGCGTTCAGGGTTCGTGGTCTCTCCAGCGTACTCGCCAAGGGCTTCGAAAGCGGAAGGGAATTCCTTCACGTTATTGTGGATCTTGCGCCAAACCACGAGGACGTTTTGAAATGAAAAAGCTTTTCACAGAGTCGCAAGCAATTGAGCGAATCGTGGGGGAATACAAACGTGCCGGTTACGAGATCCATGCTGAACCGGTACCTAGCTTTCTACCAAAGTCGCTGAGACCTTTTCGGCCGGACCTTATTGCACACAAAGGCGACGAGTGGGTATGGATTGATATAAAATCGCGCCGGGAAATTGCATCTGACGCAGAAATCTCTGACCTTGCAACGCAGATTGGCAAGTTAAAAGGCTGGCACCTAGAAGTTCAGTTCATCGAACCGCCAGATCGAGGTGCAAGATTAATCACAAACCCACTTTTGGAGAAAGATATTTCTACGCGGTTGAATTCCGCGAGACTGCTGCTATCTCACGAAGACCCGGATTCTGCTCTCCTTATCACCTGGTCTGCGCTCGAAGCGATTCTTCACCAGCTTACGTGGAACAAGGATGTCGGTATCGAGCCTTGGAATGGAGTCCGCGCCGCAAAACAGCTGACTGCCGTAGGTGAATTGTCGAGGACTGACTATGAATTTGTTTTACGGACAGCCGAAGCGAGAAATCAGGTCGCACATGGAGGCTCTGCCGGAGCGTCAACCAGATCAATGGTTCGATCGCTTATTTCATTAGCCTTGCGACTAATGCGAACGTCCGAAAGAAGTGCTCCCTAAGATCACACCTTATTCATTTTTTCCTTGCTCCGCTCACAACCCGCCTGGCCTCCACCAAGAAGGCTTGCCAGCTCCCGCTCCCACGCCTTCCAACTAACAGTCCAACCGAGTAGCCCACCACCGCGCGTCCCAGGGTGTAGCATTTTCCCCTCAGTATGTATTACCCCCTCATTCGGTTGACACAACTTTCGTTCAGACCCTAACCTTGATGTTCAATCAGCACATCCTTCAACAGCAGCCCCCTTCTGCCCTTCATAGCATCGTCACAGCCGTAGCTTCGTCACAGCGCAGCGCGCGCCAGCGCGCGAGCACCGCCGGGGCCACACCAACGGCAACAGCAACACCAACAGCAACGGCAACATCAACCACCACTACGACCAGTGCAGCAAACGCTGCTGCAGGCAGTTCCTGGTGGTGCAGGTTGAAATTGTGGTTGCTGTTGCCGTTGGTGTTGATGTTGATGTTGCTGTTGCCCCGGCGGGGTGCTCGCGCGCTGGCGCGCGCTGCGCTAAGGAGCTGGTTGAAGCTGGAACTGGAGCTGAACGTTAGCGCGGGGTATTTTGACTGATATAGAGATTTATCGCCAATTTGCGCAAGTGGACGCATTAAAAAGGAAATTGTGTGGTCAAATGTCGCAATAACTTGCAGCGCGTGCGGCGGTAGAGCGCTAGTAAATCATTTCTTTTGAGCATAGTAATAACGGCAGGACTCATGCGGTTGAATTCGAACGGGTCGAACCTTATGAATTTGAGAGCGAAGTTGCTCTCCTCAATTGCTTTGATAGGTCCGCTTTGTCTCATGCGGCCGGGTTCACTCCAGGCGGATACGGTTTACACTTACACGGGCAATCCGTACACGTCTTGTTTCGGCACGTATACGTGCACCGGGACGGACCCGTTCATATCTGTTACGTTTGACGTCGCCCTGCCGGGAGTTGCGCTCGACAATCTAAATCTAGGTGTAACAGGAGGGGACATTACGCAATACGTTTCCAGTTTTTCGTTTAGCGACGGAACGGGCTTGTCCATCAATCAAACAAATGGCATCGGCTGGAGCTTCAGGATAGGCACTGACGCTAACGGCAACATCTTGCAATGGGAAATCTTTGCGTTCCTGCCGCCCTCTTCGGGAATAACGAGCCTAATCGACACACGCAATTCTCCGGTGTTCGTACTTGATGAAAGCCACACCGCCGTCCCAGACGGTATCAGTGAGGTGGTGATCGGCCAAGGCACAAACATCTCAGACCCCGGCACCTGGAACAAGACAATAATTCCCACACCAGAACTTTCCACTTGGGTTCTGTTTGGAAGTGGGCTACTCTGCCTCGCGGTGTTGGCAGCGGCAGCTCGAAGAAAAAGCCAACTTCCCCGGACCCCCTGAACCCCAACAAAAGAATAGAAACGAGCACGAAAAAGTCCGCCATGATCAGGTATGAAGAACGTCGTGCTTGGGATTGCCCCGCTCTGATTGTGAAATTCGACGCGCGCCACCACTCGGGGAAATTCGCGGTCTTTGGAATTACTTTGCCCAAATGACGGTGCAACAAGAACAATTAAAGTAGCTCCAACTGCGATCCGAGCCAGCATAGCCACGACCTCCAAATGAGTTATTAGGTCAAGAAATAATCACGAGGCAGATTGGCAGGATACCGATTTCTGGATCGAGTTTTTAGCGCCCCGGAACGCATCCCGCGTGCGCGTCGTTGGATCGTTTATGTAAACAGGCGATACCGCAACTTTGCGCTTTTTATTCGACGAAAACAGGGCATTTTGAGTGATTTGGGGACTTATCGCCATTCACCGCCATGCCGTGTTTATAGCAGACGTTCTTGGATCCTTCCCCCTGACTGCGCACCACCGTCAAACTCGTTCTCACCTTGATGTTCTGCCTGCCTAGTTGATGCTGCTCCTGAGTAATTTGCGACGAAATGCGCCGACACAGGCGAGCGATCCGGTGGAAAGCAGCAATAAACTGGACGGTTCGGGGGTACCAACCATTGCTTCTACATCAGAGAAAACGAGCACCCCACCGGAATCTGTAAAGTGCCCTGATCCATTTAGGACCGTAAAGCTTCCCTCAACGGCTATGGGCCCGCCACCTACCGGTTGAAACAAATAATCGAGGCCGCCCGCAGCAACAATAGTAAAAGTCCCGTCGGCATGTAACGCAATTACGCCGCTCCACACGTCGGTAAAAATTACGGTACCGTTATATGGACCGTCGCGTCCAATACCGGCCTGCCAAACTGGGCCGATATTAGCGAAGAATGGAGCATCGCTGAACAACGTGCCTGCAGTGATCGTGATGTTTATGGTTCCTGGAATAAACGACGCAGCACTGTAAGTAATGTCGATGGTTCCCTGAACACCAGGGTCGTTCGCAAAAACTGCACCCGATCCGGGTCCAAGCACGATTGTTGCGGTTCCTGCAGGGATGGTGGTTGCAAAAGCGCCTGCACAGGAGATTGCGAACACCATGCAGCTTCCCACTAGCCATCGGCTGACCATAGGACTGCCTCCAAGCTCTTGTCGGCTCTCTTGCGTTAACGCACGTTACCGGCCACTGTCTTGTGCGACGTGCTGATCCGACGCACCTTGCGCCAGTGGCGGGTTCCGCGGATAGAATTGCCCGAGAAAGTAATTTCAACAGTTCTTGGAGCTGAAAAGAATTTCAGCAAATAGGAAAAGGGCTACCTACCCGCATCAGTCGCCACGCTGGTTGAAGCAACCTACCTGTGAAAGGTCTTGGTACGCCCTGGGCGATTTTCCGAATTGGATGAACTCAGCAGCTTTGTTCCGGTGACCATGAGCTGTTCCGGTGACCATGAGCTGATTAGATAACCGTGTCGGCTCCTTGCGGGCGAGTAGACTTGGTGCGCTCAAACGTATCAAGGCTCGGAGGTAAGGAGCCGAGCGATGAAGATTATAGGATGTGATTTGCACACGCGCTACCAGCAGATTGCAATGCTGGATCAGGAAGAATTGACGGGTGGACCACCCGGCGGTGTTCCAGACGGCGCTCGATCAACTCGCCCGTCTCCTCTAAACGGCCTTCATTCTGTTGAAATGGAGGTAGCTGCTCAGCTGCGAGACTACCATCTCCTGTTCCTGGGGCGTAATGTCGTTGTAAAATGGCAGCCGCAACAGCCGTGCGCTCATGTCTTCTGCGACCGGACATTCAGCCGGACGCGCCCCGAACTTCTTTCCCGCCTCAGAAGAATGCAGCGGAACGTAGTGGAACACCGACAGGATCCCTCTGGCCTTTAGGTGGGAAATGATTCCGTCGCGGTAATCGCTCGAGGGTAGCACGACGTAGAACATGTGGTAAGCCTGCTCGCAGTCGGGCGGAACAACCGGCAGGCTGGCCCCGATCTCCTCGGCCCATTCCTGCAACATTTCAAAATAGAAATTCCAAACATCACGCCGCTTTGCCTGAATGGCTTCTCGTGCTTCCAGCTGCGCGTACAGGAAAGCCGCCAGAAGATCGGACGGCAGATAGCTGGAGCCGAGGTCGGTCCACGTGTACTTGTCCACCCTGCCGCGAAGGAACTGGCTGCGGTTTGTGCCCTTATCACGAATGATAATGGCGCGTTCCGCTAGTTTCGGGTCGTTCACCAGCAAAGCCCCGCCTTCGCCGCAGGTGAAGTTCTTGGTTTCATGGAAGCTCTGCGTCGCCAGACAACCGAACGTTCCGGTGTATTGGTTCTGAAAGGTAGCGAAAAGACTGTGTGCGTTGTCCTCGACGACGTGAATGCCGTTGCGCTCCGCAATGGCCATGATCCGGTCCATGGCGCAGGGGACGCCGGCATAGTGAACCGGCACGATGGCCTTGGTCCGGCTGGTGATCAGCGACTCAAGCTGTTCTTCATCCAGGTTGAGCGTGTCCGACCGAATGTCGCAAAAAACGATTCGCGCGCCTCGTAAAGCAAACGCATTTGCAGTCGAAACGAACGTGTAGGAAGGAACAATCACCTCGTCCTCGGGACCGCAGTCAAGCAGCAGGGCGGCCATTTCGAGGGCGTGCGTGCATGAGGTAGTAAGCAGCGCCTTCATTGTCCCCAATTCAGATTCAAGAAGGCGGTGGCACCTCTTTGTGAAAGGACCGTCACCGGAGGCATGACCGTTGGCAATGGCCTCGGCAATGTACCGATACTCATTGCCGGTCAGGCAAGGCCGGTTAAATGGGATTGCATAACTCATAGTTTCTCGAAGACGAACAGTTTCTGAGTTCCGTAGTCTCCGGCTGCAGGTAGCTGCGAAAACCAGCGATTCCACTCCGCATGGGGATCAGCGATATTCAGAGGCGCGTTTGTGGCTTTCGCCAAGAGAGGTTTCAGCACTCGAGTGCCTACGTAATAGGTGCTCGCGAAGTTCGAGACTTCCACTAGCTTCATCGTGCCAGCCAGTTCTTGTGCGATCCTATCTTCGTCCAAATACTCATTGAACGGAGGCATAGGAATGTCCTGGAGTCCCCATTCTGCTCGCATTGAGTTGAGCCGGTTCCAACCTTGGAGCGTAGCTTCGGACAGAAGAAACATTCCTCCCGGGCGAAGAACACGAGCACACTCGTGCAGAGCTTGTTGTTGCCGGTCCCAGCTACCCAAATTGATCAGGACGCGAATGACAACAACCTTGTCGAAAGAGGCGTCTCGCTCTCTAAGTTCGGTGATGTTGCCGACCTCAAACTCCACGGTGCCTTGCATTGCGTCCTTCGCCAGATAAAGCCGTTCGCGGGCTTCCTCAATCATCCGAGGAATGTAATCTAACCCGCGCAGACGGATCTTTCGTCGAGACGCAAATTGCACCGATGAAAAGCCGTTTGCGCAGCCAATATCCAGAACGCGGTCCCCCTCATTGAGTCGCTGGCTGATCTCTGCAACTTCCATTTCAATGACGCGAATGTCAGACCATGATGCCGAAGCAGACTGCCGGTGTTCGGTCGCTTGCTTCGTCCAGAAATCATAGATTTCCGTGTTGCTCAACCTTGCTGTCATAAAGAACCAGTCCCCACTCTCTTGGCTTGGCCCTGCGCTCTAAACTGCCGGACTACGTAAGGTGGTTTCTGCATGCTTCTTAGGTGAATCCTCGCCAGGTATTCGCCGATGATTCCGAGGGCAAACAACTGTGCACCCGCAAAGAGCCCAACGATCGATGCCAGGAAGGGGAAACCTGGTACAGGGTTTCCGCTGAAAAGGAATCGCAGCACAACATAAGAAAGCACGCCGAACGAAAAAAAAGTGAATGCGAAGCCCACCCAACTTGCAATCTGCAGGGGCATGGTTGTGAAGCCGGTCATCATGTTCATCGCATGCGTGAGCAGCTTGCGGAACGTATATCCGGAAGTGCCCTGGGCGCGTGGCTGGTGCCGGACTCGAATGACGGAAAAGCGGTTGGTTCCCCAGGTAAGCAAAACGTCAATAGACACAAAATATCCCTCGTAATGCGCAAAGGAAGTACACACTTCCCCGCGGAATGCGCGGAACGCACAAACATTTCGAGCGATTTCGGCTCCCATGACGTTCTGTAAAGTGATCTTGGTTGTGATCGAAGCTATGTCGCGCAAAAAACCATGCTCTTCACGCTCAGGAACGCCATATACAACATCAGCGCCCTTGGCGAGTCCCCCCAGCAGTTTGGGAATCTCCTCAGGCGGGTGCTGCAGATCGTCATCCATCGTAACGATCACGTCGTAAGACGCAGCGCGAATCCCGCACAGCAGTGCGTTGTGCTGCCCGTAGTTGCGCATCAAGTTGATTGGCTTGATCTCGGGGTGGAGGGTGGCCAACTGCACAATGGCCTCCCAACTGCCATCCGGGCTGCAGTCGTTCACCAGAATGATCTCGCGCTTCGCTGCAATTCCTGGCAAGACTACATTCAGTCGCCGCATCAGTTCCGGGAGGATCTTCTCGCTGCGATAAACCGGAATCACCACCGAGATACCGGCCACTCCCGCTTGCGACCTGTCACCCGGCGCGATAACAGTGACGTTCATCGCACGCACTCCATGATCATGTGCGAGTAGGGAATGCGCAACAGGTCATGCCGGACGCTCGGTTTAACTCTCCCGAACACTTGCGACGCGATCCCAAGGTATTCCTTTTCGCTGCGGACAAACTCACCGCGATCTCTCGCCAGCAGCCAGCGGGCCGCTTGTGACTGATCGCGAGTCCACACGCCATCGACCGTGACCAGCTTGCCTCCAGGCTTCAGCGCATCGTATGCAATCTGAAACAACTGCGTCGCCTCGGCATCTTCCAGGTGGTGAACGATACCGAGAGCAAGCACAAGGTCAAAGCTGTGGTGTTTCGCCAACGAGAACTGGCTGACACGTTCGCAAACGAACTGCGCGTGAGGAAATCGCTTCTTCGCCATGGCGATGTACTTGGAACTCAAATCGAATCCCAGGTACTCAGATTCCGGCAGATATCGCAGGATGGTTCCAGGCCCACAACCAATTTCAAGAATGTGCGCTCCGGGCATGGGCTGGATGTACTCCTGAACCAGCACCTGGGCCCACGCCGGTCCGCCCACCAGCTTCCACCACAGCCTGTAGACTGCGGGCACGGCCAAAATGGAACGAAAAGAACGCAGCATCTTGCGCCATCCGAATCGCGAGCTAGCTCGCGAAATTCAAACTGTTCGTTGATATCTAACACAGTCCTGCTGCGGCTTCTGTTGCTTTTCTAGTGACGCGACCCTGTTGAAAACTGCCGCCGCCGGCAACCCCGGAACCAGAAGAAAAATTGACTGGACGACCGTCGTTATGAGCACAACCTGTAGATAGCCGTGTCTGAAGTCTTTCTCCATGGCTTCAAGGTCGTACTCAAGTGCTGCAATGTATCTCCGGATGCGACGATCCAGCAAACCCGGTCCTTCGCCAGCCGCCCATATCCAGCGTCGCTGATCGCGCCGTCCAGAAACGATTGGACATCTGCGCGCCTTTGCTCGTAGATCCGTTTCGCCTGCTCAAGCACGTCCGCGTCGTCTCGCCCGTGCAGCCCTGGAACCGCAAACGCGACTGAGTAGGTTTCGGATGAGACGTAGCCGTCAAGGCCCGTCAATGCGGAGATGGTGAAGTTTGTTGTTTCGCTTGCATGACCCAGAACGGGATCTTCGATCAATCCACTTGGCATGTAGGCAACAACTTGGTCTGGCGGAGCCGAGGTCTGAATCTCGCCTAAGGCATTCACCGTCTCACCACTAAAGGCCGCTCTGCGTCCGAAGTTGAATGCGGCGAGGGCCTGTAGCCAGGCGATCCCGAGCAGTCCCCAGAGCGCAAACGGCCATACGCTTGCTTTATGGCGTTCCAGCCAGGTGACAATTGGAATAAGAGAGAACAGACCGAGTATCCAGAGTGTAGGCTGAACAAAAATGACCGCAACGCCGCCCAGCGCCTTGTAGGGGAAGAACGTGCCCACGAGGAATGACAAAACAAAACTAATTGCGAGCATCATCGCGAAGCTCCGGTGCCGCGGCTCGCCCAAGTCGGCATGCAGCATTCTTAGAAAACCGAACAGTCTGACTCCATAGGCTAGGATTAGAAACACAACCAGGGCAGTGATCGGCACCAGCACAGCTGGCAAGACTCGCCCCAACAATCCGCCCCACAAGCTCGTTGTGAACTCCAGATTCGGCCCACGGAAGGGAAATCCAGGCGCGGGATTATGGAACCCCGCAAGCAGCATTGACAGAGTCACGGCCAAGCTGCCGATCAGAATGAACGAAGCGAACCAGGCGAGATCACGCGCGTGGTCTTTCTGCTGCCGCAACCAGAAAAATGCCGCGGAAAGCACAGCGGAAACGCCAAAAGTTGCCGCAAGAGTAAAGTTGAATCCGGCCATCAATCCCAGCAGCAAGCCGGCTGCGATCCAGTCGCGACGGCCTCGCTGGATCTGCAGGAGGAGCGTGATAGCAGCAAGGGATATCAACAGACTGTGGTAGTGTGCGGGGCGATGAACCAGTGGCAGGATGACATCTACTCCGTTCCACGATGTCCACTCAGAAAATAGCTGCCCTCGAGCCGCAACAAAATGCGACGCATGCGCGACAGTCTGCAAGGCGCCCAGCAGCCAGCCCAAGCCGCCCGCGCCCAGAATCACCAAGACGCTCAGGACTCCGCCGATGGTTTTCCCAAGCAACTGCCGGCCGACGCGATACGCCAAAGCACCGAGAAGGAAATACAGGAGAGTGGGGTAGCACCGGTAGTACAGATCGAAGATATCGGTGCTGCCGAGGTGAAGTGTACGTTGTGCACTCAGAATAAGCGCAAGCGTAAGGTCGTCAAAGTAGTGATACACCGGCGCACGAAGACCGGCCATGATGAAGTTGTCGGGCGGCACGTGATGCAAGAGGCGTTGCAGCAAAGTCACGTGAAAAAGAGGATCCTGCCCGGCCGGGCCATAGAAGACGAAGTTGCTACCCGAAGAGCGCCCACTTCTCCAGAAAAGGAGCGCGACGCTCAGAGCAGTCAAGCCCCCCGCAATCACGCCCTGCATATCCTCAGGTTTCCAGAAGCTGGGCGCTGCGATTCGCCTTAAATGACGAAGCAAAAGTAACAATCCAGCGCATGAAAATACCGCCGCAACATACGGGAAATGAGTCCCTATGGACAGGCGAACCGAAACGTCGTAGGCCGTCACAATAATGGCGATGCCGAAAACGGGGCTCAAGAGAATCCGTAAGGGCCCGTCGGGCGTTCGCAATAGGCTCAGGAACGCGTAGCCGGGGAAAAAGAATAGAACAGCAAGAAGCAGAAAACCTGCGAGCAATCCGGTCGCGTTGTTAGCCAGCGAGAGGGGAATGAGAACCAATGCCACAAGGAGCAATGCCACAAGGAGCAATGAACTGGGCCAAATGCTGAGCCGTGAATCCTTAAGATGATCCTGCTCTGGCATGTCAGCGACAACTTAGCAAAGGAAGGCGCCATTGTTTAGCAGCAGCGATGGTTCGTTAACGGAGCCGGGTGCCCCACCTTTGGTTTCTCCCGTACTACCACGACTGAGGTTCCCATCCTTGCGCTCTTTGCAAGGGTGGGAACCTCGAACCCGTAACTCGTGGGAGGGCTTCGTGCGTGAGGGTCAAACTTGAAGGGGGAAGAGAGAACTGGAACCCATTCGATCGCCCCGTAATCAAATAATAAACATTTGCGTAATGTTGACGTTCTGATAACGCTGCTGCTGGTGTTGTTGTCGTTGGGTTGGTGTTACTGTTGCTTTTTTGGGGTTGGTCTGGCGGCGGTGCTCGCGCGCTGCGCCTGAATGTGGAGCTGAGGTGGAGCTGGACGTTTAATTCTTGTATTCGGGTGGGCTATTTTGAGTGATATGGGGATTTTACGTCAACTGAATTGCTCCCGGTCTGGTCTGTCGGATCACCACTGTCTCAGAGTGAAGTCGTAGGTCTTTGATTCGACACGGCCAGTCCAGACCCCTTGTTTGGCAGACTCGGGTGTTGCGGAAACCTCGTAAATAGCCTTGACCTTGACAGGCATTTCGTCCGCCCTCCGAAGTGGCGGTTGCGCTTCCCACCACTTATCGAGTCTCACCGGAAACACCTGATGTTCACCCGGCGCGACAGCGAAGGTGGATGGATTGTTCTTCGTGAACACTACTGTTCGCTTGCGGAAGACTGTTGTCTTGCGGCTGTCATCCGTCGTGAACTCGAACGAAATGGCAAAGTAGCCCCAGCTATTCCATTGTTCAAACACAACCTGCGATTTGCCGTCGGGTTCGTCACAGGTTCACCGGCATCGGGATGAATCACGACCAGAACCGTCTGCGCGTTCAGAACGTAGTCCGGCAGTTCTTGTTTCTTCTTGTTTTTTGCATGAGCCGGAGGAGCTATTACGAGTACAAGGCAAAACATCATGATGCGAGCGGACATTCGTCACCTCGCGCGTGCCATTGCAACCCGATTATACGACTGGATACCACTATGGGCTGCCAGGACTAAGGTGCCGGGTGCCCACCTAATGGTTTCTCCCGTACTACCACGACTGAGGGTGCCCATCCTTGCGCTCTTTGCAAGGGTGGGAATCTCGAACTCATACCTCTTCGAATTTGAATTTGGGAATTGACAGGCTGGCCACCCCGTCCCGGTTCGATTGCCGGTAGCGCCGCCATTACCCTGTCAGCCGTCTCCACACCCTGCATCTCACAAAAATGTACTGGCCTGCGTGACTTTTTATGGGCTGCCGCCCATTAACCAGGTAGAAACGAACTGCGGAGAGTGCAGTGGAAATCCTGGAACGTGACTGCAGTGAGCGGCTCCTGATTGCAGCGGCGCAAAGTGAACCTGCCCGCTTTGCCGAGCTCTATGAGCAGAATTTTGATCGGGTCTATGCATTCTTGGCCCGGCGCGTCCCCAGCCGCGAAGAGGCCCAGGATTTAACCGCTGAAGTCTTTCATCAGGCGCTCGCTTCAATTCGCAACTTTAAGTGGCAGGGCGCGCCGTTCATTTCATGGCTGTACGGAATCGCCGCCAATGTGCTCGCAAGCCACTGGCGGAAAGTTGGCAAAGGCGTCCTTGAGCAGCCCACGGATTTCAGTCACGCAGGTGATGGAGTCGAGCGCAGCATAATGCTGGGGCAACTTGTGCGGTCCCTTTCGCAGGATCAGCGCCTGGTGGTCGTGAGGCGGTTCGTGGACCAGAAGAGTATTCGAGAAATTGCGCAAGAGCTTGGCCGAAGCGAAGGAGCGATCAAGCAACTTCAGCTCCGCGCGTTGGAGAAGCTGCGGGAAAAAGTGGGGAAGAAACTATGAATCGCGAACTTTTGCCTGAAGAATTGGACTTGCAGATCGAGGAGCTGATGCGTGCCAGACCGGGCTTGCTCTCCGGACCCAACCCTTTGCTCGGAATCGCCGCCGAACTTTGTCTTCTGCCCAGCGAAGATTTCAAGCACCGTCTCAAAGCTGACCTCTTCGAACATGCCGAGGCGATCGAAACCAAGGAACGTGAATGCATCGATGGAGCCCGCGAATTCCAGCCCGCCACTCTCGACGCCATGGCATCGTTGACTCCGAAAGAGTTCAGCATTCTCCCCGCTGATCCCCGCAGTTTTCTGCTGTCGTTCGCATCCCACGCGGCGGTGGTTGTGCTGATCGCGTCGGGGATATGGGTTGGTGGCCACCACACCATTGTGAAGCCGCGAACTCTAAGCTCGGAACTGACGTATGTTCCCATGCCCGTTGGCGACAATATGCCGCATGGCGGAGGGTCAGGCGGTGATCGCAGCACAATTCCGGCTAGCAAGGGAACCCCGCCGAAATTTAGTGAGGAACAACTCACCCCGCCGGCCATCGTCGTGCGAAACCCCAGCCCCAAGCTGCCGGTAGATGCGACGGTGCTCGGACCGCCTCAACTGAAGCTGCCGCTATCGAATCAGATCGGCGATATTCTTTCTTCGAATGCCGCCATTCCGTCTAATGGAGTCGGAACCGGAGGCGGAATTGGAGACAACTCTGGCACTGGCGTGGGAATCGGGCTGGGACCGGGAG
>Ga0070717_10002067_pt1 | contig 14050 bp, 10 predicted proteins | sample LARL113metaG_FD_71366 | JGI IMG/M metagenome (GOLD analysis project Ga0070717, IMG submission 71366) | Corn, switchgrass and miscanthus rhizosphere microbial communities from Kellogg Biological Station, Michigan, USA - LAR L11-3 metaG | ecosystem: Host-associated > Plants > Roots > Rhizosphere ... | reverse complement strand
TCTGTGTCGTGGCCTCAAGATCCAGTCCGCCCTCCGGTTCGCGGTCGAGAGTGAGATTGCTCACGTGCACGGCGGCGGTAATAACGGGCGCAGCGAGCGTGCCTGATCCCTGCAACGTAAAGTCGGCGCGCCCCTCCATCGGCAAACGATCCAGATGAATCTGCCGGATGCGCGCCACGTCGAAATTTTTCCCGCTCAGGTCAAGCCGGAAGCCGCCCGTGGCCGGGGTATAAGCCGCACTGCCGGAAACGGAGGCATCGCCGTGGATGAGTTGAATATTGTTGAGAGCGGTCTCGCTTCCCGCAATGCGAAGGTCCGCATCGAACTTCTCGATCGCTTCCCCATAGGCTGCGGCATTCGCCGCATGAATATGCCCTTGCGCTCGCGGATGCGCCCGCGTCCCGGAAACCTGAACCGATACATCCGCGGTCCCCGAAACTGGATAGTCGAACCCGGCCAGCGCCGCGGTCGACGCCACATCCACATTGTGCAGGTTCACACGGGCGTTGTACGGACTGTATTCGGTGAACTGCCCTTGCTGCAGGAGGGCGGTGAGTTCGAAGTCAGCGCTCGTGTCTGCGCGGCGCAGGCTGCCCCCGCGAAGCGCGAGGTCATGCGAGGAAAATTGAATGCTGGCGGCAAGCGAATCCCAATGCACCGTTTGCTCGGCGGTACGCGACGTCGCTGGAATCGTGAATTCGAAATCTTCCGCGACCAGCGTCCCCGCGACTTTGGGTTCTGAGAACGTACCTTCGGCGACGCCATTGAATGCCGCACTGCCGTCCACCTGGAATGGCAGATTGGTAGGCCCGCCCAACGCCACCACCAGCGGGCGCCACTCTTCCAGGTTGGAAGTTGAAAGCAAAAAGTGCAGCGTCGAGGTCTTCGCCAGAATTCCTGAAGCCTGGATTCGCGACGCCGGTGTAGATAAGTTGAACTGAGCCAGTTCCAGGGAGTCGTTCGCGCCACGATATTTACCCTGGGTGTGGGCCGTAACCGGCAATTCGCCCGCCGCGGGATGAGGCGGCGGGCTCACGTCTGCCGTAAACGCAACGTCCGCATCCTTGGACGATCCCTTCCAGAACGCGTCCACACTCCCGTTGGCGAATCCTGCCGGACGAAATCGGCGTAGCGGATGGGCAGGCACGTTCAAGGCTGTCGCTATCTCGCCAGCGGAAACTTCCCGCAACCGAAGATGCACCACGCCGTTTTGCACCCCGGGCAACTTCGCCTTCGCTCTCTCGGTCTTCTTGGCGGATGGCCGCGTCGCCGTGACTACCGCAAGCTCTTCGCCGCCCTTCTTCCCTTTGCCCGCCGCCGGCGACACACTGTGCAGCCAGTTGTCCACCTGCGCATCGCCGGTAAAACTTCCACCAAACAACTTCCCCTGCAACTTCCACAGCTTGATCTGATCCTCCGTCACCGAGTATTCCGATGTCGCGCTCGCTCGCTTCACCGCAATCTGATCGCTCTGCCAGCCAACGTCGTGGAATGCCAGAATCCCCGAACTGTTGAACTGCTCCAGCGACCAGTGGCCGGTACCTTTGACCTCGGCGGTGCCTTCGCGCAGATCGTGCCGGCGTGCAATCGCGGCGGCCTCTGTGAAATCGAGGCGAGCTTCGTAACTTGCATCCACCTGCGGATTACGAAAATCGCTGACCCGTCCGCTGGCCACCAAAGACGACCGGCCTGAATTCCATCGCAGCGATTTGATGTCGACGAAACTCGTCGCCAGACTGAAATCGACGGTCGTCATCCAGGCGAACGGTCGGAAGTCCTCGACCACGCTATCGACTTTGCCAACCGTGAGATGGCTCTCATAGCGGCGGCGCAGGAACGAGTAATCCATCTGCAACGCGGTATCGTGAGCCGCGAAGTTCAGGGGGATTTTTTTGTCCGCCCACAGCATCTCGCCGTTCCTTACCGACAGATGATCTATGGAAAGTGCGAACAGTTGTTCGATCGGAGTGTTCTCCGCAGGCCTCCGGTCCACCTTAAGCGCGGGAACGTTAGTGGTTCCATCCGGAGCAATCAACACGTGAATCACCGGATGGTCAAGCACGACCGAGGAAAAGCCGAACTCGGTGCGCAAAAATGAAATGACTTTCAGATGTGCAACCAGGCTATCCGCGTGCGCCAGGGGAATGTCCTTAGGACTCTCCTTCCCACGCACAGTGATGTTGCGCACTTCCACCTGCATGTGGAAAGGGACAACGTGAAAACCTCCAACTTCGGCGCGGCCCCCGGTGATCCGCTCCACTTCGGCGACCACCCGCCTACGCACAAAGGCTTGAAAAGAATCTGTGGTGGAGTACCACAGCGCGATCAGCAGGGTGACCACGCCCACCGCAATTAGGAGGAGCAGAAATTTCCACCAGCGCGGAGGTCTGGTGGCAGGCTCGGTCACCGCGTCTGCACTCCATCCCCAGCCCCAGTCGAGCCGGGCACGCTCAATTTGCTTTCCGAGCGCAAGGATTGCAGCCAGGAAATCAGCAACTCGTTGACCTTCTCCTGGGTGAGCAATTCGCGGATCTTGGCGGCGACATCGACCGATGGAACCTCGGCTACGACGGCTTGTTTCAACTGCGGAACGAATTTCTCCCGGTAATAGGCTTCGATCGTCTTGGAATCAATCTGTACCGTTGGACGAAGGTGAGCGTCCACCAGCCGCATGAGATCGATCTGCGACTGCACATGCGCAGTCAATTCTTTTTCAGTCAGCCCATACTGGCTCAGCAGCGACTTCCATCCCTCATCGGTGGCGGCCTCGGGATACTGTTTCCGCGCTTGCGCGACCCGCGCCGCAGCCTCTGACTCGGTGGCATGCGGGAAAGAAGCCGATTTCATCTGCTCTGCCAGCAACTCTTGATCGATCAGGCGATCGAGAACGGCGCGGCGATCATCGTCGGTGAACTGATCGAGCGCGCGGCCGTTCAGCAGCGCCTCGTAACGCTGCCCTTCATCCCAGTCACTCTGCAGAATAATATGTCCGTTGACCGTGGCCACAATGCGGTCGATCACCTGGCCGGCTTGAGCGGCCGGCAGCGCCAAAACGCCCACAAACAAAGCGAGCACGACCACCGCGACCACTTTCTTGGTGCGAACTCTACTCATCAGAATGGCTGGCCTATGCTGAAAAACACGTTGAAGTGCCGCAGCCGCTGCGTCCCAAAAGTTAACGGCTGTCCCTGCGGATCGACCGTAAGCGCCTGAAAATAATGGGTCGGGTTCAGATTGTATCCGAAGTCAAACCGTAACGGACCAATGGGAGTCTTATAACGCAACCCCATCCCGACCGCGTGCGAAGTGTAATCATACCCGGAGTTATTAAACTGGGTATAGCACGGAAGGTTCGCTGTCCCACTGGGCGATAGACACAAAGCCGGATTGGCCTGATGCCAACGCAGCACTCCCTTTAGCATGTCGTGCGGCGCGGTAAACACATTCCCCATATCGTGAAAAATGGCAAATCCAAATCCCGGTCCCAGGTAAGGCAGCGAAGTCTCGGGCAGGCGTAGTTCCAGGTTGTTAACGAACAGCGCCGTACCGCCGACCGGAAAGCCTGATGACGGGTCGCGAGGTCCTGCCTGATTTAACCCAAATCCGCGATGAGAGTTGCCGCCACCAGCAAAGAATTGTTCCGGCAGCGGAATAAGCGTGATTCCCTGGCACACCGTCTCTCCAGTGTGTGGGTTCAAAGGACAGGCCCCTGGCGGCACGACTCGCGTGCCTCCGTAGGGCTGCTCCAGGCCGATGCTGGTCGAACGGGCAAACACATACTGACGCCCCGCCCTTCCCTTGCCTCCAAATGCGTAATAAGTGGAATGCTGGGTAAGCGCACGGCCGAAATCAGCTTCTGAGCCGAAGGATTTGGACGAGGCAAACGTGTCCAGTGTGAGATAGGTTCCCTTCGTACTCTCCAGGGGATTGTCCCTTTTATCGTGGATAAAGGTGAATCCCGGTCCGCCCACACGCGCCGGAAGCGAGAGCAGCGCGATTTCGCCGGGGTTAAATCCGGCTGCGAAATGGCTCGCCTTCACGTATCGGAAATCCCAGCGATAGGTAATCGAATCGGGTCCCGGGCGCGTCCCTGGCTCAAGCCCCGAGTTCCCGAACTGTTGCCGCACATCGATCTTCCCCTCCAGTCGCTGCGACGTGAATGTGGCCACATCCAGACTGTTGTCGTAGAAAACTGTGTAGATCAGTTTGAACTTGTCGTTGTCGAATAACTTCGGAACGGAATAACTGATCAGCCCGCGCTGTTGCAACCGTCCCACATGGGACTGGAACGTCGCAGTCTGATTGCGCCCGCCAACGTTCAGCCGCGTCACGTCGAACTCAACTCTGGGACTCACTCCGGTTGACCCTTGCGGTGCGTTCGAGCCGGCCGGCTGACCGGTTTCGAACTCCAATCCAAATCCATAAGTGAAGGTGTAACGCTTGGCTTCGCGCACCTGCACGAGAACATTCTTCAGCGGATCGGTTCCCTCCGGATTTTGCACAGCCGTGTCCACTTGGCTGAAAATTCCTAGATCGTAAAGCCGGGTCTGGGTGTTGAGCAGATCCCGCTGGCTCAGCGCTTCCCCTTCGTGCACTTGCAATTCACGGTTCACAACGTAGTCGCGCGTATGTTCGGTACCCGCGACGAGCACGTGATTTACCGTGAAGCGCTCGCCTTCCTGGATCGCGAAGGTTACGTCTTCGTGATTGGGCTCGGCTGCAGGTTTGGTATTGATCTCCAGCGCGGCGTTGGGAAATCCATGATCGAAATAAAAATTGAGAATCCTCTCGCGATCGTTCGCCAAATTCTGTTCCGAATACGGCTGGCCCGGCTGCGTACTGAGTTCGGGAAGTTCGTTGGCTTGGATCTTCTGCGCACCCACTACGTGCACCTCGCCGACGACCGTTCGCACTCCTTCCTCGATCTGCATGTGAACCGCCAGCCTGTTTTCTGATCCTTGGTAGTTATCGTCCACTTTGGTTTGAATCTGCACCTGGCGGAAACCGTTAGATTTGTACAGATTTTCCAAGGTCGCGACATCACTCTTGAGCAGTTCCTCACTGTAGCGTCCATGGCTCAGCACACGGCTCGCCGGCTGAATCTGCAGGTACGATCGCAGCTTCGCCGTGTCCAGAAACTGCTTGTTGCCGGTGATCTCCACCAGCACCAGCTTGTGCAATGGCCCCGGGTCGATCTGGTAAATCACCCGCAAGGTCTTCGCCTCCGTTTCTTTCTGAATCTCTACCTTGGCATCGAAGTGGCCGCGAGTCTGCAGATAGTTGATCAGGTTCCGCTTTCCCTCATTCAGCAGGTCATCGTCCACGGCGTTCTCTTCGTAGACCGGTATCTCCTTCTTCAGGGTCCCACGGCTGATGCGGTAACCGCGCGCGGTAATCAACACCACCGGACCCGGATCGATCTGAAACGTGAAGTCAACGCGATTGGTCTCCGGCCGGTAGAGTTGCTCGGCAATGGAAACCTGCGCCAGCGCGCGATTCTGCTTCTGGAATTTCTTGCGCAACCGTTGCAGCGAGCCCCTCACACGGTCGGCGGTAACTCGGTCGCCGCGCTCCATATGCGCGATATCCTGCACTTGGAAAGAAGACATGCCGGATGTGCCGGTAACTTTCACCTCGCCTATCCGCGCCTGTTCCCCCGGGCTGATATGAAAAAGAATGTTCACCTGCTGCGTGGCCGCGTTCGAAACGCTCTCAGCGGTCACTCGCGCCCGGTAGTAACCGTTCTCCTGCATGAGCTGCCGGACGTTCTCCAGAGCGCGATCCAACTTCTCCTGCGAATACAGTTCTCCCAACTGCAACTTCGACGCGTTCACGATCTGGTTCGCGGTGGGACGAGTGGGCGCGCCTTCCACATCGACCGCGCCCACGAAAAAATTAGGCGAGGTGCTGAAGGTGAGTGTGACGCCGTCGCCCGACGGAGCAACTTCCGCCTGGAGGTCAGCAAAGCGGCCCGTCGCATAGAGCGCGCGAATGCTGTCGCTCACTTTTCCCCGCTCCAGCGGCTCCCCGACTTTCTGCGGCAGCAACTTCAGAATGTGTTCGCGCTCGCTGTCGGCCACTCCGGGAATCTGGATGGACTGGACTACCTTGCCTTCGTACTTGGAAATTGCACTGCTGGATGGCTGTCGTGGAGCTTGCGGGACAACCGTCGCCTGAGTTGCGTCAGACAGAGTGGGAGTCGATGAGGGCCGCAAGGCTATAACCGCGGACATGTTTCCCTGAGACGCGGACGATCCGCCCACCTGCGCTGCGGTCTCCAACCCCAGCACCGCAGACCACAGCGCGATCATCGCGATCAGAAGTGTCGCGTACCGTGTCAGCAAACAGTGTCCTTGGGCCCCAGGCGCTACTTGACTTCGTTGGAACGCGCCCGGCTGTCGTCGTGCCAACTGCTCAAGCTCGCTTTTCCGAGCAGTGGAGCTCGGCGTTGGCATTCATCCACGGGCAAGCCAGCCACTTATAATAAAGGTTTTACACGCGGACACTGGTGACCTCTTTGGCACGCGAAACACAATCGACCGAACGAATTGAAGTCTCGCCGCGAACCTCCTCCCTTGACGAACGTTATTCCCGCCAAATCCTGTTCGCGGGCATCGGCGCCGAAGGCCAGCGAAAACTCGCTGCCGCACGAGTCGCCATCATCGGATGCGGCGCCACCGGATCCGCCCTGGCCACGCTGCTGGCTCGCGCCGGCGTTGGCACCTTACGCATCATCGACCGCGACTTCGTCGAGCCCAGCAACCTGCAGCGCCAGTCCCTGTTCGATGAGAAAGACGCAGCCGAATCTCTTCCCAAGGCCATTGCCGCCGCCCGCAAGATTACCGCCTTCAACTCTCAGATCTTGGTTGAACCGAAAGTTGAAGATCTCATTCCCGCAAACATTGAAGCCTCGCTCGAAGGAATGTCGCTTCTTCTTGACGGCACCGACAATTTCGAGACGCGCTATCTGATCAACGATTTCGCTATCGAACGCTCACTTCCTTGGATTTATTCCGCTGCAGTCGGAAGCTACGCCGTCAGCTTAAATGTCCTGCCCGGTCAAACCGCCTGTCTAGCCTGCATTTTCCCGGACTCGCCGCGCGGAATGGTCGAGACTTGCGAAACTTCCGGCATCCTCAACTCGGCAGTAAATTTCGTAGCGTCGGTCGCCGCGACCGAGGCGCTCAAACTCCTGGTCGCGGGCGCCAACGCGGCTCACCTCCGTCGCACGCTCCTTTCCTTCGACCTCTGGACCAACGAGCACGCCGAAATCTCCGCCGCGAAACCGCGCCCCGGCTGCCGAGCCTGCGGCGACCGCGATTTCGTTCACCTCGCCGGCGAAACCCGCCCGCACATCACGCTCTGCGGCAGGAATTCCGTGCAAATTCATGAGCGCCAGCGCCCAATCGATTTCGTCGAGATGGACCGCCGCCTGCAGCCTCACGGCACAGTTCGCCACACCGACTTCGTCCTGAAATTCTGGCGCGACCCCTACGAAATGACTCTCTTTCCCGACGGCCGCGCCATCATCAAAGGCACCACCGACACAGCCATCGCCCGCAGCCTCTACGCGCGCTACGTAGGAAGCTAGCCCGCCAGAGTTTTGGGAAGGGCACGGCTCGAGCCGTGCCGCTAGCCGCCAGAAACGATACGGGCTTTAGCCCCTGAGGTTCAGCGCTTCACAAGACAACTCCTTAACCACCCCAGCTCAATTCACAGTTAACGTCAGCACGCTGCTCTTTCCCCCGCTGCTGCAACCTAAATCCCCCGTATTCCCGCTTGGAGTCTGCACCGAAACCTTCACCTGCCCAGGGCCGCTGATCACAGCGGTGTTCAGGGTTACTTGCATCTGCTGAGGACTGAGGATGGTCGCACCCAGAGGCGTCGAGTTAATCATCACCTCCGAGGACGAAACGAAATTGCTGCCATTGATCGTGAGCGTTTGGCCCTGCTGCAAATCCGCAAACGTCATGGTGCTCGGCGAGAGCGACCCAATCAGCGGCGCTGGACGGGAACTACCGCACAAGGGGTTTAGGGTGTTGTTACACCCAAGGATCGAAACGGCGAGAGCAAGCAAGCAGGCACAGGACATACCGTAAGTCCGTAAACGCATGGGAGATGCTCCTTTAGGTTGGTGTTACCCGTCCGGTTGTTTGAGCGGAAACATCCAGGTCCGGGGCCGAAATCTTGTCCCGGCAGCGTGCAGCCTGAGTACCAATGCGCAGCCGCCACGGCCGCTGACATTAATTGCATTGTTTCTGTCAGGTTAAGTAAAAGCCGTAGGACTTTTCACAAGCCCCAAATGCCGCTCTGGTGGCCGAGTTCCACCAGCAGTGGTGGTTTTCAGCCAAGCCTGGCGGCCATAATCAGCCGAAGCCCACGTCCTGTAACTTTCCTCCGCGGTAGTCACTCGAATACAGGTTCTTGAGATTTGGCGAGGAGCTAGAAGCTAGTGGCTGCCGTCTGCTACTCTTCTCTGCTCGTGAATTCCCCGGAGTTCAATCTGCTCAGAAACAGAAAAGAGGGCTGATGCACGAAACCGTTCGTCCTGAGCCCAGCCGTCCCTTCCGCTGGCTGGTCCTGATTTTTGTCAGTCTGACGATGTTCGGGAATTACTACGTCTATGACTGCATCGCGCCCATCGCAGATTTACTCACCAAGCAACTCGGCTTCTCTGATTCCAACATCGGACTCCTGCAGGCGATTTACAGCATTCCAAACGTTTTCATGGTGCTGATCGGCGGCTATGTGGTAGACCGCATCGGCGTCCGCAAGGCCCTCCTCATTTTTGGCACACTCTGCTTTATCGGATCCGTGGTCACCGTGTTGTCGCCCACGTTGAGCGTCATGGCTGCTGGCAGGTTGATCTTCGGTCTGGGAGCAGAATCGCTGATCGTCTGCGTGACCACCGCCGTCGCGAAATGGTTTCGCGGCAAGGAACTGAGTTTCGCCTTCGGCATCAACCTCATGATTTCGCGGGCAGGAACGTTAATGGCCCAGCAGTCCCCTTCCTGGGCCGGGTTTGCCTATAACTACTGGCGTAATCCGCTACTGATTTCCCTGGGCTTCGCCGCCCTCTGCATCATAGGAGCTGTCATTTACTGGGCGCTGGAGGTTTACGCCGAGAAGCGCTATCAGGTCGGACCCGCTGGAGCGACCGACAAGGTCGTCTTTAAAGACATCAAAGGATTCGACCTCTCATACTGGTATATCGTGCTGCTGTGCATCACGTTCTATTCCGCCATCTTTCCCTTCGAAACTTTCGCCTACAAATTCTTCATGGACGCGCATCAGGTCACCCGCGAAGCTGGGGGCGATCTCGTGGGCATGTTGACGCTTTTCACCATGTTCGGTACACCGATCTTCGGGCTGTTCGTCGATAAACTGGGCAAGCGAGCGCTGCTGATGATGTTGGGCTCGCTGCTGTTAATTCCGGTTTACCTGATGATGGCGTATGTGCGGTCGGCAACCTACCTAACCGTCTACTTGCCTTCTTCGGCCGATGGCCACTTCTCATTGGTGGCCCATCACCTGCCCCCCATTCTCTTGCTCACCATGGCGATGATGGGGATCGCGTTCTCCCTAATTCCTGCGGTCATGTGGCCGTCGGTTGCCTATCTGGTCGACCAGTCGAAGCTGGGCACGGCTTACGGATTGATGACCATGATCCAGAACATTGGCCTGGCGGGATTCAACCTGCTGGTAGGCTGGGCCAACGATTACAGCCACGCTGGCCCCGACAATCCCCGCGGCTACAACCTGGGAATGTGGATTTTTTCGATCTTGGGATTCTTAGGCTTTACGTTCGCTTTCCTGCTCCGGCAGCGCGAACTGGGCCCGCACGGCCACCGATTGGAGACCATTACCACCGCCCATAAATAATATTTCAAAGGAGGAAGATGTACCAATTTCCGAAGATTGCAACTCTAAATTTGGAATCGGGTTTATAACTGTAATAACCCCTGCGTTCAACCCTGAGCAAGCAAAGGATTTCTGGAGGCGGACCCGTTCATCATAGAATCCCAAGTTCGGTAGAATGGCTCTGATATTCTGAATACAGACATTACCTTAGTCCCGCAGCAGGCTACCCGCAAGCCATACAACGCAAAGATAGTTAGCCGCATCTCACGGGGTGCGGCCGGAAAAGGCAACTTGACCGACCCAGCACAGCGACAGGGCAACGACTCGAACGAAGCCGAGCTGATCGAAAAGGCCAAGCAAGGGGATGCCCAGGCGTTCCAGGCTATTTACGATAAGCATAAGCGGCGCGTCTACTCGCTTTGCCTGCGTATGACGGCGAATACCGCCGAAGCTGAGGATCTGACCCAGGAAGCGTTCCTGCAGCTCTACCGTAAGATCGGGACGTTTCGCGGCGAATCGGCATTTTCGACTTGGCTGCATCGCCTGTCGGTAAACGTGGTGCTGATGCACCTGCGAAGAAAGAGCCTTCCGGTGGTTTCGCTTGAAGAAACCACGCAGACTAGCGAAGAAGATACGCCGAAGAAAGATTTCGGGGCTGAAGATTTGGCGTTGGCCGGATCGATTGACCGGCTGCAGTTACAAAGAGCAGTCGACGACCTCCCTCCCGGCTACCGCACGATTTTTGTCCTGCACGACGTTGAAGGTTACGAGCATAATGAGATCGCGACCATCGTCGGTTGCTCCATCGGCAACAGCAAATCGCAGTTGCACAAAGCCCGGATGAAATTACGCGATCTGCTCAAAATGAATCGGGCAGAAAAAGCCTCTTGAGCAGTACGCTGGAAGCAAGAAAGGCATCTAAGGGTTATACGTTAGACGTGAGCCGGCGCAGACTGGACACGGCAGCACGTTAGGCTGCGGCGCAAGCTGGCAGCTGATTTGAATGGCAATACACTGATTCGGACAGAGGCTTGGGGAGAGCGGCATGAATTGCGTTGAGTTGCAAGCAAGCCTGGCGGAGATCGACGACGGAAGAAGCCCCGAGCAGCGGGATCACCTCAAGACCTGTCCGGCGTGCTCGGCTTTAGTCACAGAATTGATCCTCATTGCCTCGACCGCAGTCGAACTGCGTGCGGGCGACGAACCCAGTCCCCGCGTCTGGAGGTCCATCGAAGCTACTTTGCGGCAGGAGGGCGTGATTCGTCCCCAGCGGGCCAACCGCTCTCTGCTACCTTCGCTCAGCAGTCGCTGGGGTTGGGCGCGGTGGGTGGTTCCCGCGGCCGCAGCCTTGCTCATCACCGTGGGCTTATATGTGCGTCAGCATTCGCTGTCCCAACAACTCGCCCGCAACACAGCCCAGCCAGCAACTGTTTCCGATATACAAATCGCGGGCCTCAACGACGACGACCTGTTGCAGGAAATAGCACAGCAGTCGCCTGCCCTCAAGGCCCAGTACACCGACAATCTTCGCCGCGTCAACCAGTACATTGAAGACGCCAAAAGCGTGGTCGCGGACAACCCAAACGACGACGAGGCTCGCCGCTCGCTGATGGAGGCCTATCAGCAAAAGGCCATGCTTTTTGAGTTGGCAATGGATCGTTCTTTGCCTTAATGTTTAGCAATTCTCGAGCCGCCAGCCGGGCGCTGCGCGGACCAGGGGCATTCGGGGGAGTTGTATGAGCGGGCGCACAATCCAGGTTGTAGCAATCGGCGTGATGCTGGCGGGGACACTATTTGCCGAGAGCCACAAGGAATATCGCTTTAACGTAGGCGCCAAAGCCGGAGTCTCTGTCAACAATCCCTACGGCTCAATCTCGGTCAAACCCTCCACCGACAACATCGTCGTAGTCAACGCCGTTCTTTATTCCGATAAAGTTGAAGTCGACCACGACTTGGCTGGCAATCGCGTCGAAATCCAGTCGCACCTGCTTCCCGGTGCAGACGCTCAGTCGGGTCGCGTGGACTACGAAATCCTCGTGCCCGCCGATGCCAGCATCACCTTGCACTCCAGCACCGGTCCTCTGCGCGCCGAAAAGCTTCATGGGGATGTAACTCTGGAGGGCGCCGCCGCCACCGTCGAGGTCCGCGACATTACGGGCGCCCACGTGCACGTGAAAACCCTGAACGGTCCCGTAACTCTCACCAACGTGCAGGACGGCCACGTGGAAGTTGACTCCTTGAGTGGCGAAGTCACACTGAACGGCGTTACAGGACCCTTGGTGCAGGTGATTTCCACGAGCGGCAGCATCAACTACATCGGAGACTTTGGCGATCGCGGCGAGTACCGCCTGACCAGCCACAGCGGCAACATCGAAGCCTTGGTGCCGGAAACAACTTCGGCCGACGTGAGTGCCCGCTCCGTGCGCGGTGAAGTCCACGACGATATTCCTCTCCAGCCCAGGACCCATACTTGGTTCGTCGTGAAAGAGGGCAGTGCCTTCTGGGGTACCATGGGCCGCGCCGCAGTCTCGTCCACCGTAGTGCTTCGCAGCTTCAGTGGTAAAATCCACCTCAGCAAACGCACCGCGAAATCACAATAATTGCTTCTGGTCGTAGAGGCGTCGCTTTCCACGTTTCTCCGTCCGTGCAAGTGTTCGTAGAGACGTTGCTCGCAATCTCCACGTGCACATCCAGAGGCTTGGCAGTTAACTCTTGACCAAGGTTTCCGGCAAAACGGGTGCAACGGCGACTGGGGGGAAGGCGCGCAAGCGGGTGCGGCCCAAAGCGTCGTCAATGGTGGCCCACGGTCTTCCTGGCAACGCGGTTTTTCTGGTCGGTTTCATGGGAGCCGGGAAAAGCACCGTGGGCCGTGCCCTAGGTCGGCGGCTGAATTGGGTCTTTGAAGATCTCGACGACCGCATCGCGGCGCGGGAGGGGCGCTCGGTAGCCGAGATTTTCCACGATTCAGGAGAATCCGAATTTCGCCGAGCCGAACACGCAGCCTTGCAAAAAGTACTGGAACAGTTGCGCGGCGGAGTCGCCAGGATCGTGGCGCTGGGCGGCGGAACTTTCGCGCAGGAGCAGAATCACAAGGCGATCCAGGCCAGCGGCATCCCAACGATTTTTTTGGATGCGCCACTGCCGGAGCTTTGGCAGCGTTGCGCTCGGCAGACCAAGTTGGACGCCAAGCGGCCGCTGCAGACTAGCGAGATCCAGTTTCGCGAACTGCACGAGAAGCGGCTGCCATTTTATCGGACAGCATCGTTGCGGTTTGACACGTCGGGAAAACCGGTAGAAGCCGTAGCCGCCGAAATTGCCAAAAAGCTGGAAGCGCTCGGCCTGAAAAAAATCGCGATGCGCACCGAACAAGGAGAAGACGAGTGAAGTTCGCAATCCGAATGCGTGGCGTCGCGGCGCTCCTGTTGGCATCATCCCTCGCAGCATTTCTCGCTGCAAACGCAGCCGACAAGGACAAGAAAGATAAAACGAAAACTGCAGCCCTCCAGACTGTCGATTCCGGTTCCTTCGGCGTCTTCATCAAAGGCCAACGCGTCGCCACCGAGAGCTTCAAGATCGAGCAGCAAAGCGGCATCAGTATGATTAAGTCGCAATTCAAGGCAACTGCTGGCGCCGATTCCGCCACTCAGAAATCGGAACTCAACATGACGCCCACCGGCGAGTTGTTGCGCTATGAATGGAGCCAGGCGTCGGGCGGTTCCCTGAGCGTGATTCCAAGCAACGAGTTCCTGATGGAGAGAATGACCGCGACCGGCACTGGCAAGCCCGCCGAACAGCCCTTTCTGATGCCCACCACTACCGCGATTCTCGATAATAATTTCTTCGTGCACCGCGAAGTGCTCGCCTGGCGCTACCTGGGCGCTGCCTGTCGGCCGGACGGCGCAAGCCTCAAATGCCAGCAAGGCGCCGCGCAGTTCGGCGCGCTCGTCCCCCAGGACCATGTTTCGATCAGTGTACGAATGGAACTTGTGGGCAAAGAAAAAGTCACGGTCCGCGGCGCCGAGCGCGAACTGCTTCGCCTCAACCTGACCGGAGAGAGTTTTGAGTGGGCCCTTTGGGTGGACGATCACGACCAGTTCAAACTCATACAAGTGGCGATTCCTGCCGATAATACAGAAGTGGTCCGGGACTAAAGATGCGCCTGCCCGGCGGCAGAATCGAGACTCGGCCT
>Ga0070717_10002066_pt1 | contig 14052 bp, 13 predicted proteins | sample LARL113metaG_FD_71366 | JGI IMG/M metagenome (GOLD analysis project Ga0070717, IMG submission 71366) | Corn, switchgrass and miscanthus rhizosphere microbial communities from Kellogg Biological Station, Michigan, USA - LAR L11-3 metaG | ecosystem: Host-associated > Plants > Roots > Rhizosphere ... | reverse complement strand
CCATCGCATTCGCGCTGGCCGGAAAGAAGGTGTTGCTGCTGGATGCCGACATGCGCAAGCCCACCCTGCATCAACTCTTTGATCGTCCCTCTTCCCCGGGCTTGAGCGATCTGCTCGAGGGCAACGCAACCACGACGTCCGTCATTCATCGCCACCGATCGGTGCCGTCGCTGTCGCTCCTTCCCGCCGGGTCGGAGACCATCTCCTCGGCTGAACTACTGGAATCCGACAAGTTCAACGTGTTGCTGGCCACACTCACCCAGGAATACGACCTCGTCATCGCAGACAGCCCGCCGATCCTGCTGGTCAGCGACGCCCGCATCCTGTCGGAGAAGTTCGGAGCCACGCTGGCAGTGGTTCGCGCCCGTCAGACCACCAAGACGGTTTTGAAGAGCCTGGCAAGCGTGCTGGAACTCAGCGGCTCGCGCGCGGTTGGGCTGGTTCTGAACGCCGTGGATACCAATTCGATCGACTACTTCGATGCCTACGGCCACGACGGAAAGGGAGAGTACCTCAATGCATAATCCAATGGTTCATCGTCAGCATTCAATCGTGCAGGCTGCGGCCTTGGGCGCGATGCTTGCCGCCTTCGCCCTTGCCTCGCAGCCGGCCTCCGCACAGGCCAATCAAACCAACGGGCCCTCCAATGTAACCACGTCCTCGCCGCCGCGGGTGCAGAACAATCCCACCGCGCAGTCTCAGCTCATGACCGTGCCCGAGGATTTCGCCGGCCTGAAACTTGCCCCGGGATTTCTGCTCAACGTCCTGGTGTACGACGAGCCCGATCTCTCCGCACATGTCCGTGTGGACAGCGATGGAAACATCGGCTTGCCGTTCATCAAGACACTGCACGTGGGCGGCGAAACGGTGCCGGCAGCCAAGAAGATGATCGAGGACAAATTCCGTGGCGACGGAATCCTGAAAAATCCGCAGATCACCATCGATGTGGAGCAGTTCGCCACCACTAGCGCGACCGTAATGGGAGAAGTCGCGAATCCGGGTAAGGTCGAACTGCTTGCGCCCCACAGCCTCCTTGAAGTCATTGGAATGACGGGCGGTCAAACCACTTTGGCCGGGAATGAAATCGACCTGAAGCGCCCCAACCCCGATGGCGACGGCACCACCACCAAGACCTATCACTATTCGCGCGGCGATGACGGAAGCGCGATTCGCGACGTGATGGTGCATCCCGGCGACACCGTAATCGTCAAGCGGGCCGGCGTCATCTACGTGCTCGGCGCTGTCAATCGTCCCGGCGGCTACACCATGCAGGAGCGCGGCGAGCTCAACGTGGCGGAAGCCATCTCTCTGGCACAAGGCCTCATGATGCAGGCTAAAGTCAATGGCCTGCGCGTGGTCCAGCGCGACCCCGACGGCAAGCCAGTCGAGGTTCACGTGTCCTACAACAAAATCATGGACGGCAAGGAAAAGCCGTTGCAACTCGCCGCGGGCGACATTGTCTATGTTCCCGTCAGCAAGACGAAGTCGATCCTCAGCGCCACGACGACCTTGATCGGACAAACAGCGTCGGCCACCATCTATACCGCGAAGCCGTTTTAAGTTCGGAGGCCGGGAGCTCTGATATGCATTTCACCATTTACCCATGGGATCTCACATCGTGGCGCTCGGCCTTTCGAGTCACGGGGCTGCCGGGGATTGCTCTGTTCTGCCTTCTCATCGGGGCCATGTTCCAGATTGCCGACACGACCGGCGGCGGTGCCGGACACAGCAGCGCAGGTGCAATTCTGCTGATCCGGGCTCCCGCCACCGTGCTCGCGTTCCTGTTGTTGTTGTTCCGCCCCCGGGTCGCAAAAATGCGCGCCTTCGATCTGCGCATCGCGTACGGGCTCTTCGCGCTCATGTACCTGGCTTCGGCTCTGTGGTCGGAAGAAAAAATCCAAACCATCGGCAAGGCCGCAGAATTACTTCTCGCCGGTATGGTGTTTTTTGAGGCTACGCGCGATTCGCATCCCATCGAGCGCGTGGAAGGTCTGCGGCGCATCACCTTGCTGACCATGTCAATGGTGGGCACGCTGGCGGTGTTGGGATACCTGGCGCGGGTTCCCAGCTTCGTGCAGCACCGGGCGGGATTGATCAGCGCCACCACGGCCCAGGCGCCATTCCTGTCCGGCAACGGCCTTGGCTACGTGGCCAGCGCTCTACTCCTGGTAGTGCTGGCAGAGTGGCAGGCCAGGCGCCTCGGGGGCAAGGCCGCACTCTGGCAAATGATCTTCGGCCTCGCGCTATTCAGCGTTTCCGCCAGCCGCACATCGTTTGGCATTCTGCTGCTGACCGTTCTGCTGGTAATGTTCAAGCGTTCCAAGATCCTTGCAACTCTCGCGGTCACCGGCGTGTTGCTCGCCGGGTTCCTGTTCTGGACCGGAATTCTCACCCGCCTCCAGGGACGCCAGAACTCCTCCGACTTCGTTACCCTCAGCGGACGCACGGTTGTGTGGACCGCGGCCGTGCGCCAGTTTGAGCAGCATCCCGTTCTCGGCGTCGGCGGAGGAATTGGTGGCAAGGTCGTGATCGCCCACATTGGCAACCGCTACCTCGAAGAGATGAGTTCGCTCCACAACGGCTTCCTCGAATTGCTCACCGGCCTCGGACTGCTGGGCTTCCTGCTGGGCACATACATGCTGGTGGCCACCACCCTGCGCGCGTGGACCGCGTGGGATACCCATCCGGAGTACGCCGGAACCTACGTGCTCATCATCCACGTATGGATGACAACCACAATGTCCACCGGCATTCTGGGATGGATGGGCTACGAGGTGGCTCTCTTCCTCTGCATTCTTTCCAATATCGATCTTGTGGCGGAGCGCGCCCGTTCGCTCTCGCACTTCCAGGTGAGACCGCTGCGCTGGTCGGAGCACGCTATGATCCCGCGCAGTGAGGCCGTTAACTGAAGCGGTTCCACGATTCGCGCGTGCAGCTCGGCGCGCGGGTCGTGGCATCGCTGAGGCTCCGAGCGGCATGAACCTCCCGTCATCGGCAAAGATTTCCGTGCCCCGCCTTTTCGACTTGCTTCTGTCGAAAGGGTGGGAGACACGAAACCCAGCGCGGCCTCAATTATCATGAGTGTCATCTCATCGTGGAGGCCGGAGCCGTTGAACAGTCGATTTGCAAGCGTGTTGCAATTCGGCCGCACCCGGCGTTCGCTTACCGTCCTTGATCAAGCCCTGGTCAGCGGATCGAATTTCATTACCGGCATTATCCTCGTGCGCGGCCTGGGCCTAGTCGAGTTCGGCCGCTTCACCATTGCCTACGCCATCCTGCTGCTGGCCAACAGCGTGCAACTCAGCTTCATCTCCTCCCCCATGATCACGCTGGGTTCGCTCTGCGCCACGCCCGAGGAGCGGCGACATTTCGTGCGCGGCATGTTCGGTGTACAGATCATCTTCTGCGCCATCGTATCTGTCCTCGCTGTGGCCGGCACTGCGGTCTATATCGGCGTCTATCGTCACGCTGGCGCGGCCGGATTCCTTCTGCCCTTTGCCTCGGCTGTTGCCGCTTTCCTCATGCAGGATTGGCTACGCCGCTACTACTTCACCGTCGGAAAACCCATTGCCTCACTGTGGAACGACACGATCAGCTACCTTGGCCAGGTTGTCGTCTTGTGTGTGCTGTGGTGGATGCATGGGCTTACGATGAACACCGCCCTGTGGACCATCGCGATCACATCGGGCGCAGCCTTTGGCACCGGCGCTCTGCTCGAGAGGCTTGGCTGCACGCGGGCGGAAACCCGCGAAGCGTGGCGGCGCTCGCACGCCATCTCCATCGATCTCGGAATTGCCAACCAGTTGCAGTGGCTGGTGTACCAGGGGGCCATGCTCATTGGCGCAGGCATGGTCGGGGCGCAGGCGGCCGGCGGCGTCCGGGCTACGCAGAATATCGTGGGCCCGGTGAACGTCGCCTACCAGGCGATGGAGAACATTGTGCCCCTGCGCGCCGCCGAAGAAATGAAGCGCGGCGGTCTCGAAAGAGTCTCCGCTTTTCTATTGCGCTTCGGGTCTATTGGATTCGTGGCACTGTTTGTCTTCTTCGCCATCGCCGCGCTGTTTTCGCGCCAGTTTCTTACCTTCTTTTACGGCCGGCAATTGCACGCGTATGCCGCCGTGCTCGATCTGCAGATGCTCTATTTCCTGCTCACCTGGCCCATCCGGCAAGTGGCCTTTCTCTTCCGCACCATCAAGCACACGAGGCCGATTCTCATCGCCTCGATAGTCGCGTCGGTGGTGAGTCTTGTCCTCGTGTATCCGGCGGTGCGCGGATTCGGCGCCATCGGCATCATGCTTGCCGCAGTGGCTGCCCAGGTGGGAAACCTCGGCTATCTGATCCTCGCGTGGATGCGCATGCCCAGCGCGAGCACAGTCATGTTCGAAACCCAGCCCGAATAATGGCTAGGAAGAAACAAAACTGGGTGCCCGAGGTCTCAATTTTGAGACCTGGGATACCGCCGAAGCCAGCCAATGCTTCTTCGTCTTACTCATCGCGGGTTGAACGCATCGGTGTTCGATCAAGGAACAATTACCCGTGCCCGCGGGGTGCAATTCCTGTAAAGCCTAACTCGCCCCCGCCAATCGCCGCGTGCTCATCCATTGCTGCAACACCAGCGCGATGAACCGGGGATTGTGTTTGAAGTAGCGCCCCGCCAAGCGGCGCGGCTCGCAAACCAGGCGGAAGACCCATTCCAGGCCGCTCCGCATCATCCAGCGCGGCGCCTGGGGCTTGGTGCCGGCCAGAAAATCGAACGCCGCGCCCACCGCCAGCAACACCGCGGGGATGCGATCGCGATGATCGATCATCCACTCTTCCTGCTTGGGACAGCCCAGCCCAACGAAGATGAAACGCGCGCCCGATGCGTTGATCTCATTAACGATCGCGGCATCTTCCTGTAGGGTGAGCTTCCGGAACGGCGGCGAAAAAGCGTACGCGATTTGGATGCCGGGATAGTTTTTTGTCACCTGCTCCACAAGGCGCTCAACCGTCGCTTCACTGCCGCCATAGAACCCCACCGGGATTCCCTCTTGCGCGGCAGCCTTCAGCAGGCAAACCGTCGCATCCGGCCCGTAAACTCGGCTGGCGCTTTTGTACCCCAGCACGCGCAGCGCCCACACCACCGGCATGCCATCCGGGTTCACCATGTCGAGTGAATTCAGTTTCTCGCGGTAGTCGGGCTTGTCGTGCGCCTCCATCACCATGTGAACGGCGGAAAACGTCAGGCAATGGGACTCATTCTTACGCGACCAGGAGACGCACTTCTCCACCACCTGATCGTAGTTGCTGCAGGCGACGTTGAGTCTTAATAGATTAGGCATAGTTTTTTCTTCTATGAGGGAAGTAAACGCCAGGGGGGATTTCCCGTATTTATTTAGATGCAAATCCAGGCCGCGGTGGAACCGGCGTGCGATCGGAAAGCGTCAAGCTCAAAATCCGTAAAACCGCGCGCAATTTCCTCCCAGGATGCCGTCCCCCACCGCCGCCGCAAATTGTGCAATGTAATCCATCACGATGGCCATGGCGGATTCATAGCTCGCCGACAGCGTGCACACCGGCCAGTCGGACCCGATCATCAGCCGCTCAGGTCCAAAGGCTTCGAACACCACGTCGAGGTAAGGACGAAAGTCAGCCGAGCCCCATTGTTGCCACCGCGCCTCGGTCACCATCCCCGAAACCTTGCAATACAGGTTGGGCGATTGCGCCAGTTCGCGAACGCCCGCCTCCCACGGTGCGAGCTTCCCTTCCGCGATAGCCGGCTTGCCAATGTGGTCCAGTACGAACGGCTGATTCGGGAACTCGCGGACCAGCTTGATGGCGGCGGGAAGCTGGCGAGGATAAATCAGCACGTCATAGCGAAGGCCGAACTCGCGCAGCCGTGCGATCCCGCGGCGGAAGTCCTCGCGCAGCATGAAATCGTCCGGCTCATCCTGGACAATGTGACGGACCCCAACCAGCTTTTTTCGCCCGGAAAACTGGTGCAGTTGCGAATCCACGTCCGGCGAGCACAAATCGACCCACCCCACCACGCCCCGAATGAAATCGTGCCGATCAGCCAGTTCCAGCAGCCACTGTGTCTCTTTCAGGTTTTGTCGCACCTGTACGGTGACACAGCCATCAAAGCCGATCCCGTGGAGCAGCGGCGCCAGATCCGGCGGCATGAAGTGGCGTCGGAGCGTCGCCATTTCGTCCGTCATCCAGACGTGCTCCACCGGGTTGTATTGCCAGAAATGCTGATGCGCGTCGATTTTGTTATTGGCTTGGGCTGGGTGCATTGGGGCTGCCGGCTAAGGCGTAATTATAGTACCTGTATGCATTTACCCATGAACCTGCCCGTGGAACGAAGAATATGATGGAACCAGCGTCAGCCAATCAGGCCTCCGCCTCGTCTCACCCTTTGCGGAAGCCTGCCGGGGCTCTCGCGCATCTCTTCAATAAGCACGGATTTTAAGATGACTCCGACCGCCACCCAGAGTCGAAAAAGCACTTTCGAGCAGACGCTGCGAAGCGCCCGCCGCACCATGGTGCTGAGCGAGATTCTCAAGCTCGCCCTCGACAGCTTTCGGGCCAGCAAGGTGCGCTTTGCGCTGACCGCATTGGGCATGGTCATCGGTACGGCCTCGGTGATCCTGGTGGTGACCATCGGCCTCACCGGCAAGCAATTCATCCTCAACGAAATTCAGAAGATCGGCACCAACGAGGTGGAAGTGGAGTACGCCGGCGGCGGCTCCTCCTCCTCGGGCCGCGTTCTCTACAACGATCCCATGACCCGCGACGATGAGAGAGCCGTTCTGGCCCAGGTGCCGAGCGTCATTGCCTCTTCCCCGGTTCTCGAGACCCACGACCGCATCAGCTTTGGCGGCGGCGTAGTGAAAGATACGCTGGTCCTCGGCGTAAGCCCCCAATACAAAAATGTGCGCAACCTTGTCGTGCTCTCTGGACGTTTTTTCGATGACGAGGACGAGAACGCCCATATCAAGTGCGCCGCCGTGACCGCGCCATTTGCTGAGCTGATGTTTGGCAGCGCCGATGGTGCCATCGGGCAGAGCTTCCAGATCCTCGGCATTCCCTTCACCATCGTCGGCACATTCAAGGAAAGCGTGGACACGTTCGGTCAGACGGAGATCACGGACCAGACCATCCTGATTCCGTATTCGGTCGCGCGCTACTTCACCGGGACCGACAACGTGAAGCAGCTCTACTTTTCTATTAGAAGCATGGAAGAAGTCCCCGACGCCACCAATGAAATCAAGCGCGTGATCAGCTCCCGCCACAAACCGAATTCGGTTTACAAGGCTCAGAACCTGAAAGAGCTGCTCACGACCGCCGCCACCATTGCCAACGCTCTGACTGCCATCCTGGTGCTGGTGGCTGCTGTTACACTCGCCGTGGGCGGCGTGGGCATCATGAACATCATGCTGGCCACGGTTCGCGCCCGCATTCGCGAGATTGGCATCCGCAAGGCCCTGGGCGCCACCTACAGGGAGATCAAGCTCCAGTTCCTTGCCGAGGCCGTCATCATTTCGCTCGCGGGCGGCGTGGTGGGTGTGTTGGTGGGCTTGATGGTCCCGCTCTCGATTCGCTTCTTTACCAATTACGCTCTGCCGGTTTCGGGCTCCTCCGTTGTCATTGCTCTGGCAGCCGCCACGGTTGTGGGCGTCGTCTTCGGCACGGTCCCGGCCACCCGCGCCGCGCAAATGGACCCGGTCGAGTCGCTCAAGTATGAGTGACATGCGGCCGCCCGAACCGGGTCACAACGGCAGCCACGAGGAACCGGACAGCCCCGGACCAAATCTGATCCTTATCTACGGTCTCATCGCACTCGCCATGCTGGTCGCTGTGGCGGTCGCTGCCTTCATCGTCCTTCCGTTTTACAACCATCGCTGAGCCGGCCAATCGCCGCTTAACCCGAGAAGGAGAACCCCTGTGCCCAGCCCGCCATCCGCTCCCAGCCAAGCCGAAAAAGCCGCGCGCTTCCTCGCCCTCCACCAGGGTTCCGAGCCGTTCGTCATCGCCAACCCGTGGGATGCGGGCACCGCGCGCATTCTCACCGGCCTCGGATTCCAGGCGCTCTCCACCACCAGCGCCGGACTCGCCTTCACCCTGGGCCGGCAGGATGGCACCGCCAGCGTCAGCCGCGCAGAAGCATTGGCCAACGCGAAAGCGATCGTCGAGGCCACAGCACTTCCCGTAGCAGCAGACTTGGAGAACGGTTTTGGCCACCACCCTGAGGATGCAGCCGAGACCATTCGCTTGGCCGCTGAAGCCGCCGGCTTGGTCGGCGGATCAATCGAGGACGCTACTGGGGACCCGGCCCATCCCATTTACGAATTCAATCACGCGGTTGAACGCGTTGCGGCTGCGGCGGCGGCCGCCCACGATCTACCCTTCCCGTTCATGTTCGTCGCGCGCGCCGAAAACTACCTGCATGGCCGGCCGGACCTGGAGGATACTATTCGCCGTCTGCAGGCATTCGAAGCCGCCGGCGCGGAAGTGTTGTACGCGCCCGGCATCACCCGCCCGGACGATATCCGCGTGGTTTGTGTCTCAGTGCGTAAACCGGTGAACGTGCTGATGGGGATTAAAGGAGCGCCCATGCTCTCGCTCAAGGACTTGGCCACGCTGGGTGTGCGGCGGGTCAGCATCGGCTCGGGATTTGCCCGCGCCGCCATGACCGCGTTTCTGGGTGCCGCCCGCGAAGTGCGGGAACAGGGCACGTTTACCTTCACGGAACAGACGATGTACATGTCGGAGATCGCATCGTTGTTTGGCTAGGGTAGATCCTGAGGCCAGGGCACTCTGCAATGCCTTCCGACCGTAAGGGCGGAACGAACAAGCGGCCCTCATGGCACCTCGAATTCCCGGAAGGTCTACATGCGTGCTTTACGATAAAAGCAGTGCAAACCATACGAGTCGACACACCTTCCGCGCGGTACGACGTTCTTGTGGGCAGCGGTCTCATCGCGACACTGGCAACGCGCATCGAGCGCGTTATGGACCGCCTGCCGCGCCGCATTTTCGTCGTTACCTCTCCCGAGATCTGGGCCCTCTGGGGCGAAACGCTCAGCGCCTCCTTTGCCGAGCCGCCCATCGTGCTTTTTCTGTCCCCCGGCGAGAAACATAAGACCCTGGCGAGCGCGGAAAAGCTGCTACGCCAGATGGTGGCGGCGGGCGGCGATCGCGGATCGCTTCTGATCGCATTCGGCGGCGGCATTGTGGGCGATGTGGGCGGATTTGTGGCGGCGATATTCATGCGCGGCATCCCTTACGTGCAGGTGCCCACCACATTTCTGGCGCAGGTAGACTCGTCCATAGGCGGCAAGACCGGCGTGAACCTGCCCGAAGGCAAGAACCTGGTGGGCAGCTTCCATCATCCGCGCGCGGTGTTCGCGGATATCGGCGTGCTGGGTACATTGCCCGATCGCGAACTGCGCGCCGGCCTGATGGAAAGCGTGAAGGCAGGCATCATTCGCGACCGCACCCTAGTCCGCTTCATGGAGGAGCACGTACGTGAAATCCTCCGCCGCGATCCGCGCGCGCTCGAAAAAGTGATTGCCGCTTCCGTCCGCATGAAGGCGGAGGTGGTCAATAAGGACGAGCGCGAGAGCGGCCTGCGCATGATTCTGAATTTCGGCCACACGATCGGTCACGCCATCGAGCAGGTGACCCGCTACAAGGTTCTGCTGCACGGCGAGGCGGTGGGCTGGGGCATGGTGGCCGCGCTCTACATCGCGCACCAGCGCCGCACCATTACCGGCCGCCAGGCGGAGCGCATGGAGAACCTCATTTACGAGTACGGTCCATTGCCGCCGCTCCAGGTACGTGCCGCCAGGCTGGTCGCCGCCACCAGTGCGGATAAGAAGAACGTCGGCGGAGTGCGCCGTTTCGTTTTGCCCGTGGGCATCGGCGATGCCGGCGTGGTGGAAAACGTCACTCCCGCGGAATTGGAAGCCGCGGCGAAATTCATGTTGGCCCGCGCGGCGGAGGCGCACTCTTAATGCCTGCTTCGGGAGCAAAACCGGCGGGCGCGGAGGACGAGACCAGCGCGGCGCATGCCGTGCGCCAGATGTTCAACTCCATCGCGCCGCGCTACGACCTGCTGAATCACGTGCTGTCGGCCAACGTCGACCGCCTGTGGTGGCGAAAGACCGCGCGCCGCTTCCGTGCTATCCTCGCCGAACCCGATACCGCGGTCCTGGATATCTGCTGCGGCACAGGCGACCTGACCATGGCGCTGCTGAAGCATCGTCCCTCAGGCGCCCGGCCCATCCTCGCCGCCGACTTTGCGCGCGCCATGCTGGCCCGCGGAGCGAGGAAATTTGAGAGGTGTGGTGCGGTGGCGCTGGAAGCCGACGCCCTCCACCTTCCGCTCCGCTCCGCATCGATGGACCTGATCGTGACCGCTTTCGGATTTCGCAATCTCGCCAACTACGAAGCCGGCCTGCGCGAGTTTCATCGCGTGCTCAAGCCCGGCGGCCAACTCGGCATCCTCGAGTTCAGCGAGCCGGGAGGACTCATCGGCAAAGCCTACGCTGTATATTTCCGTCGCGTGCTGCCCGCCATCGGCCGCATCATTTGCGGCAAAGATGGCCCATACAATTACCTGCCCAGTTCGGTAGGCGATTTTCCGCCGCCCCCTGTCATGCTGGCGCTCATGCGAACCGCCGGATACGCGGACTGCGCGTGGCAGCCCTACACCTTCGGGATCGCCGGGTTGTACACCGCCACGCGGCCGCGAGTACTCTAGGATTGCGATGACATCGGCCGTCTCCAGCCTCGCCGGCTTCTCCGCCGAAAAGCGCCGCGTAGCTCTGCACTCCATGCTGGCGGCCGCGGCCATGACGCTGCTGAAGCTCGCGGCGGGCTTATTCTCCGGCTCGCTGGGCGTGCTGTCGGACGCAGCCCATTCCGCACTCGACCTGGCTGGCGCCACGCTCACATTTTTCTCGGTGCGCGTTTCCGACAAGCCTGCCGACGAAGACCACACCTACGGCCACGGAAAAATCGAAAACGTCTCTTCGCTGGCTGAAGCCGTCCTCATGGCCGTCTCCTGCGCGTGGATCATCTGGGAAGCCATCGCACGCCTCCGGACGGGAGGCATCCAGCTCCACCACTCGATATGGCCGGTGCTGGTGCTGCTGTCTTCCATCGCGGTCGATTTCTGGCGCTCACGCGAGTTGCGCGCCGTGGCGGAGCGCACCGGCTCGCCGGCCCTGGCCACCGATGCTTTCCACTTCGCCTCCGATATCTGGTCGACACTCGCCGTGCTGGCCGGGCTGGGCGCAAGCTGGCTGGGCGAGCGATTCGAAATTGGCTGGCTGCGCTATGCCGATCCCGTGGCCGCCATCGCCGTTTCGGTGATGATTCTGCGCATTACGCTCACGCTGACTCGCGAAACGATTGGCGTGCTGATGGACCAGATTTCAGCCGACACGCGCCGGCAGGTCATCGTTGCGGTGGAGCAGGTTCCCGGCGTGATGGCAGTGGAACAGGTCCGTGTGCGCCGCGCGGGCGCCGCGCATTTCGCCGACCTGACCCTGGCGCTTCCGCGTCATTTCACCTTCGAACACACTGGCGAACTGGTCCGCGCGGCTACGGAGGCGGTGCAGCGGGCGCTGCCCAACGCTGACGTCGTCATCCACACCGTTCCCCGCGCCGGCCGGGCCGACAGCATCTTCGATCGCGTCCGCGCTGTGGCGGCGCGCAACAACGTCAGCGTGCACGAGCTCAGCGTGCAGTCGCATCATGGGCGCTTGCGGGTGGAACAACACGTCGAGGTGGACGAAAACATGCCGCTGCTGGAGGCCCACAACTTTGTCACCGCGATGGAAACCGAAATCCTGCGCGAGACCCCGGAAATCGATTCGGTGCTGACGCATATCGAAAGCGAGCCCGCCACCATCGAGCAGCCCGAAGAAGTTGCGGTGGAGGATCGCCGCATGGAGGTGGCCCTGCGCGCCGCCGCGAAGGGCCTCAACGACATCGTGGATGTGCACGAGATCAATATTCGGCGGGCCGGCGATCACGTGGATGTGTCGTGCCACTGCACGCTTCCCGACAACCTGCCCATGCACCGCGTGCACGAAGTGATCACCGCGCTGGAGGACCGCTTCAAAATCGAATGCCCTGAAGTGTCGAAAGTGACCATCCACCCAGAGCCTGCGACGGATAATTTGCGATAAAGGAATTATTAAAATGATCGCGCAAAGCGAATGGAAGCACGACGAAGTCTTCGAAGGTAAGACGGAAAACGGCAACACCATTATTCTGGACGGCGATTCCGCGCACACACACGGCCCAAGCCCCATGGAAGCGGTCCTGATGGCGCTGTGCAGTTGCACTTCGGTCGATGTCATATGCATCCTGAAGAAAAAGCGCCAGCCGCTCACCGGCTTGCGCGTCTCCGCGGTCGCCACCCAGGCCGATGCACCGCCGCGCATCTTCACCCACATCAAGCTCACCTATGCGGTGCGCGGCAAGCTCAGCCGCAAAGCGGTCGAAAGCGCAGTGTCGCTTTCGAAGAACAAATACTGTTCCGTCTCGCTGATGCTGGAGAAGGCCGCGCCGGTGGAATACGACATCGTCTATCTCGACGGGGAGCCGGAGCCATGACCACTGCCAGGCTGCGGCGACCGCTGGTGAATTTCTTCCAGATCGCGTCCCTGGTGATGATTCTCATCGCCGTTGGGATGGGAGCCGCCATCCTCACCATGCATTTCGCGATTCACGGGACGGAGGTGCAAGTGCCGTCGCTGAAAGGCATGACTGTGGCCGAAGCCCGCAGCCAGACTTCCGGCCTCGGTCTCAACCTCGAAGTGGACAATCGCTACTATTCATCTGACGTGGCGCCTGGTCATATCCTCACGCAATCGCCGCCGCCGGGCACCGTGGTGCGGCGCGAGTGGCGCGTGCGCGTGGCCGAAAGTCTCGGCCCACAAAAAGTGGAAGTGCCCGACACGGTGGGCGCCGACGAGCGTGTGGCTGCGCTCAAGTTGCGCCGCGTGGGCTTGTCCGTAGGCGCCACCGCGCACATGCCTTACGCCGGCGCCGAAGAAGGCACCGTGCTGGCGCAGGATCCGCCCGCACATGCCCAGGGAATCGCGGGGCCCAGCATCAATCTTCTGGTAGCCGCCCCCGCCGACGAGACGCCCGATGGATTTGTGATGCCCGACTTCACCGGAGTTCCAATAGTGGCCGCGCAGACCACGCTAGCCCGCGTAGGCCTGAGCGGACCGCCGCCCACGTTTGTCGATGTGCATGTGCCCGACATTGGCGGCGCGAATACGCCGCCCAAGCCGCCCGTGACGCCGGGTTCGGTGATCGCGCAACAGCCGCTCCCCGGCGCGCGCGTCGATCAGAACACTGCGGTAAAACTTACAGTCGCGAAGTAACGCCGCCCGGTCCGGGCTGCCGCATCTAAAACGAAGGCATGGCGCAAGAACCCCAGGTATCGCAAGCGGAAGAAACGGCCGCGGTCGAAAGCACGGGGCTTTCACACACCTGGCGCGCCCTCCGGCATCGCAACTTCCGCCTCTTCTTCGGCGGCCAGAGCATCTCGCTCATCGGCACCTGGATGACGCGCGTGGCCACCTCGTGGCTCGTCTACCGCTTGACGAAATCGTCGCTCCTGCTGGGCACAGTCGGTTTCGCGGGCCAGATTCCCTCCTTCCTGCTCGCGCCACTGGCGGGCGTTACGGTCGATCGCATCGATCGCCGCAAGGTGCTGGTCTGGACGCAGGCGCTGGCCATGGTGCAGTCGCTCGCTCTCGCCTTGCTCACCCTCTCCAACCGCATCACCATCGCCGAAATCCTCTGGCTAAGCGTCATGCAGGGCATCATCAACGCCTTCGACATGCCCGGCCGTCAGTCGTTCATGATTCGCATGGTGAAAGATCGCGCCGATCTGTCCAACGCCATCGCCATCAATTCATCGATGGTCAATGCAGCGCGCCTCCTCGGTCCGTCGCTGGCCGGCATGTTGATCGCCGCAACCAACGAAGGCTGGTGCTTCCTCGTCGACGGCGTGAGTTACATCGCGGTCATCGCGTCGCT
>Ga0070717_10002063_pt1 | contig 14061 bp, 10 predicted proteins | sample LARL113metaG_FD_71366 | JGI IMG/M metagenome (GOLD analysis project Ga0070717, IMG submission 71366) | Corn, switchgrass and miscanthus rhizosphere microbial communities from Kellogg Biological Station, Michigan, USA - LAR L11-3 metaG | ecosystem: Host-associated > Plants > Roots > Rhizosphere ... | reverse complement strand
GCTGCTGCGATCGACCAGGAGAATCTTTTTCCGCACGATCTCTGGCGCAAGCTCGGAGACCTCGGTGTCCTCGGACTGACGGTCGGCGAGGAATACGGTGGTGCCCAGCTGGGCTATCTCGCGCATGTGGTCGCCATGGAGGAGATTTCGCGCGCCTCGGCGGCCGTCGGCTTGTCCTTCGGTGCTCATTCGAACCTGTGCGTTAATCAATTGCACCGCAATGGCAGCGCCGGGCAGAAGGCGAAGTATCTGCCCAAACTCGTATCCGGCGAGCACGTCGGCGCCCTCGCGATGAGCGAGCCGAATGCCGGGTCCGATGTTGTCAGCATGAAGCTGCGGGCCGAAAGGAAGCGCGACCGCTACGTCCTGAACGGCTCGAAGATGTGGATCACGAATGGCGGTGACGCCGACACGCTCGTCGTTTACGCCAAGACGGATCCCGATGCGGGACCGAAAGGTATCACGGCATTCATCATCGAAAAGGAGTTCAGCGGTCTGAGTTTCGGCACGAAGCTCGACAAGCTCGGCATGCGCGGCTCGAACACCTATCCGGTGTTTTTCGAGGATTGCGAGGTTCCGGCCGAGAACGTCCTGGGGAAGGTTGGTGACGGTGTCCGGGTCCTGATGAGCGGCCTCGATTACGAGCGAGCCGTTCTGTCCGGCGGCCCGCTCGGCATCATGGCGGCCTGCATGGATATCGTCATCCCCTATGTGCATGACCGCAAGCAGTTTGGCCAGCCCATAGGCGAGTTTCAGCTCATGCAGGGCAAGACCGCCGACATGTACACCACCTGGCAGGCCTGTCGGGCCTATGTCTATGCCGTTGGCCAGGCCTGCGACCGCGCGGATCATGCCCGCACGCTTCGCAAGGACACGGCGGGCGCCATTCTCTACGCGGCCGAGAAGGCGACCTGGATGGCCGGAGAAGCGATCCAGGCGCTGGGGGGCAACGGCTACATCAACGACTATGCGACGGGTCGTTTGTGGCGCGACGCCAAGCTTTACGAGATTGGAGCAGGCACGAGCGAAATCCGTCGCATGCTGATCGGTCGTGAGCTGTTTGGCGAGACGGCGTGAGGGTGCACGCGGGTCGCGTGACGGTCGGGAGGAAGCGCAAATGCAGGCATTGAAGACACAAATGAATCCGCAGTCGCCGGAGTTCCGCGCCAATGCGGAGAAGATGCGGGCTCTGGTCGAGGACCTGAGGACGAAAGTGACGGAAGTGGCCCAGGGCGGCGGGGAGACGGCGCGGGCCAGACACACCGCGCGCAGCAAGCTCCTGCCTCGTGACCGCGTCTCTCAATTGCTCGATCCCGGTGCGCCCTTCCTCGAGATCGGGCAACTTGCCGCCTTCGGGATGTACGATGGCGACGCGCCCGCGGCGGGCCTCATCGCAGGCATCGGCTGTGTGCAGGGTGTGCAATGCATGGTCGTCGCCAACGACGCGACCGTGAAGGGCGGCACCTACTACCCGATGACCGTCAAGAAGCATCTGCGGGCGCAGGAAATCGCCGAACAGAACCACTTGCCCTGCATCTACCTCGTCGACTCCGGCGGGGCGTTTCTCCCGAAACAGGACGAGGTGTTTCCGGATCGCGACCATTTCGGTCGCATCTTCTTCAATCAGGCGAACATGTCGGCCAAGGGCATCCCGCAGGTGGCGATGGTGATGGGCTCGTGCACCGCGGGCGGGGCCTATGTCCCCGCCATGAGCGACGAGACCGTCATCGTGCGCAACCAGGGCACGATTTTCCTGGGCGGCCCGCCGCTGGTGAAGGCGGCGACGGGAGAGGAGGTCAGCGCCGAGGACCTCGGTGGCGGTGATGTTCATACCCGGATTTCGGGCGTCGCCGACCAGCTCGCCGAGAACGATGCCCACGCCATCCACCTGGCGCGCCGGATCGTCGCCAACCTCAACCGCATGCCGCAGGTGCGGGTCGCCATGGAGCCGAGCGAGGAGCCGCTCTACGATCCCACCGAACTCTACGGCATCATCCCGCAGGACACCCGCAAACCCTACGACGTGCGCGAGATCATCGCCCGCCTCGTTGACGGCTCGCGCTTCGACGAGTTCAAGCCGCGCTACGGCACGACGCTGGTGACCGGGTTCGCGCGCCTCTACGGCATGCCGGTCGGAATCGTCGCCAACAACGGCATCCTGTTCTCGGAGTCGGCCCAGAAGGGAGCGCATTTCATCGAGTTGTGCGCGCAGCGCGGCGTGCCTCTCCTGTTCCTGCAGAACATCTCGGGCTTCATGGTCGGGCGGAAGTACGAGAACGGAGGGATCGCAAAGGACGGCGCCAAGATGGTGACCGCGGTTGCGACCGCCCAGGTCCCGAAGGTCACTATGCTGATCGGCGGCAGTTTCGGGGCCGGCAATTACGGCATGTGCGGCCGGGCCTATTCGCCGCGCTTTCTCTGGATGTGGCCCAATGCGCGCATCAGCGTCATGGGAGGAGAGCAGGCGGCCGGCGTGCTGGCGACGGTCCGCCGCGACGGCATGGCCCTCAAGGGCGGCGAATGGAGCGCGGAGCAAGAAGAGAAATTCAAGGCGCCGATCCGCTCGCAGTACGAGACGCAGGGCCACCCTTATTATGCGACGGCGCGGATGTGGGATGACGGCGTCGTCGATCCGGCCCAGGCCCGCAGGGTGCTCGGCCTCTCCTTCGCCGCGGCTTTGAACGCGCCGATTCCGTCGACGAAGTTCGGCATCTTCCGGATGTAGGCATGGCGATGACCTCTTCAACTCTACGAGTCGAACACTGGGGACCGGCTGCCTTGAGCTCGATGAGCCGCGTCGGGGCTCGGCTGCTGGAACCGCGCATGAACTTGGGAGGTCGGGATGTTCAAGAAGATCCTAATCGCGAACCGCGGTGAAATCGCATGCCGTGTCATCAAGACAGCCAGGCGGCTCGGGGTAGCCACCGTCGCGGTGTATTCCGAGGCCGACGCCAATGCGCGCCACGTTCGACTGGCGGACGAGGCAGTCCTCATCGGTCCGGCCGCCGCGCGTGAATCCTATCTCGTCGGCGAGCGCATCCTGGAGGTTGCCAAGCGAACCGGGGCGGAGGCGATCCATCCGGGCTACGGATTTCTGTCCGAGAATGAGGAGTTCGCGCAGGCCTGCGAAAAAGCCGGTGTCGTCTTCGTCGGGCCGCCGGCGTCCGCAATTCGAGCGATGGGTTCGAAATCGGCCGCCAAGGCACTGATGGGAGCAGCGGGCGTGCCGCTGACGCCCGGATACCACGGCGACAACCAGGACCCCGCCTTCCTGGCCCGGCAAGCGGACCAGATCGGCTATCCCGTGCTGATCAAGGCCAGCGCCGGAGGCGGCGGCAAAGGCATGCGTCGCGTTGATGCTGCCGCCGATTTCGAAGCCGCACTCGCCTCATGCAAGCGTGAGGCTGCCAACGCCTTCGGCGACGAACAGGTCCTGGTCGAGAAATACGTGCTGAAGCCTCGTCACATCGAGATCCAGGTGTTCGGCGACAAGCACGGCAACTGCGTCTACCTGTTCGAGCGCGACTGCTCCGTTCAACGGCGGCACCAGAAGCTGCTCGAGGAGGCGCCCGCGCCCGGCATGACGTTGGAGCGACGGGCCGCAATGGGACTGGCGGCCGTGAACGCCGCGAAGGCGGTCGGCTATGTCGGCGCGGGGACCGTCGAGTTCATAGCGAACCAGGACGGCAGTTTCTATTTCATGGAGATGAATACACGTCTCCAGGTCGAACATCCGGTTACGGAGATGATCACAGGGCTCGATCTCGTCGAGTGGCAGCTACGGGTCGCCGGCGGTCAGCCGTTGCCCCTGACCCAGGAGCAACTAGAGATCGACGGCCATGCGATCGAGGCACGAGTCTATGCCGAGGATCCGGACAAGGGCTTCCTGCCTTCGACCGGGCGCCTCGTCCATCTCGTTCCGCCTCCCGAGAGCGATTCGGTTCGCGTTGATACCGGGGTCGAGCAGGGCGACGAGATCACGCCCTACTACGATCCGATGATCGCCAAGCTGATCGTCTGGGGCGCCGATCGCAAGCAGGCGCTGGCCCGCATGCGGCGAGCGCTGACTCAGTACCGAGTGGTCGGCGTCTCGAACAACATCAATTTCCTGTCCCGTCTCGTCGCGCTTCCGTCCTTCGTCAATGCCGAGCTTGATACCGGGCTGATCGAACGCGAACAGGGATTGCTCTTCCCGCCTCAGGATGAGGTTCCGACCGACGTGTGGCTCGTGGCTGCCCTGGCCGAGCTTCTGCACGAGCAGCGCGAGGTAAATTCGAAATTCGCGGCCGCGGCCGATCGGGGGTCGCCATGGCGTGCGCTTGACGGTTGGCGGCTCAATGGTCGAGCCGAACGAAAGCTGGCGCTGCGTTTGCAGGAGAAGCTGCAGGAGGTGGTCGTCGTCGTCATCGCCGGGGGCTATCAGCTTGTGCTCAACGGACGAAGTGTGCGCGCATCCGGAACGCTCGGTCGGGGCGGGGCTATCCATGCCCAGCTCGACGATTCCCGAGTCAATGCCGCGGTAGTGATCGCGGGCGAGCGCCGCCACGTCTTCTATCGAGGGCACTCATGGCCGCTCGCGCTCGTCGATACGCTCTATGTCGGCGGAGAAGGCGAAGACGTCGAGGGAGGGCTGCGGGCGCCCATGCCCGGCAAGGTCGTCACGCTGATGGCCGAGCCCGGCGCCATCGTCGAGAAGGGAGCGCCGCTTCTGGTTCTCGAGGCCATGAAGATGGAGCACACCATCACCGCGCCAAGAAAGGGCAAGGTCGTCGGCTTTCACGTGGCGGCGGGCGATCAGGTCGCCGACGGCACCGAGCTCGTTGAATTCGAGGGGGCCGAAGCTTGACCGACGTTCGCATCGTCGAGGTGGGCCCGCGCGACGGACTGCAGAACGAAAAGCAGGTCGTCCCGACAGCAACGAAGCTTGAGTTGATCCGGCGCCTGACCTCTACGGGTTTGCGCGACATTGAGGTCACGTCCTTCGTGTCGCCGAAATGGGTTCCGCAGATGGCCGATCATGCGGAAATCATGCAGAGCCTGCACGGGGATGCCGGTGTCACCTATTCGGTCCTGACGCCTAATCTGAAAGGGTTCGAGGCCGCGGTTGCGGCCGGTGCCCGAGAGGTAGCGGTCTTCGCGGCGGCTTCGGAGGGCTTCTCGCGCAAGAACATCAATTGCTCGATTGCGGAATCGATTGATCGCTTCGTTCCCATTCTGGAGGCGGCGCGGCTGGCCGGGGTGAGGGTCCGTGGCTATGTCTCCTGCGTTGTCGGCTGTCCCTATGACGGTCCGATCGAGCCGAAGGTTGTCGCGGGGGTCGCGTCGAGGCTCAAGAAGCTCGGCTGTTACGAAATCTCGCTCGGCGACACCATCGGGGTCGGTACGCCGGCATCCGTGTTGCGCATGCTTGAAGTGGTAGCCAGGGAAGTGCCGATCGAATATCTCGCTGGCCACTACCACGATACGTACGGCATGGCGATCGCCAACATCTACGCATCGTACCAGTTCGGGCTTCGCAGCTTCGACAGCGCCGTCGCCGGGCTCGGCGGGTGCCCCTACGCAAAGGGAGCAACGGGCAATGTCGCGACGGAGGACATCGTTTATCTTCTGAAGGGACTCGGCTGCAACACGGGCGTCGATCTCGCTGCGCTCCGGGACGTCGCTGGCTGGATCAACGCAGTCCTCGGACCCGCGTCCACGAGCTGACTCGGATGTCCATCACGAACGCAAAAGAAACCTCTAAAGCTTGTGCTTGTTGCCATCAGTTCGATTATTATATTATACGATCGTAAAGGTTAGTCAAGGCCAGGCGCGGAGCTTCTTGTGAACTGACGCCGATCAGGGTCACGATGCGAGACTTCAACGATCTCCAGTTCTTTGTGGCTGTTGTCCTTAATCGTGGCTTCTCGGCGGCGGCTCGTGTGCTTGGAGTGCCCAAATCGCGCATAAGCCGTCGCGTTGCTTTGTTGGAGGAGCGCCTCGGAGTGCGGTTGCTCGACCGAACCACGCGAGGCCTCAGTCTGACCCAGGTCGGCCAGCAGGTGTTCGAGCATGCGCGTGCGGCGATCATCGAGGCGGAGGCTGCCGAGGAGGCTGCGCTTCGCATGCAAAGCGAGCCTCGCGGGCTTGTTCGACTGAGTTGTCCGCTAGGACTTCAGGGCGCGATTGCGGGTCCCTTACCCGGTTTCCTTGCCACCCACCCGCAACTGCGCGTTCAATGCATCGCAACCAACCGACGGGTCGATTTGATTCAAGAAGGTGTCGACGTTGCAATCCGCGTTCGGGAACGCCTCGATACCGACGCTGATCTGCAAGTGAAGCGGATCGGCGTGAGCCGGCGTATCCTTGTCGCGAGCCCGAACCTGTTGGCAACGGCAGGCGTTCCGAAATCGCCAGCGGACCTTGCCAATTTTCCTGTCCTGCACCAGGAGGAGCAGGGCGGGGGCACTTGGCATCTGACGGCCGAGAACGGTGAAACCACCACCGTGCTCATCGAGCCTCGTCTCGCGAGCGGTAGCTTCGACATTTTGATGTCGGCCGCATGCCAGGGCGCAGGAATTACGCTGCTGCCGGCCAGGTATTGCCAAGACGCGCTCGCAGCCGGAGCGCTCGTCCGAGTGCTGCCGGAATGGAGCGGCACCGACGGCATCCTGCATCTCGTGTTTGCATCGCGACGCGGCATGTTGCCAAGCGTTCGGGCAGTGATCGACTTCGCGGCCGCAGCCTTGAGATCGTCAGCCGTCTCATAGAGCGGGCAGTCGGCCCCTCGTTCACCAGATAGAACGACGTGTCCGTAATTGTTGACCAATCAGGCGATTGGTCAAGTGCCATAACCATTCCCGAAACGACATCCATCGAGTCTAAAATTCGAGGAAGCTGGGGCATACCATTTTCAATCTGCCCATGATCGGGTTTCGGAGTCCTAGCGATGGCAAATTCGATGCTGTGTCATTCTTATTTTCAAGCGGGCGATCAAGCCAAGGCGGACGAGTCCTTTAGGGCAGTTTTGCGAGACGCCCCGCTTAATCTCAAAACCAATACAATACGATTTGGTATCGATCAGCGTGTCCGCCCGCTCGGCATTTCCTGCCGCATCCTCTGGCTTCTAGGCCGGCCTGAACAAGCGGTTGCGTCGGCGCACCGATTGCTCGAATTTGCGCGAGAACTGCATGATCCGATCCCCATTGTCATGGCGAGCTATCAGGCGGTTATATTGGCCTCATGGATTGGCAATTGGAGTTGGGCGAGCGAAGTCGCTGCGTTGATGAAGAAGATTGCTACCGAACACACGATCCAGCCGTTTCCGGATCTCGCCGACTCTTTCGCAGCCGACGTGTTGTTTCGAACCAGCAACGCGCAGAGTAGCCTCCACGCGCTCGAGACGAGCTTTGAACGCGTGCGCCTGTCGGGCTATGATCCCACCTACCACGCTATCGGATTGATCGAGGCCTTAACTATTGTCGGTCGCTATGCAGACGCGAAGTATCGAATCGATGAACGCGTGACTTATATGCAGCAGAACGGCCAGTTGGTGCTCTTTCCGGAATATTTGCGCCTTGAGGCCGGAATTCTGGTGGCCAAGGGTGAAGCCGGAGCCGAACAGATCTATTTGCGCGCGATTGATCTGGCGCGCGCGCAGTCGGCGCTGGCTTGGGAACTCCGGGCTACTCTGGGGCTCGCGCAGCTATATCGGAATCAGGATCCTGAAAGGGCCAGGCAGACCCTGATGCCTGTCTATAGTCGTTTTACCGAAGGCCTCGACACAGCGGACCTTCTATCTGCGAAAAGCTTCTTGAGCGGACTGGGCTGATTCCGGGTGGAACAAGGTCGGTGTCGGCATCGCTGGCGGCCCAAACAGTCCAAATCCCTGGATCGACTTCGCTGCCGCAGCCTTGAGATCGTCAGCCGTCTCGTAGAACGGGCAGTCGGTCGCTCGTTCACCAGATAGAACGACGTGTCCGTAATCTGCTGACTAATCAGGCGATCGGTTCGGCGCCATAACCATTCCCGAAACGGACAACGATCGCGTCCGTAGTCGAGTAATGGTCATGTTGCAACTTCGATCCAAGGAAACGCTCGATCACGGCGATCTCGGCTGGCTGAAGGCGTGCCATCACTTCGTCGTTTCGGCCGACGGCAACAAGGCGAACAGTGCGCTGGGCGCCCTTGTGGTCTGGAACGACGACGAGATCGCGCCCGGCACCGGCTTCGGCCGTCATTCTCACGCGGACATGGAAATCGTCACCTATGTTCGCCAGGGCGCAGTCACGCACGAAGACAGCGCCGGCAATGTTGGCCGGACCGTGGCTGGCGACGTCCAGGTCATGAGCGCGGGGACGGGTATTAGTCATTCCGAACACAATCGTGATGAAGAGGCCCTTAAGCTCTTCCAGATTTGGCTGCTTCCCCGTCAGCGCGGCGGAGCGCCCCGCTGGAGCAGCCGCAAGTTCCCGAAAGTGGATCGGGCAGGGCACCTCGTCGAACTGGCAAGCGGAAATCCGAAGGATGCCGAGACGCTGCTGATACGCGCCGATGCGCGCGTCATGGGGGCTACTCTGCTCGCCGGAGCCACGCTTACGCACATGCTGGTGCGCTACCGGCACAGCTATCTCGCTCCCGCCCGGGGCGTGGTCATCGTCAATGGGCAACGGGTTGCGGTCGGTGACGGCATTGCCGCCATCGACGAGCCCGAACTCACCATCGCGGCCGAGGAGGATGCTGAATTCATCCTCGTCGATGCCGCTTGAACTCACACTAGCACAAGGAATAACACCATGGACGCTACCCGCTATCTTCCTTTCGTAGGCCGCCTGCTGATCGGCCTTCCGTTCGCGATGGGCGGCCTCGCCAAGCTCGCGGCTTATGGCCCGACGACCGCGATGATCGCCGCAGCCGGCCTTCCGGTGCCGCCGCTGGCCTTTGCGACTGCCGTCGCGCTTGAACTCGGCGGCGGCCTCTTGCTGGTCGCGGGTTACCAGGCTCGTCTGGTCGCAACTGCGTTGGCAGTTTTCTGTTTTGTGACGGCGTTCACCTTCCACAGCAACTTCGCCGACCAGAATCAGATGATCAACTTCCTCAAGAACGTCATGATGGCTGGTGGCCTGCTTCAGATCGTTGCCTTCGGTGCGGGCGCCATCAGCCTCGACAACCGCTTTTCCAGGGGGCGCGCGGCCATTCCCGGGCTGGCAGCCGCTCGCTGAGCCGTCTCGATTCCGCGAACGCAGAGGCCGGCGATGCCGATTTTATCCAAGACGTCGAAACACGCCGTCCATAGATTTTTATCGCTCGCCGGGCTCCGTCGCACAACCGTGGAGCCGGCGCGCGCACGGCGGGTGGGGGGCGAATGTCATACCTGATCAAGGTGAACGGTGAACCTCATTTGGTGGAGGCCACGCCCGACACCCCGCTGCTATACGTGCTCAGAAACGATCTTGGACTGAATGGCCCGAAGTTCGGCTGCGGTCTCGGGCAGTGCGGTGCCTGCGCCGCCATCGTGGGCGGAAAACTCGCAAGGACATGCTCGATCGCCCTGCGGGACGTCGGTGAAGATCAGGTCACCACGCTCGAGGGATTGGGTACTGTCGAAAAACCTCACCCTCTCCAAAGATCGTTCATCGATGAGCAGGCCGCTCAATGCGGCTATTGCTCCAACGGCATGATCATGGCCGCCAAGGTCTTGCTCGACCGCAATCCAAATCCCAGCGAGGAAGAAATCAAGAACGCCCTGGAGGACCAGCTCTGTCGGTGCGGCGTCCACAATCGGGTGGTGCGCGCGGTTCGCCGTGCTGCGGAGGCGCTCGCGAGATGACGGACAAAGGTCTATCGCGCCGACGCTTCACGCAGTCGCTTGGTATCGTCCTGGCTTCGTTCGCCTTGGCGCCCCGTGCGGCGTTTGGCCAGGCGCCTGGAGCACTGCCATTCAGTCTGCGCAACAACCGAAAATTGGAGGGGTGGATTCGATTGGAGCCGGACGAAACGGTGACCGTCTTCACCGGAAAGGCCGAGCTTGGTCAGGGGATTCTCACGGCGTTGGCGCAAATCGCGGCGGAGGAGCTCGACGTCGAGTTCGACAAGATCCGCATGGTCTCCGCCGACACCTCGCGTGGCCCTGATGAGCAGTACACCTTCGGTAGTCAATCGGTCGAGCAAGGTGGAAGCGCTATCGGAGCGGCAAGTGCGCAGGCGCGCGGCATTCTTCTTGCTGCGGCAGCACGGCGGTTCGGCGCCCGCCCGGAAGATCTGCAGATCAAGCTCGGCATCATCGCTGCTCCGGACGGGAAGCGCGCGACCTTCTGGGAAGTCGCAAGCGCAGATCCCGACCTGTTGAGAGGAGACATCACAGCCGCCGCGCCGAAGAAGCCGAGCGAGTATTCCATCGTCGGCAAGTCGATCAATCGGATCGACCTGCCCGGAAAACTGACCGGTGCACCGTCCTACGTGCAGGATATGAGGCTGCCGGGGATGGTGTTTGCGCGAGTAGTCCGTCCGCCGCGCTACGGGGCGAAACTGATCTCGCTCGACGAAGCCGCGGTTCGCGCGCTTCCCGGCGTGATAGCGGTGGTTCGCGACGGCAATTTTCTTGCGGTCGCCGCAAAGCGCGAGGAGCAGGCGATCTCCGCGCGCAATGCGCTGGCGTCGGCAGCGCACTGGAGCGACGACGCGGTATCACTTCCGGATATTACCAATTTGCGCGGGGAGCTGCAGAAGCTTCGCGCGGAGACCATCGTGGTGGGCACCAGCGGTCAGCCCGAGCCGGTGCCAGGCCGGGTCAAGCGAGTTAGCGCCGAATATGCCCGATCGTACTTGTCCCACGCATCCATCGGCCCCTCTTGCGCGGTCGCATGGCTGAAAGACGATCGCATGACGGTTTGGTCCCATACGCAAGGCGCGTTTCCGCTGAGGGGAGATCTGGCCAAGGTGTTGGGAATGCCGAACGCTCAGGTCGATGTCATTCACATGCCCGGAGCCGGATGCTACGGCCACAACGGCGCCGACGACGTGGCCCTCGACGCGGCTCTGGTGGCCCGTGCCGTCGCAGGCGCGCCCGTCAAGCTTCAGTGGATGCGGGACGACGAGTTCGCCTGGGCGCCTTTCGGACCCGGAATGGCGATGAGGGTCGAGGCGGAGCTCGCATCTGACGGAAAAATCGTAGATTGGTCGTACGATGTTTGGAGCAACAGTCATGCGATGCGGCCGGGTCAAGCCGGCGGCGTGAACCTTCTCGCTGCGTGGGATTTGAGCACCCCCTTCGTCAAATCTCCCCCTCCGCATATTCCGCAGCCGTTCGGCGACGGAGACCGCAATGCGGTACCGTCCTACGAACTGCCGAGGAAGGAGATCCGAAACCATCTGCTACTCGATGCGCCGGTACGAAATGGATCTTTCCGAACATTGGGAGCCCACGGAAACATTTTCGCGATCGAATCCTTCATGGACGAACTCGCCGATGTCGCTGGCATCGACCCATTGTCGTTCCGCCTTGCCCATCTCAGGGATCCCCGAGCCCGGGTCGTGCTCCAAGCTGCCGCAGACAAAGCGGGCTGGACTCCAGGGAAGAAGGGTGACGGCCGAAATGGACGCGGCCTAGCCTATTGTCGATACAAGAGCATCGGGATGTATGCAGCCGTAGTGGTGGACGTGGAGGTCGACCGCGAGACGGGCGTCATCAAGGTCCCCCGGGTTGTGATGGCAGCCGATATCGGACTCGTCGTCAATCCGGACGGGGCGAAGAACCAGCTCGAGGGAGGTATCGTCCAGGCGGTCAGTCTCACTCTGAAGGAGCAGGTTGCCTTCGACAGAAGGGAGATCACGAGCCGGGACTGGTCGGGGTATCCCATACTTGCGTTTCCAGAGGTCCCCAGTGTCGAAGTCATTCTGATGGATCGGAGCGATCCGTCGTTGGGAGCCGGTGAAGGGTCTCTTCCCCCCACTTCAGCGGCACTGGCAAACGCCTTCGCCCATGCGACCGGACGCCGTCTGCGCGAGCTTCCCATGACGCCAGAACGCGTGAAGGCATCGTTTTCCTAGGTATCCGTACGGTTCGAACGGGCCAGTCGCCCGCTGGCCAGGGAAGGCCGGGTAAGCTTCCCACGCCGCACGAGGCCGCGCATCGGTCAGGCCCTGCCAGCGGCAATTGTCCTACCAGTGGGACATGCTGTCCCACGAGCAGTTCAGAGGAACAGGAAATTTATACTTTACGATCGTAAAGTAATATGGCATAGTCCCCCTGGTCGGGCGGGAAAACTTGGTTCGTCACCTTCCCGACATCGTCAAACGCCGACCGATAGCGTCGCCAAATGCCGGGATGGAACCATGATCGAGGAGCGGGACATCAGCATCGCCATGAGAGACGGCACGCGGCTTGCGGTCGACGTCTACCGCCCGGATGCGCCAGGCAAATATCCGGTGCTCTATGCGTCGGCGCTGCACAACAAGGACATCCAGGGCCCCGACATCGCAGATATCTTGCCGCCGCAACCGGCTCACGCGCCTCTCTGGTTCGGTCCGATCGAGGCGGGCGACACGCGGCGCTTCATCGCCAATGGCTATGTCCATGTGATCGCGCAGCCGAGGGGTTCTGCCAAGTCGGAAGGACACTACGGCCACGAGGACACGGACCACTACGACCTGATCGAATGGATCACGCAACAAGCGTGGTCAAACGGCAAGGTCGGGATGGTCGGCATCTCCGGTTATGCTGGTGAGCAGTGGCGCGCTGCTGCCCAGGGACATCCCGCTCTGAAAGCCATCTTTCCCTACGACGCGTGCAGTGCGTATGGCGGCATGTTCGGATTCCGGGATTTCAATCCCGGTGGCGTCCTGCACAGTTTTCCTTATTTGCTCGACGTCTTCAGCACGGTTCATGAATCGCGTGACCGGCCCGCGGAACTTCCCGCCGCGGAGGAAGATCTCTGGCGCCGGGCCATACGCAATCCGGACTACAAGCAGTACATCAACCTCTACAACATCCTCACCCAGAAGGGGCAGCGCACGTTCATCATGTATCTCATGATGACACACCCCTGGGAGTTCGACGGCACGGTCGAGCGCGCGGAAGAGACCTTCAAGAAAATCAAGATACCATTCTATACCGGCTCAGGAGCCTACGCTTACACTTACAAGCTTCATTGGCTGGGCGCTCAGCACTATTTCCAGAACGTCGATGCGCCAAAGAAGCTGCTGTTTACCGGCCCGGCTCACCTGGAGCGGCCGTTCCATCAATATCATGACGAGATCATCCGCTGGTATGACCATTGGCTGAAGGGGCAGAACACCGGCATCATGGACGAGCCGCCGGTGCGCTACTGGCTGATGGGCGCCAACGAGTGGCGTACCGGAACCGATTGGCCGCTGCCGGAGACCCATTGGACAAAATATTATCTTTCTCATTGGGAAACACTGTCGACCGAGGCGCCGCGACCTGCCTCGGAGCTTGGCGCTGCGGCACGAGAGCCAGACGTCTTCACCCAGATGCCCGTGACGCGGACGACGAAGGTCGAGCGCCTGCGCTACATGACCGATCCCTTGCCGCGCGACGTCACTGTCGCCGGCCCGATCACGCTGACGCTGTACGCGGCAATCGATCAGGACGACACCAATTGGATCATCGTGCTCAAGGACGTGGGACCCGATGTTTCGGTTCGCACCGCACGCGAGGGCGAACGGGATGTCCCGTCGTCGTTGCCCGAGCGCGAACTGACGCGAGGCTGGCTGAAGGCGTCGTACCGGGCGCTCGACGAAAAACGTTCAAAGCCCTGGGAGCCCTTCCACAAGCTCACGCTGGATGCAATCGCTCCCGTGAAACCGGGCGAAGTGGTCGAGTACCGGATACAGATCCTCGCCACCGCAAACCAGTTCAAGGCGGGGCATCGGATCTGTCTCGATATCGCATCCATGGATGTTCCGACCGGCACCGGCGCGATGACCAACGTCGAGTACATTCCGTACCACGTCTGCAGCAGCAAGACGGTCACCCACAGGATCTACCGTGACGCGGAACGGCCGTCACATTTGCTGCTGCCGATCATTCCGGAGCTCACCAACCGGCGTCCAGTCTGACCT